>MWWB01000083.1_pt1 | contig 18069 bp, 19 predicted proteins | sample 1047291 | NCBI WGS metagenome assembly MWWB01 (sample SAMN06349976, study PRJNA376086) | soil metagenome | isolation source: MS4-1 sample Antarctic (ecotone) soil | place: Antarctica | reverse complement strand
GTTTCAGAACAACCGAAGGCGCGCAAATTTTCTGTCGGATGCGCTCTTATTTGTCTTCGGCGAAAAAGCAAGGTCAAGCTCTGCTGACGGCAATCGAATCGGCGTTAAAGGGCAAGCCGACGGTTCTGGCGGGCTGAATCGCCCGCCTACCTGAATAGTTACTTGATTTCTGAAGAATAAGCTGTTGATTATAAAGGGTTTACGAATTCTGTTTAGTGGGCGCAGAAACCTATTTTTATATTTATTCTCGCTTAACGAGCAGCTTTTCTTCTACGGCGAAATCATAGTGCTGTTTGTCTCAAGGACGTGCAGCGAAAAGCGATGTTAAATTGGCTGCCAACAACAGTAGTTAAGAGTTTTCTACCTGTTTACAACCGCAAAGATCAGTAACTCAGTTTACAAATGAGTTATTCGTATATCTTGTATTTGCCTGAACTTTATAAGTTTTCGCCAGTAATACAAGTTGCTATTTGAACCCAGCATCCCTACTTGTGGGAAGTCGGTACAGCATTTATATTTATACATCAATAAGTCATTATTCCAAACATTAAAAATCAACTAAATCGGAAAATACATGTTCAACTCGTTAAGCCTTTATTGTTTGAACAAAATAAACAAACGGTGGTGTCCTAATCTTGAGGTGCTATACTTAGTTTTTGTGTCAAAAACGACCCTTTTGAGACGCGACTTTATATGTTTATCAATGGAGATTTCACCTTTAACTGACTTTACCTTAAAATTTTAATGCAATTTGATTGTCTGAAAGGATTTCTTTCAATAAATTACTAAAACTGATCTAAAGGAGTAGCTATGGCAGAAAAAAAGGGCAGTAAAAAAATACAAACAAAAGCTGGGATGTTAGGAAAAAAGGGCAGCCAACCAGAAAGCGAGAAAGATGAAACCACATCAGAAAAAGATTCTGATAACACACCAAAAATTAGCAAAGAAAAGGCGGAAGGACATCACAATGACAAACCGATACATTAATTTTAATGAAAAAGCAGGATTTTCAAACAGTCTCAAAACCGACCCGATACTGTTGCCCAATTCAAAATCGTCAATAAAAACTAAATACAAGTCAGCAAATTCGAGCGATTTTGTTGAGTTAATTTCATCCAAGATGAATTGGGCAACAGTATCCGACCCTTTTTGAGACAAACAGAAAGTAATTGAGCAAAGTATCTAAAGCCGTGCGCTGAAGAAATCGAAATACTAGGTAATTGGGATAATCTGCCTCTTTTCGATGATGGTTTAGTAAAACTTGGCAAGATTTTTAAAGGAGCTGAATAAAATGAAAACTTTATTATCAATTATCTTACTTTTGATTTTTAATTGTTTCGTATTTGGGCAAGACATAAATGCCACTACTGAAGATGGCAAAAGGGTAATTTTAAAGCCGAATGGTACCTGGACGTATGTAGCACCCCTCCAAACGGATCAAGCTCAATTAAAGCCGGAAAATGTAGAATCGTCCAAATCAAAGCGTAATTTGACAAGTGATGACCCCATAGCAATAGGAAAATTCTTTCCTACTATAGAAAAGGAAATTTCGAAGAGGGAATTTGAAACGGAAGCCGAATATGGCAAAAGGATTTTAGATTTTCTAAAAAATACGAAATTCAAGGGCAAGCCCTTAGACCAAGTTGTTTTTGTAGACGATCTATACGTTATTTATGACGCGGAGTCGCAAAGATTTATAGCTACTCTGGTAAGCATCAAAGTATCATCCGGGACAACTGATGCCTTTGTTATTCTAGCCAAACAACAGTATGGCATATACAGCAAATATAAAGAAATATTTGGCTTCAATATGCCTCCTAAGGAAGCTGAGAAGGCTAAGCCAAATTTACGCGTTGCAATATATGGCTTTCCGGTACGATTTGAAGATTCTCAAAATAGCTTATACATTGCCCCCTTAAAAATTGAAGTCTTTAATAACGAAACAGGTGAAATTTATTATACTAAGTCATATAGAATTTAATGCGAACACAGAGCCTATTTTAGATTTCCAGATTTTAATAATTCCCAGAAGTTGATTAAATGTTCAAATTCCAGTAATTAAAACCGTCTCAAAAACGCTCCTTTTCGAGACAATTAAAAACAAGCAAAAAGTGTCTCAAAAGTCATACGTTTTTGGCACACTCTAATTGTTGACACTCTTGTTCTTCGCTACGAAAACGAAACTCTTTCACTTTTACCCTTTTGTCTCATAAGCCGTCTCATAACTAAAATCCCAAAAACGTTGCTTGTTTCGACTTTTGAGACACTTGGAAATCCTCAAATTCCAACGATTAAAAATAGCCATTTTCCAGCATCAGAAGAGTAGAGACAGCTCCGCCGTGACCACAAAAAATATATTAAACAGATTAAAAATTAATCTTGTGATGGTATAATATTAGTTTTTGTGATATAATGGTTACATAATTAAGAAAACTCTCTAATATATGAGGACTTATTTGGAAAGCAACTGTTGGTTTAATTGAGGTTGTGGCAGTTTTTAATAATAAACAAAAGATGTTCTTTTTTAACCATTCATAAAAAAATATAAATTCCCGTAATAAAATGGTTAATTTAAAATAACTTGTCAATAGAAGAAATGATTATGAACGAAAAATTTGATGAAAAAGAAAAACTCTTCACCGAGCAGGAGGCAGCGGACTACTTCAACTGGTCGATTTTTACAATGCGCGAGATTAGAAAATCAGGCACGATTCAGTATTTGATCTTCAAGAACAAAACTGTTCGATACACTTTGGAACAACTGCAAAAGTACAAGAACGAACACCTGATGCAAGTGAAAACTTCTTAGTCCAAAATTAGATTCGGGTTGAGGAGTTAATAAGCGGTGACGGAAACAGCGGTATCGCGTATCTCACCCAAACCTAAAACTTCTCAATCCAATTAAAAAACTAAAAATTAAAAAAAATCAATTCACGGCAGAAGACTAAATGCCGTTGCGGGAGAGGTCTGCCTTTTTTCATGCAGTCAGGAGACAGATAAACCCAAAGTAGAACAGGAAAACTGACCGCGAAAAATTAACAAGGAGATGTAAATTTTATGAAAAACTCAATAAATTAAACACTCACATGAGGTAAAAAATGAAAATAACAATCAGTGAATTCTTATCGGCAATCGTGCCAGATGAAAACGAAACAATTTATTTAAGAAGTATTGCCGCTAAAGGCATCGAAGGGATTTATTCAAAAACATACAACACAACGGTAAAAACACTATCAGCAGATACTCAGCTAAAAAAAGAATTAAAAGAAGCCAACCAAAGAAGCGGAATCTATTTTGTCGTCAACACAGGCGGCAACAAGGATGCAGATATTACCAGATACAATGCATTTTTTGCGGAAATCGATGACATACCAATTCCAGAACAGCACCGCTTATTTGATGAATGTGCAATCCAACCAAGCATCAGAATCGAAACAAAGAAATCGGTTCATGCCTATTGGCTAATAAGCGAAGATTGTTCTGAGGCAGAGTGGAAAGGAATTCAAGCTAGATTAATTGCTTATTTCAATGGCGATAAGACAATAAAAAATCCCTCTAGATTAATGAGACTGCCCCATTTCAATCACGTTTCCTTAGACGAAGAAACTAAAGAACCACAATACAAGAAAATCGATATTGTCAGCTTTGATCCTGAGAAGAGATTTTCAGTCGAAGTAATGAAAGAAGCCTTTCCTCTGCCTGAAACAAGCGCCGTATCCAAGATCAGTGCAGAGTGTGACAATGTGACGAGTGTGACGAGCGATTACGTAAATCAAGTTTTTAGTTCTTGGGATGAATTGAATGCGGAACTCGGCAGCAGAATTAGGCAGGAAGGAAAAAGAAATAATCAGGGAAAGTTCGAAATGCGCTGTCCTGTTCATAACGGCATAAGTGAGACTTCTCTTTTCTTTGATCCTGTAACAAAAGCAATTTACTGCAGCTCTGGCAATTGTTCTCATGCTCAGATTCTTGAGGCTTTCGGACTTCCAGCAGAGCCGCAAGCGAAGGAAGGAAAAGATGAGAAAGTTTCTCAATCGGCGTTACTTATGAATTTAATGGGCAATACTGAACTCTTTACCTCGCAGAACGATGAGCCGTTTGCAAGTATTGAAGTCAATGAACATTTTGAAAATTGGGCGATTGACTCCAAAACCTTTAGAGATTGGGTAGGTAGAAGATTTTATAATACTCATAAAAAGATAGCTTCCGAGAACGCGGTTAAAGAGGCTTTATCAACTTTAGCGGGCAAGGCTAGATTCGACGGTCAGCAAAAACAGGTTTATATCAGACGAGCGGAATTGGACGGAGCTATTTATTTAGATTTGGTAGATGATGATTGGCAGGTTATCAAAATAACTTCTGACGGATGGAAAATTATCTCCGATTGTCCTGTTAAGTTTCGCAGAACCAGAGGAATGAAACCGCTTCCTTTACCTGTCAGAGGCGGTTCCCTTAATGAATTAAATAAGTTTCTAAACATTTACGGGGATGATCTGGTACTTGTGAAAGCATGGTTAATGACTACGCTCAAAGCTGAAATCCCTTATCCAATTCTTGTTTTTGCAAGCCAGCAAAATTGCGGCAAATCAACTTCTGCAAACGTTCTTTGCAATATGGTCGACCCGAATCTGGCGGAACTGGTATCAAAGCCGAGAAGTGAAGAAGATTTATTCGTTTCCGTAACAAATCGTCTTGTTGTGGCAATCGATAATCTTTCCTATATCAGTGATAACTTTTCTGACTCATTATGCAGAATTGCGACGGGCGGCGCATTTACCAAAAGAAAAAACTACAGCGATTCCGACGAAACAATCTTAATTGCCAAGAATCCGCTGATCATAACAGGTATCGGTGATATAGCGACAAGAGGTGATTTATTGAGCAGAAGTATTATTATTCATCTTCCGACATTAACCGAGAGAGTTTCTGAAACTGACTTCTGGAAAGACTTTAAAGATGCCCAGCCAAAGATATTGGGCGCATTGCTGGATTTAATCAGCGAAGGATTGAAAAACTTTCCTGATGTTGAAGTAGAAAACTGTGAAGCCAGAATGCTGGATTTCGTGAAATTCGGAACGGCGGTCGAAAAAAGCCTCGGACTGGAAAAAGGCGGATTCGTCCTTTTGTGTAATAGAAATTACGAGAACGCCAATAAGATAGCCCTTGAAAACAATCCCGTTGCCATTATCATTTTTCAATTTATGGAAAACCAAAATGAATGGCTAGGCACTTCAAGCGAGCTTTTAGCGCAGATTTTTCCGTATACTGACGAAGTGACCAAAAGAAATCCGCTGTTTCCGCAGAATCCGCAAAGGCTGTCAAATATTCTGGACAGACTCGCGCCAGGATTTCTATTAGATGGAATCAAGATTGATAAAGGCGATCATCTGAGAGAAGGCGGAACTGGAAATAGAAGAATCAAAATAACTAAAGCTGTAAATTCCTCGTCACAGTCGTCACACTCGTCACAAAACAGAGTGGTAAGAAAACATTGTTCTAATAAAACTAGAAAGGATGACAAGAAATTCTTCTTCGGTTATTCTCTGACGACAAGGAAATCATGTGCAGGACGTAAATCTCTCACTACCAATTGGTAGTGAGAGATTGTTAATCAGGATTGAATCTAACCAGTGCCGCAAATAAAATTGAGCAGGATACTACTGCCAAATACATAAAACTATTCGTTGCACGTCTGCAATGGAAGGATTGACTAAAACGGTTTGGACGTTGAAAGATTTATTGAAATACTAAGTTAATATGAATATACAAGATGGTCACGGTTATTTGTCTGAGCTTAACCCTACCCGACTTTCAAAAAAAGACCAAAATCATTGTTGGATTTTTGCGGTGTATTATCAATTTCCGTCGAATAGAGATGATGGACGTGATTATAAAGCGTTCTTATTTCGGAATGATGAAAGAACTATATTTGGCTTTAAAGAAGTTTGGGATAAGCAAATTGTAGATTTTCGCAAACTGGCAACGCGAGTAATTCAAGATAATGAATTTAGAAAATCTCTCATTTCAGACGACCCAGATTTACCAAAAGTATGGAAACGACACTAGCACCACACATTTAAGACACTACCTGCAACTAATTTTTATTGACAATCCATATTGATTGAATTATATTGATTTCGACTTATATACCAGCAATGTTAATTAACCATTGGTGCTAGTTTGAAAAAAGCTAAGTTGTTGAAAATAAAGGAAAGCTATCTTTACTTTGAAAGTGTTTTTCTGCTAATTTCAGCGAATTTCGGCAAAATTACGAAAATAACGCTTTTTGCTAATTACTAAGTCTTTTATTTTCAACACCACTAACTAGTGCTTTGTCATTCTAATATTGATGGATAATGACGGCTTAACTTCTGTCTGGCATCGGTGGTCGTCATTTTCCATTCAATTTTTGCTTTTGCTTCATTACGTTTTTCTTCAAAAGCTTTAACTTCTCGTTTGAGTTTCTCCTTATCGGCAATCCGCCGCGATAAACATTGTCTTGCCAAAACGCTTAACTCGATTTCCGCCATATTGAGCCAACTGGCGTGCTTCGGCGTGAAGTGAAATTCCAGCTTTCGCAGAATACGCCGCGCTTGTTCCGCCTCGAACCGCTCGTATAAGGCTCCGCGCGAATGTGTCGCCAGATTATCCATCACCAGGCGAATCTTCTCCGCTTCAGGAAAGGCTTCCTCGACCAACCATTTCATCTGCTCGGCAAAATCCCGCTTTGTGTGCCGTTCGGTTACTTCAATATGCCGCCAACCCCGTTTCGGCTCACAAAACATAAATATGTTTGCCACGCCACCTCTTTTGTATTCATAATCGAAGCGTTCGACCGTACCGGATGCGGCAACCAGTCTCGGGCGCAATTCTGTAATTAACTGCTTGCTCGTTTCATCAAAACAGATGACCGGATATCGTTCGTCATAATGTTCGGCGTATAAATCTAAAACATCTTCCATTGCCGCCACATACTCTGCCGTCACAGCGCCGATACACCACTGCTTTTTGAGCCACGGTTTAAGTTTGTTTTTTTGAGCATTTGCCTGACGGTTTCGCGCGCAATCGAGCGGACAAACTTCAACTCGACCGCAAGGTCAGCCAATAACTGCAAAGTCCACCGGGCGCGCCCGTCAGGCGCCTCGGTGCAGGCAATGGCAATCAAATGCGCGCTCTGCCGCTCACTCAGACGCGGACGCGCTCCCATCCGTAATCGTTCATCTAAACAACCCAAACCTTGTTCGACGAACCGTTGGCGTGTTCGCTCGACGGTCGGACGCGCCGTGTGCAAAGCGATAACAATCTCGGCGTCGGTTCTGCCGGCATCGGCAAGGAGCAGAATGCGGGCGCGCGTCAGTTTGCGTGACTTATGTTTGCCGCCCTTGAGCAACTTTTCCAGTTCGGCGCGTTCATCATCAGTTAAATCAACGTGATACTTCTTCTGTGGCATAGTTTCATTAAACTCCTTTGAGTAAACTATACCGGTCAAAGAGCAGTCCATCAAAACTAGATGGTCAATGCACTAGCACCAATGGTTAATTAGCATTAACATTTGTCTGCCACAGCTACAGATGATCTTTGGAAAAATTCTATAAGGTTAAGCTCGTCAACGTATTTTGGTAGCTTGAAATCCGTTGAAGTGAAATAGCAAACTAGCCGTCCTGATTTCACGTTTCATTCGGATTAGCCCCTAAAAAGGTTTATAAAGTCCGTTTGACTCCATTTTTATAATGCTGAAGTTTTAACCTAGTTACCAGTAAGCGTAACATATTGAATCATTAGTCTTATCGGCTGTAAAAGACGTTAAAATGAGCAGCATTATAATTAATTATTAATACTGCTCTCAGCTTGTCGGTTCGGCGAGCTTGGGTTACAAAGCCACTCATTACTGCAATGAGTATAAGATATTCTGGTGTGTAACTGCGTCTATACTACAGAAGACTTTTCCATCAGGTGTTTACAGTCGGAATTTTATCTTTCTTTGCAGACTTTTGAAATGCAAAGCTAGTGTTATTACAATAAATAATACTGCCCTGAATATGCGCTTGCGGTTCGTCTATTGACGAGCTGACAGCCGCTTTACAATCTACGGATTAATTCTTATATGTGAAATGCTATAAGATGAGCCGAAACGAAAAAGCTAAAATGCTACGGACGTAGAATTGCGTTTAAAATATGACAGGCTTTTATCTCAAAAGCCTGTCAGTAAATTCCTAACTGCGTCTGTACAACAGGAATATCGAAGCGCAAAGTTAGTAGTTTTACAAAATCTAAAATCGCTTTTGGCTGTCCGTTGACGGTATTTCAAACAAAAGCCACTCGCAAAAAAACGAGTTATAAACATAAGGAGATATAACTGCGTCTATGCTCTGCTGCATTCCTTCAAAGATATGAGTGCAAGGTGAGTATTATTATAACAATTTAATCCGAGAGATAAGTCGTCCATGCGGTAGTGCATGCGGCTAGTCGGTTGAATCGGAAAACATCAAACGTCAAGCGTTTTAGTTGAATAGCATTTTTGCGTCTATACTTAACATGGTTCATCACGGAGCATTGAAACGCTAAATTTAGTCGCATTACAAAATTAAATAGCTTTTCGTCTTGACTGGTTTTTACGCCGAAGACGGTTACATGGAAGCAACCCACTCGTCAAACACAAGATGTTTCAGAATACTCCCTAACTGCGTCTGTACTGCGCGGTTTTTTCATTTTATATCTACAGCAGTCTCTGCATACTTTCACGGCTAGCAGTGTCGTTCTGAGTGATGCCGAGGTGTGATAAGACTTCTTTTACAAATCAATTTTGTTTAACTTGTTCAGCCGATACTATTAGAACAAAGTGAACAGACAAAATGATTGACTCCCACTAAATTCATAATTAATCTGTCTCAGAAACAACCTTTTCGAGACTGGTTTCAGCGGTAATTTATTCATATTTGAGTTTTATGCCGCAGGTTAGCGGTATAATAACTTGTTGGGCGGCTTCGCTTAAACTTGAACGAACAAATCTTAAACTTGAACGAACAAATAATGAAGATACATTGGTTCGTTTTAACAATCGCTTTTCTTTTGACCGTTTCGCCATCGTTAAATGCGCAAACTAAACGCGCTTCTAAATATGTCGTTACCTTCAATAGTTTCGGTTCGCTTAAAATTGGAATGACAGTTTCAAAAGCCTCAAAAGCACTTGGCGTTCGTCTCTTAAAAGAGCGCGATACTGGCGATTGCTATTACGTTAGACCGAAACGTGGTTTCAAGGATATTGGTTTTATGGTTAACAATGGCAGCATTGCACGAATTGATGTTCACGAACGCACCTATGCTACAGACAGAGGCGCAATGATTGGCGACAGCGAAGCACGAATCAAACGTTTATACAAAGGACAATATAAAGTGAGCAAGCATTTTTACACTGATGGTCATAACATCGAAGTAAAAATGAAAGGCGGAAAATTCAGTATTATTTTTGAAACCGACGGAAAGCACGTAACATACATACGCGCAGGTAGGTCTCCAGAAATTCAACTTGTTGAAGGTTGCTCGTAATTAACGCGCCGCCCAACCAATCAATGCAGGTGAGGGCGAAACAGAGGCTTTTATAGAGTCTAAAAGCGAGATTTATTTGACAGAATTTTTACTTGCAAAAGGACAAATAATTTAAATTTTTCGTATTTTTGAATTTACACCGTCATCATGTTGATTTACATAGAGTTAAGTATATTAACGTAAGATCGGAATGTCCTACGGTATTGAGAGAAAGTTATATATTATTTGTCTTACTCTCAGTGCCAATTGGTAGCGAGAACCTGCCGATTTGTTATACCGAAATTTTGAATTTTTGGGAGCGGCTGTAGTTTGAAGTATATGCTAAAAAAGTCAGTCAGTTTTTATTTATGTTTATATCGAGATTTCAGCTTTTTCTTTTTTGGAATATTCTCTGATTCGGGCAAATCTTCTCTACCGTCAGGACCACCTCCACCTTTTATTATTTCTCGGTCGTATTTTGGAGAAATATATATCGGCGTTTCAGACTCGTTTTCTGCCGCGTTTAATCTCATCCAAAGCACGCTCAAAATCATTTTCCTGCACGTCTAAAAAACGTTTTAAGTCATTCATTTTTCTATTTCTTTAATCAGTTTTTTATCAAACGCTACACCGCATTATCTTATTATTTTGCTATTAATTTCTGCTTTGATATTTTGACTTACAGCGTCTTTTTTCTTCAATAAAGTTATTACTAAACTTAAATACTCTTCTTTATTTTTAACGCCTGTTAAATCGCAAACTTTTGAATTTGGAATTAAAGCGTTTTTTAAATTAAAGAGACGTAATACAGCGTCGTAATCATTAGTTGTTACAACACTGTCAAATTCGGCTTTCACATTATCGAACGAAACCTGTTTGTCGATTGCAGTATAAACTCCATCAATCTCTGTAATTACATCAGTAATTGTTTTACTAGCAAAATTTGTTAGAGACATAAAATCTCTTATTAAAATCTCTTTGAAATGTAACAGTATTTGAGGTTCGAGTTGATTACTAAAAAAATCAATCAAATTCTGTCTTACCTCAGCAAAAACAGCATCTGCATCTTTTCCCATATGATTTGCAACTGACTTTACAATGCTTTCGAGCAGTAACAAATTTTCTGCCTCAGCCACATCCAAAACCCAAATGCCTTTAGCATTAAGATTTACTACATCGCCGTGTTGTCTTCTGTCTCTATCTACAATTCCATATGAATCAATATGATGAAAACCTTTTTGTTCATTAAACGCATTAACAACTTGAATTACTTTGTTACAACTTCCTAAAGGTTTAAGTGTGTAACCATCATAAACTTGTTCATAAATTTCATAATCTATGCTACTGCTTTCACCTTCTAAAAAAATTATAGGTTTTCGACTTCCAAGAACTTCAAGATAAAGTTGCTCAGGAATTGGAGATGTTTCATCTAATATTTCGTAATCCCAAACATCATTACTCTCATAAGACTTAGCCCATATTTTTACGGCATTTTGTCGTGTAAAAGCAAAATCAATATCATGCGTTAGATATATAAAAGAGCAGTCTGGTCTTTCTATTTCAATTAAATCAAAGAGTGTTTTAATAAGAGACTTATGAAGGTGCATTTCAGGTTCATCAATGATGATTATTGAATTTTGTTCTGCACATACAACTTCACCAATTAAATAAAAAATTACTCTTTCTCCATCGCTCATTCCTGAAGCATTATATTTGTTGGCTGGTTCGTCTGTAGGATATGTTTCAATAACTCCAGCGGATTTAAATAATTTTCTATGAGGTAAAACTGCTTCCCAAATCTTTTGAACTCTGTCTAATTTTGTAAATGGTTTATCTATTCTTCCTTCTTTATAGCTTAATGAATCTTCGTATTCTTCGGTGTGGAGCAATACTAAAAGTTTGTCAAAGTCATTTAAAAGCGATGTGTTTATATTTCCGCCCCAACGAGCATGAACTTTTTGATTATGATACTGACTCTCATTTGTAAAGTTTTCATAATAGCCACCGTATTTAAATTCAATTTCTGCTCTGTTTTTTGAAGTCGGACTTACTTGCGATGGAAAAGTCAGAGATTTTTGTGCAGAAACTCGATGAGTCTGTCCAGGATAGATTTGCTCAATTCTTGATCCAAATCTTGTTTTTCCTGCGCCGTTTGCGCCAACGATGACCAACTGTTCAAATTCAATAGTTGGGTCAATGTTTGGCGTTCCTTTTTTGGTTGGTAATTGGATATTCATAGTTTATTTGAGAATTTTTAGAATCAAATTTTGAATTTTTAATTTTGAAGAAATTTTAGATAACTTATGACAAACAATCAAAAGAAAAAGGACGAAGCCGAAACTTCATCCTTTATCATTTCTAATTCAATCTTAAACTTACGCAGTCTCACGACCAATTGGTAGCGAGAAACGGGCAATGTGTTAGATCAATATTGAAAATTTTTAACGTCTTGCAAATAACAAAAAAATGACCTTGCTTTTGTTTCTGGACGGTCAGCTCTTACCTCTCGTTAGCATTAGCACTATCAACACAAGGGTAGGGGGTTAGTTCATAGTTAATGCAGTGACTTTTAATTAATGTCGTCAAATAAAAAATAAGAGAGCTACTTGAATTCACTCTCTTATTATAACTCAATTTCAATACTCTTCAGGCAGTAAAATGGTTGTTACGCTTCTATCGGCTTCTGTAATAATCCAAATCTTTTCTCTCTTAGCTGTCAGATAAGCAGAGAGCAGTCTGAAACCGTTTTTAAGAGAAAATTCATTCTCCTGCTTATCTTCCTTTCCAACGATGCCCCAATCGCCTGATTGATGAAGTTTAATAAACTCAATCGGCTGTTGGTTTGATTCTTCCAAGGCTTCTTTTGCGCCATGTGTCATAACTGTTTGACCTAAATCAAACAGCACTTTATTTTGCGTCTTTGTAATTGTATTCTGATTTTGCATTTTCTTTTTACTCCAAAGTTAAAGGTTAATGTTGAGGGATAGACAGGTGTTCGAGCACTTATCTATCCCATTGCTTTACGCAATTTGTTTGAGTCTTGCTAATCCGACATGCAGACTTAAAGCGGCGGCGGCGTGATAGCAAACAAGCCCTTCATCTCCAGCCTTGCAAGTGCATTCGACTATTTTGTAATCGTTATCTGATTTCTTGCAGATAACCGTGTAATAACCGCCTTTGCTTCCTGATACTCGATAACGTCCGAAGTGGTCGAATTTGACTGTTGGTCGCAGTTTTTTAGCTTTTTCGATTGCTCTTTCCAATTGTGTTTTTGCTTTTAAGATGAACATTTTTTGAACCGTCCTTTTGTGAATTGATTGATTGATTCAATCTATAAAAAGTATAGACGTAGTGAGATAGTTTGTCAAGTTAAAACTATAGACATTGACAGATAGTTTTTTATAGATAAAATAGGTTTATGGGTTTATTGACCGTATCAGAAGCTGCTGAAAAGTTGGGTGTTCACCGTTCACGAATTCACGTTCTAATCAAACAGAAAAGACTACCTGCCACGCAATATGGGCGCGCTTATTTGATTGAGGAATCAGATTTGAAATTGGTTGAAGAAAGAAAGACAGGTAGACCACCAAAAGTGAAAGATCAAAATAAATGAAGATGGATTTTTAACTCTTAGATACGAGACTTTTTTCCTCTACAACGGTCTTCACTTTCACAATTTTAACTTTCTACAACATTTAGTAGAAAATAAGTATTAATTTCTTGCTAGATACATAAAGTTAGTGTTATCTTTTCTCTAATTTAGGTGATTAACATTTCCCTTTTGCTATGAATCAAACAAATACTGCCGTTCTAAATGCGTTTTCATTATCGCCAAATCCAACCCTTCTATACTTAACACCAGCTCTAAAGGCTGTAATATATCAAGCGCGTGGAACTATTGAACGGCGGCAGGGTCTTGTTGCACTGCTGGCAGACGTTGGTATGGGTAAATCAACCATTATCCGATATTTGTTAAGTGATTATGAGTCCCGAGAAGATGTTTTGACTGTCTTTGTTCCAACACCGCAGTTCCCTTCTTCTTTTGGACTTATAAAGGAAATTTGTGCTTCTTTTGGGCTTCCTTCAAAGCGATCTCTTTCTGCTCAACAAGATTTACTTGCTGAATATTTAGCCGCCCAATTTGTAGAAGGAAAGAATGTTGTTATTTTTATTGATGAAGCGCAAATGCTCAAAGATGATTTACTCGAAGGTATTCGAGGACTCCTAAACTTTGAAACTAATCATGCAAAACTTGTTCAAGTCGTTCTTGCTGGTCAAATAGAATTAAAAACTCGTCTAAATTCTGAGCGTAACCGTCCACTCAAAAGTCGAATTCATTCTTATGCCTTGATAAATCCTTTAACTGATAAAGAGATGCGCGAGATGATTGATTTTCGCTGTAATCAACTTGAAATTAAAAATCCTTTTGATGATGTGGCAATTGCTAAAATTTGGGATGTTACCAAAGGTATTCCCCGTCACGCTCTTAAAATTTGTGAAAAGTGCGTTGGCTATATGGAATTTATGGAAAGCAGTGATGTTACGGAAGAAATGATTGAAGCCGCAGCACAGGATGCTGGTATTTTGGAGATTGAAGATGAGTAGATTTTTAACAAAAATTCTTAATGAAAAACCAGGCGAGAATAAGCCAAAGCTCGAAGTAGTACCAAAGGTAGACCATACCCAGACCATCTCCACGCCCAATCCTATCCCAGACCATTCCCAAACCAACGCAATTTCCTCCAAATCCATTGCGCCTGACAGAGATTTTAATAAACGCGCAAACATTCTTGAGCGTGAGGCATTACCAAATGGATTATTTCCAGGTGCAAGTAAGGCTATTTATGATGCTTTATATTTAAGGACTCTCGGTTCTATAAATCCAAAGCGAACTGTTCAAGCAACACGAAAGGAATTAATGAAGTGGTCTGGAATTAAAAACATTAAAACTATTAACGTTCATATAAAAAGATTGAAGGATTTAGGATTGATCCGAATAACGTACTTTATGGGTGAGCAAACTGGTTCACATTATGAGGTTTTCTTGCCTAAAGAAGACAACCCAGACCCGACCCAGACCACCCAGACCAAAGGTAAGCCAGAGGCAAACCAAAAAATGGACTCAGACCAAGACCAAAAAATGGTTTGGGTTGGGTTAGGTAAAGCCGTTGAAAATAAAGCTATTTACGAACATCCTAATACTTCTTTAAAGACAAATACTAGGAATGATGATGAAGCATTCGCCGCATTCATCGAAAAGTTTCAATCGGCAAGCAGGGAAATAACTGGAAAGAAACTTTCTAAACGTGAGACGGAGAATTTAGGAAACCTTGCCGACTTGCTAATTCTTGAACTCAAAGCTGCAGCTCGACGTACCGACGGCATTTCATCCATACCAGCTTTTTTAACTGAAGTGCTGCGCCGACAGTTTTTCGCTTCACGCCAACAGCAACCTTCCAATAAATCTGCAAAGACCAAAATTGATACTGTTGGTAAATCCGAATCTGGCACTTACGAAATAAAACCGCTCGATGAAAAGGGAAGGGAAGAAGCACTCACTCAGCTTCGGGAGTTCGCTGGCGATGACTTTCTACAGGATTTTAAGAAATGGTATAGGACGGAAGATTGGACGTGGCTGATGAAACAATTAGGGATCAACTAAATGTATTTAATAATGGCAGGGGATTTGGAAATAAAGGATTCCAAACCACTCGAGCAAAAAGGACAATCCCAGGATTTTGAACGGGCGAAACAAAAGGCTGATAAATTATCAAAATCTTTTGCGCAGGTGGAAGTGATCGATTCAAAAACAAATGAATGCGTTTATTTTCAAACAAGAGATGCGAGATAAATTCGATTCTTGCAAAATTATAATAAGCAGCTATGAATGAAAAAACAGTAGTTATCACCGAAAAAGACGGCACTTATCAAATTCAGAATAACGGTATATCGGAATTCGCTTTATTGGGGATTCTGGAATGCATCGTGTTTGATATGAAATCAACCCGCCGCAATGAATCAACGATTGAACAAAAAGAATCTCCCGCCAAGCAAAATGATAGCAATTCAGAGCAATCCGAAACTCTTGAGAAATCACAAGAAATCCAGCAGGAAACAAAAAGGGAAGCGGTCAAAGAATCATCTGCTCCAGATATTCGCACACGAATCAGCAATGCAGTCAAAGCCATCAGAGCATTGGGCAGCAGAATCGAAGATACCGATCTGAGTAATCTAACCGACGAAGAACTGCAATCGGAACTCGAAGAGCTAACCGAACAGTATAAAAGACTGAAAAGTTCAAAAGCGAGTAAGTAACCAATCTTTGACTTAAATAGAAAGAGTTAAAAACAAACAGGGGAATCAATATGGAAATACAAAAGGGTGAATGGTATTTTACAGTTCAGTGTAAGAGATGCGATGCGACGATATATTTTTCGCATGATCCGTCGAGAGGGAAAGTTGAAATTGCCGCTCATGAAGATTCAGTCATTAACGTTAGTTGTCCCGCTTGTCAGGCGATTGATGATTATGACAGAGGCGACTTATTTTCGAGAGAAGTAAAGTATGGTTGAGTCCGATAATCATTAATTACAACCCCAAGATCTTGTATTTCAGATTCTGATTTCAATAAGACCTGTTAAACAGGAAAAGTATAAATTTGTCTTATCAGGAGAAGCGATGTTAAACGGAAATTTATACAAGATATTGATCGAAGTAGTGAAAAACGAATTTCTCATTTCAATAAGCGTTACATAATGGTTCTTATCGGACGCTAGATTGATTTCGTAACTGTTCAGGTATGCCGCTAACTCTAGCGACATCAATAATTTAACATTACCATTCCCCGCTCACGTTTTCAACCTTTCTTGCGTTTTTCTGTAAGATTTTATATGGTAGTCGGCACACTTTAAGTTTGGTCTGGTAGTTTATTAACGAGATGCGTGTCGGTCTACACATTACTCCGGGTTTGATTCGCCGCCGCTACGATCAGGGGCTTGATTCGATAGTTCGGCTGGTCGGCGATCTCGAAGCTCAGATCGAAGATTTGATGTCACGGCACGTCTCTGCGCCGCAGAAGCTGATTCAATCACAGTCGGAACAGATCAAACGCCTGACGCAGACCATCGCCAATAAAGATGTCGAGCTGGTTGAAGCGCATCAGCTCAACCGGCAGTTACAGTCGCGCATCCGCGAACTCGAAAAAAGCCTTGAAGTTGACGCTTCGATGACGGCTCCGACAGTTATGGTTATTAACCGCGATTCGCATAACTCGAACCAGCCGCCGTCGCTCGATTTACCTTGGATCAAGCCCAAACGCACCAGAAGCTTGAGAAAGCATTCAGGATTGAAAGTCGGTGGGCAACCCGGTCACGAGGGCGTGACTTTGCGACAGGTCGCTGCCCCAGAGCGGATCATCATTCATTCGATAGAGGAATGTCAGCAGTGCGGTGTATCGCTTGCCGCCGAGGTTTGGAACAACTTTCACAAAAGGCAAGTCTTCGAGATTGAGAATGGCGGTCTTTCGGTCATCGAACACCGTCTTGCCACCAAGAAATGTCCGGTTTGCGGCAATATTTCCAAGTCACGATTCCCTGCCAATATCAAAGCCCCGGTGCAGTACGGCACGAGCGTTTTGTCTCGCGCTTTATATTTACATTTATACCAACTTCTGCCGGTCGCCCGGACGCAGGAGGCAATGCGCGATTTGTTCGGCTGCGACATCTCGCAGGCTTCCATCCAACGTGCTGCGCGATTCTGTTCCGATAAACTGATCCGATGCGAACAGCGGATCAAAGCGGCGATTCGAGATTCAGCGGTGATCGGTGCGGATGAAACCGGCATCAGGATAGGTGGAACGACGGCTTGGGTTCACGTCGCCCGAACTGACACCTTGACGCATCTGGCTTCGCATACGCATCGCGGTCAGCCGGCATTCAACGCCATCGGCATTCTCAATCAATTCAAAGGCACTTTGGTCAGAGACGGCTGGTTCTCATATAAGTGGTATCAGCAGTGCCGCCACAGCCTGTGTAACGCTCATCTGCTGCGCGATCTGACTTACATCGGCGAAGCTGAACCGCTGCAAAAACATTGGACGGACGCGCTCTCCAAACTGCTTATCGAGATCAAGGACGCGGTGGAAGCGGCGCGGAACGATTCGCAAACGAAACTCGACGACCAACTGCACAAAGATTTTTTTAATCGCTACGACGCCCTGACCGCCGGAGCTGAAGAAGCCGTAAGAGGCTCGCCCGAACAAAAGAGTGCCGGACTGACCGCCGGAAAACTGCTCAATCGTTTTATCAAAAACAAGACGGAAGTTTTGCGCTTTATGACCGACTTCAAAGTTCCCTTCGATAACAACGGTTCGGAGCGGGATTTGCGAATGTTAAAGCTGCAGCAGAAAATAGCGGGCTGTTTCAGAACAACCGAAGGCGCGCAAATTTTCTGTCGGATGCGCTCTTATTTGTCTTCGGCGAAAAAGCAAGGTCAAGCTCTGCTGACGGCAATCGAATCGGCGTTAAAGGGCAAGCCGACGGTTCT
>MWWB01000082.1_pt1 | contig 18092 bp, 20 predicted proteins | sample 1047291 | NCBI WGS metagenome assembly MWWB01 (sample SAMN06349976, study PRJNA376086) | soil metagenome | isolation source: MS4-1 sample Antarctic (ecotone) soil | place: Antarctica | reverse complement strand
GCAGAAGACGCGGCGGCACGAATTGAACGGGCGCAAGCGCAAGCGAGTACTCAGGCCGCGCGGCTCGAATGTGAGGCGCTCGACGCGGGCATACAGGCCGCCGATGAACTGATAAGCGCGGCCATGACGCAAGTTTTAGAAGCGGCTGGCTATCACCGGCACGCGCGCGGCCAATGGAGAAAACGACGTGAAACCAAAAGCAATTGAAGCCCAACCTAAAGACTTTGAAGCCGAACTAAAAACGCTTCTTCCAAAGGCGCGAACGGATGCCAAAGCCGCAACGAAGGTTATAGAACTCATGGAAAGCAACGGCACAGCCGACGACGCAGCCGTGAGTTTCGACATCGTGGGAAATGCTGAGGCTTCGATAGTCAAAATGTATGGCGGCGGCGATGAACTCTTAAAAAAGCTGGCGCGGCGGCGCTTGAAGATGATGAAAGAGGAGTTAGCCGGCGAAAATCCGACACCGCTTGAAAATCTGCTGGCGCACCGCATCGCGTTTTGCTGGCATCACGTCCATCTTTGTGAAACCGTCATCGCGCAAAATGCCGACAGTCTGGGCATGAAGCAGTTAGAGTTTCAAGAAAAGCGGCTCGACCGCGCACACAAGCGTTATCTGGGCGCGATCAAGGCGCTGGCGCAAGTGCGACGGCTCCAGCTTCCGACTATCCAAATGAACATCGGCGAAAAGCAGGTGAACGTCGGCACGCTCAACGGCGCGGCGAATGGCAAGCTGCTCGATTGATTGCACGCCCACGACCGGCTTAAAGCTCGAACAAGCTCGAACAGCGCCGCGCGCCCGCGTCATGGGGTATGGACGCGAAAAAGTCTTCCATGGGGTTACCAATGAAAAAGCCACAGATGAAACGCCACAAGCGGGCGATAGCAGAGGCGCGCGCCGTCGTGATGCAGGGCGACGCGCGCGCCCAGTTCTACTGGCAAAACTATTTTAACTATGCTCCGATCCCGATACCCAAAGCCGACCGCGCACAATGCGGCGCGAAGACGCGACAGGGCGAACCATGCCGCCGGCGTTGTGTTCCTGGCCGCGCCCGTTGCGCCAATCACGGCGGCCACAGCACCGGGCCAAAGACGGCCACCGAACGCGCCGCAATCGCCGCGAGCAATCGCAGACGGGCAAAAATAAACCGCTCCAACCTTAACAATTCTTAACAGGCCGGGCGAAGGTAAAACCGCGCCGATCTTATCAATTCTTAACAGGCGCGCGCGCGAAATAATCTTTTCAAACTCAACAATTCTCAACAGGTCGCGCGGGAGTACTCCGAAACGTGCCGCCGATCAAACCATTGATTCATCACGAAGTAAGATAAAGCTCAAACTGAAATCGGCCATTATCGCCATTCAGCACGCTCAGCACGCGGATTAAAACACGCCGAAAAACACCGTTTTTATACTATCCGAACGCTTTTCACCGCGCGCGGCGTCATTCTCGACCGGCCAAAGCATCGCGCACAAGCGTCTACAATCACACGAAAACGCGCCGGCGCATAAGTGCCGCCGATGATGGCGCGCGCCGCTTTTAGAGTACTCTGGCGGATCCATCGGAGTACTTTGCTCTACAATCGTTTCTAAGCGCCGCTTGCCCTTCATCTGGTCTTAGTGGACAGGTAGCACCCGAACGCTATTTCTGGCTAAGCGTGCGTTAAATGGCGGTGCAAGCGCGGCGCGATGCAGAGTACTCGAAGTGCTTGCTCCACGCGCGCGAGGGCAAGAGCCGGGAACACACGTATCTGATTTCTATCGGGCGCTTGCTCCACGCGCGCGAGGGCAAGAGCTGGCATTATCGCATTCGTGCCATCAGCAAAAGCTTGCTCCACGCGCGCGAGGGCAAGAGTTACCCAGCGAGTCACCTCGGTGTCTCGCTTCAGCTTGCTCCACGCGCGCGAGGGCAAGAGGTTGTGAACATTGCACGTATCACGCATGACGCCGCTTGCTCCACGCGCGCGAGGGCAAGAGTACTCTGGTAGCCCTTCAACTCATCTGCCCTAAGTGCAAAAGCGCGCGTTGGGATATCTTGCAAGAGTACTCTGGTAGCCCTTCAACGCGCTGATTTTTTGAACGTCATAACGATATGAACAACTTGCAAGAGTACTCTGGTAGCCCTTCAACGCCGTTAATGTCCACGTCGCCCGCGCCGGTTAAGCCCGATAAGAGTACTCTGGTAGCCCTTCAACCTTGATAGCTCCATACTGGCGGAAAACGCCAGTATGGAAAGAACATTCACTCACCATAAAACCCGATAAGAGTACTCTGGTAGCCCTTCAACCCGCAAGTATTTGCGGAAGTTCGCAGCCTGCCAACCCAACCATAGTAGGGGCGCAACTCTGAGATAGAAAGCTCACTGTCCGATTCGGACAGTGCTGCCAACCCAACCATAGTAGGGGCGCAACCCGTCACAAGCTCACGCGGCGCTATTCTACGCACAACACCCGACGACGAAAAAGCGGAGTACTCACTCGTCGGAGTACTCCGCTTATCTGCTTGCCTCTGCTTGCTATGAAGACTTGAGTACTGCCAAGTCGTCTTTATAGCGAAGATGCTGCGCGTAGAACTCAACCGCGTCTAACTCAGTGAGCATAATTGACTTTGAGTTCATAGCCCATTTTTCATCATCATCATATCCATCGTAATCGGCAAAGGATGAGTCAATCAAACTAAAGGCGGCCCCAACATCGGCGGCAAAGGTCTTGCCGTCTTCGCGCTTGAGTGCATCCGCCACTTTGTCCAACGCTTCGCCGATTGAAGCATTTGAAGCCGTCTTAGTCTTGAGCAATCTCAACAACAACAAGGCGTCTTCATCATTGCGGATCTGCCCACAGGCGAAGCGTTGTCCCGTCGTTGCCCCTGCTGGGCCACCATAACCAACCCTATTCACGACGGCGTAAAGTTCTTCATCGTTTTGTGTCCCAACATAGGCCGGATTAAACGCTTCACCATTCTTGCGCCGTTGCGCGTTGCGGTTCCCCACCACGTCCAATAAATCTGGCGCGGCGGTAACAACGTACCCCGCCTTGCCACACGTCGGGCAAACTTCCTCGATTGTTGTTTCTTCTTTCATTCTTTGTGTCTCCCTAAATTAGATTTTACGGCATACGCCTGGCAGGAATTGAACCCGCATCATCGGTTTAGAAAACCGGCGCTCTATCCATTTTGAGCTACAGGCGCATAAGGCAGAGTACTCAGACTATGAGTACTCTGCTGTTTACGGCTTACGCATACGCTGCGAGACCTTGCCGATATTCTTCCCACAGCGTGAGCGTTTCCGGCGCGGCGGTGTGGCTCAGAACCGTTTCATTCACGGCCAGAACATCGGCGGCAACCTCACAGCGTGCTACCTCGCGCTCTGCATCGGCCAGTTGCAACGATGTTTCGGCATACTCGACAATCACGGCAGGCACCGCTGCATCATCGGCCAGGCCATCCACAGCGGCAGACGCGAACGGCGCGACCTCGGCCAGGTGACGGCGCAATGAACGCACACGGCGGCGGCTGTCTTGCAGGCGATTCTCGACCCAGGCCACGAACGGCTCGACCATTGCGGCGCGTTCGCTTTCGGCTTGGCTCATGCGGCTTTCGTTTGTGTTTTCCATGATATAATTTCCTTTGATTCCTTCGCTGTAGCGGGCAGACGTGAGCCACTAACTCACGTCTGCCCAGTTCCCCTACCACGCCAACAGTCCCCGTTTAATCGCATCCCCGGCAGCTAAAAAGTTGTCGGAAGTCAATTCGGTTCTGCTGCCAATGCGACGGCGAAAGAACATGCTCATCGCGCCGCGCATCCGCTCATCTTCTTTTTGGTTCAAATTGAAATCCTTGCAGATCGCATAGAAGCGGCGAATCACCCGATAATCACAGACCGGCTTTTGCGGCTCGACTTCCGGCGCGGCCAACTCCTGAAGAACGGCCACAGCCTGAAACTCCATCGTGAAATCGTTGTGCGCGGCCTCGACCTCGGCGCGGGCGACATTGACTTCATGGCGCGTCCCGTTGCGCATGGCGCGGCCCAGATCGTCTTTGGCGGCTTGCAACTCTCCAGCGAGAAAAGCTAAGTGCTGCGTGTTGCGGTCAACTGTTACTGATTGCATCGTTCCAACTCCTTAATTAGAATGTTCAACTGAACACAGTTTAACCCGTTCAACTGAACACGTCAAGAGGTTTTTGAAAAGATTCTAAAAATATTTTTGCAGACATTCAACTGAACGGTTACACTTGAACACAAGAGGTTTCTTATGAGCGAAAACAACGGAAGTAACCCGGTTAGAGAAGTGCGTGTAAAGTTAGGTCTCACTCAACAGCAGATGGCCGATGAACTGCGAACGTCTTTAATGACGGCGCGGCGCTGCGAGTATGAAAAGCGAATACCCGGCACTCTCGCGGCCAAAGATGAATTGAAGCGCCTGGCGAAAAAAGCCGGTGTGAGGATAGAGGGAATAACACACGTCGGGAGTTCCACCATAAAATGAAAAGACCACTCACGGCGGTTATCTGCCTCGAATATGATTCGTCGGGCGCGCCTGGCTATGTAGCGCACTGCATGGAATTGGGCATCGCTTCGCAAGGTGACACCATTGAGGAAGCGCGCCTGATGCTGCAAGAAGCGGTCGAGGGCTTTCTTGAAGTGGCGTCATCTGCTGAAGTCGAGCGACGGCTTGAGGAAGGCGGACACGCCGTTGCGTTGATGGAATTGAATACGGCGGCGCTACAAGAGCCGGAACGGATAGCGGCCTGATGCCAAAGCGCAAAGTACTCTCAGGGCAACAGGTGCGCGCCATTCTCGAAGCGGAAGGGTTTGTTTTCCAGCGGCAACGTGGCAGCCACATGATTATGAAACGCGAAACCGAAAGCGGCTCAACAACGGTTTCGGTTCCCGATCATCGTGAAGTGCGAAGCGGCACTTTGGGAAGCATCATCACACAATCAGGCTTAGCACGAGATTTATTTGAAAGCTGATGAACGAAGCGGAGTACTCTGAATGGCTCACCACGTCGGACGCGGCGGCGCGGCTGGGCATAGGCGAGCGCGCGGTGCAAAAGCGTTGCGCGGCTGGCACTCTGACGGCGCGGCGAACCGATGAAGGCCGCTGGGAAGTTGCCGCCGATTCATTGCCGCGAACCGGCGAACCGAACCGGACGCGAACGAACCGAACCGGCGAACCACAGGACGCGAGCCGCGCGAACTTGAGCACGATTCAGGACGCGAACGAACCGAACTCAGGACGCGAACGAACCGGACAGGACGCGAACCAGTTCGCGCGCATGGAAGCTGAAGTACTCTTTTTGCGGTCAATGATTGAGCAACATCAACGCAGTGAGGCAGAGTTGCGCGCGGCGCTTCGCGAGGCGCTAAAGGCAATGCCGAAAGCGATTGAAGCGGGTAGCCAGAGTACTCTTGAGACTTCGCCGCAGGATGGCCCAGGACGCGCCGAAAGTACTCAGGCGATACAACCGACCGGCAAAACCGCGAACGCGGCACAGCGGCAAGCGAGGCGCAAAGTTTCGCCGCTACAGCGTGCCATTATGCGACTTGTCGGAGTGAGGATAAACGAATGAGTGTAGGGACTTATCCACTTATCCCCATCCCACCCTATATTTTATAGCCGTCCATATTATTTTGACGCTCTGCGCCGAATGCCGCAACGCGATGGGAGAACAGGCTTTAAGCGCCGATATTCACGCTTGATTATATGCTTTTCGCTTATATGTTTTATAGTGATATTACGCTATATCTAATGATATTTAATAGTTTCTTTTGGTTTCTTTTAGTCCCTCTTGTCACAGATATTTAAGGATTTTTTGCATACCGCGCGCGCGCGGGTTGAGCGTACAAGGGCGGCAAAGTTACAATAGTAAGCAGAGACGAAAAAGCCCACCGTTACTCTTCTTCTGCCCTGGAAAGCATGGAAGGGAGCGACGGCGGGCCAAGTTCTCGACCGAGGTTTGTTCCAGGGCCGAACTACTACATTGATTTTAGACTGTTACCCGTTTCTTTTGCAAGTGGGAAGAGTTTCACTCAACAAGTAATCGCGCTCCGGAACTTCCTTAAATGGAATGTTTCGGAGCGTTTTTGTTTGTGCTCCGAAGTGCCGCCATACACAGCGGTAAACGGCTAACGAATTATTTTGAGTGAATAGCACCGGCCTATAAAAACCAAAATGCCCCCGATGGGCTAAGTCGGAGGCGTTGGCAGCGGCGGGCGCTCTTCAAACCTGGGCAAGAGGAATGAAGTGACAAACAGTTTAGACCAACACAACACGCAAACGCAACCCAACGGCTACCACGCCAACGGCACAGCACCGCAAGGCTACCCCGACATTATCACGCCGGAAATTACGACCGGCGAACTTTCCCCGACGCATCGCGCGCAACTCGAAACCGAAAGCGCGATCAGCAAAGAAGCAATCGCGGCGCGCGGCTACTTTACGCAACCCGACAAACGCGCGCTGGAATTATTGGGCTTTGAAAAATATCAAGCCCGCACCGCTTCGCCCGAAACGCCGGCGCTTGTCATTCCTCAACTCAACTGGAACGGCGAGCAATGCGGCTACATCTTGCGCCCCGACGCGCCGCGCATAACCAGCAGGGGAAACGTCGTTAAATACGAAACCGCCAAAGACGCCGCGCCGGTTCTGAGTGTCGCACCGCTCACGCGCGATCAAGCCGCCGACGCATCGAAGCCGCTCATCATCACAGAGGGCGACAAGAAAGCCGATAGCGCCGCATCGCGCGGCCTTTGCGCCGTCGGCATAAATGGAGTTTACGGCTTCCGTGACAAAAACACGGCGCTGCCCGACTGGGAAAACATCGCACTCAATGGCCGCGCCGTGTACGTCGTCTTCGATAGCGACGTGGCGACGAAACCCGATGTTGAACGCGCATTGCACCGGCTTTGCCCGTTCCTACAATCGCGCGGCGCTATTGTGAAAGTCGTTTATCTGCCCGACGGCGAAAATGGCACCAAAACCGGCTTAGATGATTTTTTCGCACGCGGCGGAAGCGTTGCCGAATTATTTAGCCTGGCGCGCGATCTGGAACCCATAGAGGAATCACGGCGCAAGCGGAAAGAAAAAGCCAAAGCCGAAAAACTGGCGAAGTTTGAAGCGACCGGAAAGCCGATAGTAGAAACTCACGACCGACCATTGCCCGCCGTGTTGACTGATTTAGCGAACTCCGTAGCACAGCACAACGCCGACGCGCCGACACTCTTTCACGGCGCGGGCGGATTGCGCGAAGTCGTGAAGAATCAGGACGGCGCGACCATTCTCGAAAGTGTGCGTTGCGAGCGCGTGCAAGTTATCGCCGGCGAAAATGCGACCTGGACAGTAACGCCCGCAGAGGCACAGATGCCGCGCGAAGTTGCGCCGCCGGCGGCGCTATGTTCTCAGTTCATCGCATCGCGCGGCTACTGGAAAAACATCCCGACAATCAAGCGCATTCTAACCGCGCCTTTTGTTGACCGCGCCGGAAACGTCTGTACCGCGCCTGGCTATCACGCGAGCGAGCAAGTATGGCTATCACTGCCCGACGGCTACGAACTGCCCGACACGACGCCAACAGCGGCCAACATCGCCACCGCCAAAGCCTTGCTCGACAAACTCTTTAGCGAAGTTGCTTTTAGCAATCCGGCATCGCGCGCCAATGCGCTGGCGCTTATGCTGCTACCGTTTGTACGCCTTTACATCGACGCGCGAAACGACGGGCAAACTCCGATGCATCTATGTGATGCCCCGACACAATCAAGCGGCAAAACCTATGTGATGCAAATCTGCCTTTCCCCGTTTTGCGAAGTCGTTCCTACATCCGACAAACGCGACGAAAAGGAAAGCCAAAAAGAAATCTTTGCCCTACTCGCTGAAGGCGTTTCTTACATCTTCATTGACAACGTGAAATCTTCGCTGGGCAGCGCCGAAGTAGCTACCGCGATCACCACCGGCAAAATGCGCGGGCGCGTGCTGGGCGCATCCAAAACCGAAACCGTTTCATCTAACATCGTTTGGGCGGCGACATCGAATAACGCACAGCTTGACGCCGACATCGTGAGCCGCTCGATCCTCATTCAACTCGACACCAATAGCGAAACGCCCGAAGACCGCGAGTTTGCTTTTAATCCGGTGAAGTTCATCGCGCAAAACCGCGCCGACGTGCAAGCGGCGATTCTAACGCTTGTACGCGCCTGGCTTGAAGCCGACCGGCCAAACCGAACGAAAAAAGTTTCACGGTTCCCCGCGTGGGAAAAAATTATCGGCGGCATTCTCGAAACCGTCGGCATTGAAAGTTTTCTCGAAAACTACAAAGACGCCCGCGAAAACACCGACGGCGAAACATCCGCCTGGCGTGGCTTTGTTGAAGCCTGGCACGTCGCACACGGCGACAGTTTTAAGACAGTGGCCGAACTATTACAAACGCCCGACGGCGACGATCTGAGGGCATTCATAGGCGACAAAGACGCCGGAAAAGTCTTTGGAAAGATGCTGCAAACCCGAAAGAACCAAGTCATTCACGGCTACAAAGTTACCCGCGAGGAACCGCGCGCCGGCCACAAGCGCGAGCGTGTCAATCGCTGGCGGCTTGTTTCGATGATTGCGGAACCGTCCGTCGGATACGGAAACGATTAAAAAGTGTGCAAAGTTCGCAAACAGCGCAAAGTTCTATACGTACGCGGAAAAACCTTTTTTCATACGGTGGTGGTATGGCATACCACCACCACCACACAAAAAAGGCTTTATATAAACGCAGTTGGGGCTTTGCGCACTTTGCGCACTTTGCACAGAAGACCGGCCAACCGGCCAAAGGAAAAATCATCATGGACTATTTAAGGATCACCCGTTGCGACGGGCAAACGCATCACGAAACCGATTTAATGGCCGCGCTCGACTTCGTAAACAATCCGGCCTGGCGTTGCGCGACCATTCAGCCGGTAGAAATGCCGGCACTATGCGACAAGGGGCGCGAGTGTGGAAAGCATCCGGCAAACCGTCGGCAAGCAGGGAGATAAAACCATGAAAACCGAAACCGCAAAGCCGCAATTTACATACAGAGAACCGGACACGCGGCACCTGGCGCGACCTGGCCGCGCGACCGTCATCATAACAGAGTACTCAGCAGCGGCAGACGAAACCGGCGCGACCGTCATAACGTGGCGTCTGCAACCCGCCATCGGCGCGGCGATAGAGTACAAGACTTCGACCGTAGCAACTCGCGGCAACCGCCTGGCGGCGCTCCTAAGCGGCGTGGCGTATCCGATCACAGACGCGGCGCGGCTTAATCCTGACTGGCTTATTGGATTGAACCTCATCGCCGAAATCACCTGGCACCGCGACGAAACCGGCGCGGTCAAAGTAACAGCCAGGCCGGTAGACGAAGGCGACAATCCGCGCCCGTATGCGTGGGAAGATACCCGCGTGTGGGAAGAGCGGCGCGCGTGGCACGCTCAAAGAATACAACTTGCGCCGATGTGTCAAACAGTTGTTTAGCGGCGAACTATGAAGCTGGAGTACTCCCACGCCGGCGCAAGTTTGCAGCACAGGCAAAGCGGCGCACGCGGCAAACTGTAGAACATCATGCACAAAGACCGGCGCGGCTATTGGTATCGCTCGATCCGGCGCGGCGCGCGTGTGGAGCGGGAGTACGTCGGGCGCGGAATGTTTGCCGATATGGACGCGGCAGAAGATGAAGCAGCGCGCCATGAGAGGGCGCAAGCGCGAGCGAGTACTCAGGCCGCGCGGCTCGAATGTGAGGCGCTCGACGCGGGCATACAGGCCGCCGATGAACTGATAAGCGCGGCCATGAAACAAGTTTTAGAAGCGGCTGGCTATCACCGGCACGCGCGCGGCCAATGGAGAAAACGACGTGAAACCAAAAGCGATTGACGGCAAGCCAAAAGACTTTGAAGCCGAACTAAAAACGCTTCTTCCCAAAGCGCGAACGGATGCCAAAGCCGCAACGAAGGTTATACAACTGATGGGCGTTGTTGCATGAATGGTTACGGATGCGGGATGGTTGTATCTTATGACTTGTGAAAGAAACGAAGAAACAACAATATCGCATCCGTAACTGGCCTGAGTATAACGCAGCCTTAAAAGCTCGCGGTTCGTTGACTTTGTGGGTTGATGAAGCTGCCCTTGAGGGTTGGCGCGAGGCCCAGCAAAGCGGTCGTCGTGGTGCTTCGCGGCTTTATAGCGAGAGCGCAATCCTGTGCGCGTTGAGTTTGCAGATGGTTTATCGTCTGCCGTTGCGCGCTACTGTGGGGCTGCTTTCCTCTCTATTTAGGTTGATGGGAGTGGAGTTGCCGGTGCCGGATTACAGCACGCTTTCCCGACGTCGCGCCACCCTCGAAGTGGAGTTGGGAGCGTCTTGGCCTGCGGGTTCTGTGCATTTGGTAGTGGACGGTAGCGGCTTCAAAGTTTTTGGAGAAGGAGAGTGGAAAGTGCGTCAGCATGGTATCAGCAAGCGACGCACCTGGCGCAAGCTGCACATTGGAAACAATGAGCAAAGCGGCGAGATTATGGCGGCAGTCGTGACTACCAATGCCTGGCGCGATGACGAGGTTTTTGACCTCTTGCTGGATCAGATTCCCCAGGAAGTGAATTTGGAGCAGGTTTCGGGCGATGGCATTTATGACAGTAAAGGATGTTATGAGATCTTGGAAGAGCGCGGAGTGCGTGCGGTGTTCCCGCCGCGACGCGGCGCGCGTTTAGCCGATCTGGGTAAAAAGCCGCATCTGGCCCAGCGTAATGCCAATATCAAACGCATACGCGAGTGGGATGAACAGGGAGAAGACGGACGAAAAAAATGGAAAGAAGAAACCAACTACCACCGCCGCAGCTTAGTCGAAACCAGTTTTTTCCGGCTCAAAACCATTTTTGGAAACACCTTGAGCGCCCGCACCTTAGAGGCTCAAGCCAATGAGTTGTTTGTGCGCTGCGCTGCTCTTAACCGCATGACGAAACTGGGAATGCCACAAAGCTACCCCATCTGAAAAGAAAAATAAAAGGACATACTCGTCTCAACTCGATTCATGCAACAACGCCGAACTGATGGAAAGCAACGGCACAGCCGACGGCACGGCCGTGAGTTTCGACATCGTGGGAAATGCTGAGGCTTCGATAGTCAAAATGTATGGCGGCGGCGATGAACTCTTAAAAAAGCTGGCGCGGCGGCGCTTGAAGATGATGAAAGAGGAGTTAGCCGGCGAAAATCCGACACCGCTTGAAAATCTGCTGGCGCACCGCATCGCGTTTTGCTGGCATCACGTCCATCTTTGTGAAACCGTCATCGCGCAAAATGCCGACAGTCTGGGCATGAAGCAGTTAGAGTTTCAAGAAAAGCGGCTCGACCGCGCACACAAGCGTTATCTGGGCGCGATCAAGGCGCTGGCGCAAGTGCGACGGCTCCAGCTTCCGACTATCCAAATGAACATCGGCGAAAAGCAGGTGAACGTCGGCACGCTCAACGGCGCGGCGAATGGCAAGCTGCTCGATTGATTGCACGCCCACGACCGGCTTAAAGCTCGAACAAGCTCGAACAGCGCCGCGCGCCCGCGTCATGGGGTATGGACGCGAAAAAGTCTTCCATGGGGTTACCAATGAAAAAGCCACAGATGAAACGCCACAAGCGGGCGATAGCAGAGGCGCGCGCCGTCGTGATGCAGGGCGACGCGCGCGCCCAGTTCTACTGGCAAAACTATTTTAACTATGCTCCGATCCCGATACCCAAAGCCGACCGCGCACAATGCGGCGCGAAGACGCGACAGGGCGAACCATGCCGCCGGCGTTGTGTTCCTGGCCGCGCCCGTTGCGCCAATCACGGCGGCCACAGCACCGGGCCAAAGACGGCCACCGAACGCGCCGCAATCGCCGCGAGCAATCGCAGACGGGCAAAAATAAACCGCTCCAACCTTAACAATTCTTAACAGGCCGGGCGAAGGTAAAACCGCGCCGATCTTATCAATTCTTAACAGGCGCGCGCGCGAAATAATCTTTTCAAACTCAACAATTCTCAACAGGTCGCGCGGGAGTACTCCGAAACGTGCCGCCGATCAAACCATTGATTCATCACGAAGTAAGATAAAGCTCAAACTGAAATCGGCCATTATCGCCATTCAGCACGCTCAGCACGCGGATTAAAACACGCCGAAAAACACCGTTTTTATACTATCCGAACGCTTTTCACCGCGCGCGGCGTCATTCTCGACCGGCCAAAGCATCGCGCACAAGCGTCTACAATCACACGAAAACGCGCCGGCGCATAAGTGCCGCCGATGATGGCGCGCGCCGCTTTTAGAGTACTCTGGCGGATCCATCGGAGTACTTTGCTCTACAATCGTTTCTAAGCGCCGCTTGCCCTTCATCTGGTCTTAGTGGACAGGTAGCACCCGAACGCTATTTCTGGCTAAGCGTGCGTTAAATGGCGGTGCAAGCGCGGCGCGATGCAGAGTACTCGAAGTGCTTGCTCCACGCGCGCGAGGGCAAGAGCCGGGAACACACGTATCTGATTTCTATCGGGCGCTTGCTCCACGCGCGCGAGGGCAAGAGCTGGCATTATCGCATTCGTGCCATCAGCAAAAGCTTGCTCCACGCGCGCGAGGGCAAGAGTTACCCAGCGAGTCACCTCGGTGTCTCGCTTCAGCTTGCTCCACGCGCGCGAGGGCAAGAGGTTGTGAACATTGCACGTATCACGCATGACGCCGCTTGCTCCACGCGCGCGAGGGCAAGAGTACTCTGGTAGCCCTTCAACTCATCTGCCCTAAGTGCAAAAGCGCGCGTTGGGATATCTTGCAAGAGTACTCTGGTAGCCCTTCAACGCGCTGATTTTTTGAACGTCATAACGATATGAACAACTTGCAAGAGTACTCTGGTAGCCCTTCAACGCCGTTAATGTCCACGTCGCCCGCGCCGGTTAAGCCCGATAAGAGTACTCTGGTAGCCCTTCAACCTTGATAGCTCCATACTGGCGGAAAACGCCAGTATGGAAAGAACATTCACTCACCATAAAACCCGATAAGAGTACTCTGGTAGCCCTTCAACCCGCAAGTATTTGCGGAAGTTCGCAGCCTGCCAACCCAACCATAGTAGGGGCGCAACTCTGAGATAGAAAGCTCACTGTCCGATTCGGACAGTGCTGCCAACCCAACCATAGTAGGGGCGCAACCCGTCACAAGCTCACGCGGCGCTATTCTACGCACAACACCCGACGACGAAAAAGCGGAGTACTCACTCGTCGGAGTACTCCGCTTATCTGCTTGCCTCTGCTTGCTATGAAGACTTGAGTACTGCCAAGTCGTCTTTATAGCGAAGATGCTGCGCGTAGAACTCAACCGCGTCTAACTCAGTGAGCATAATTGACTTTGAGTTCATAGCCCATTTTTCATCATCATCATATCCATCGTAATCGGCAAAGGATGAGTCAATCAAACTAAAGGCGGCCCCAACATCGGCGGCAAAGGTCTTGCCGTCTTCGCGCTTGAGTGCATCCGCCACTTTGTCCAACGCTTCGCCGATTGAAGCATTTGAAGCCGTCTTAGTCTTGAGCAATCTCAACAACAACAAGGCGTCTTCATCATTGCGGATCTGCCCACAGGCGAAGCGTTGTCCCGTCGTTGCCCCTGCTGGGCCACCATAACCAACCCTATTCACGACGGCGTAAAGTTCTTCATCGTTTTGTGTCCCAACATAGGCCGGATTAAACGCTTCACCATTCTTGCGCCGTTGCGCGTTGCGGTTCCCCACCACGTCCAATAAATCTGGCGCGGCGGTAACAACGTACCCCGCCTTGCCACACGTCGGGCAAACTTCCTCGATTGTTGTTTCTTCTTTCATTCTTTGTGTCTCCCTAAATTAGATTTTACGGCATACGCCTGGCAGGAATTGAACCCGCATCATCGGTTTAGAAAACCGGCGCTCTATCCATTTTGAGCTACAGGCGCATAAGGCAGAGTACTCAGACTATGAGTACTCTGCTGTTTACGGCTTACGCATACGCTGCGAGACCTTGCCGATATTCTTCCCACAGCGTGAGCGTTTCCGGCGCGGCGGTGTGGCTCAGAACCGTTTCATTCACGGCCAGAACATCGGCGGCAACCTCACAGCGTGCTACCTCGCGCTCTGCATCGGCCAGTTGCAACGATGTTTCGGCATACTCGACAATCACGGCAGGCACCGCTGCATCATCGGCCAGGCCATCCACAGCGGCAGACGCGAACGGCGCGACCTCGGCCAGGTGACGGCGCAATGAACGCACACGGCGGCGGCTGTCTTGCAGGCGATTCTCGACCCAGGCCACGAACGGCTCGACCATTGCGGCGCGTTCGCTTTCGGCTTGGCTCATGCGGCTTTCGTTTGTGTTTTCCATGATATAATTTCCTTTGATTCCTTCGCTGTAGCGGGCAGACGTGAGCCACTAACTCACGTCTGCCCAGTTCCCCTACCACGCCAACAGTCCCCGTTTAATCGCATCCCCGGCAGCTAAAAAGTTGTCGGAAGTCAATTCGGTTCTGCTGCCAATGCGACGGCGAAAGAACATGCTCATCGCGCCGCGCATCCGCTCATCTTCTTTTTGGTTCAAATTGAAATCCTTGCAGATCGCATAGAAGCGGCGAATCACCCGATAATCACAGACCGGCTTTTGCGGCTCGACTTCCGGCGCGGCCAACTCCTGAAGAACGGCCACAGCCTGAAACTCCATCGTGAAATCGTTGTGCGCGGCCTCGACCTCGGCGCGGGCGACATTGACTTCATGGCGCGTCCCGTTGCGCATGGCGCGGCCCAGATCGTCTTTGGCGGCTTGCAACTCTCCAGCGAGAAAAGCTAAGTGCTGCGTGTTGCGGTCAACTGTTACTGATTGCATCGTTCCAACTCCTTAATTAGAATGTTCAACTGAACACAGTTTAACCCGTTCAACTGAACACGTCAAGAGGTTTTTGAAAAGATTCTAAAAATATTTTTGCAGACATTCAACTGAACGGTTACACTTGAACACAAGAGGTTTCTTATGAGCGAAAACAACGGAAGTAACCCGGTTAGAGAAGTGCGTGTAAAGTTAGGTCTCACTCAACAGCAGATGGCCGATGAACTGCGAACGTCTTTAATGACGGCGCGGCGCTGCGAGTATGAAAAGCGAATACCCGGCACTCTCGCGGCCAAAGATGAATTGAAGCGCCTGGCGAAAAAAGCCGGTGTGAGGATAGAGGGAATAACACACGTCGGGAGTTCCACCATAAAATGAAAAGACCACTCACGGCGGTTATCTGCCTCGAATATGATTCGTCGGGCGCGCCTGGCTATGTAGCGCACTGCATGGAATTGGGCATCGCTTCGCAAGGTGACACCATTGAGGAAGCGCGCCTGATGCTGCAAGAAGCGGTCGAGGGCTTTCTTGAAGTGGCGTCATCTGCTGAAGTCGAGCGACGGCTTGAGGAAGGCGGACACGCCGTTGCGTTGATGGAATTGAATACGGCGGCGCTACAAGAGCCGGAACGGATAGCGGCCTGATGCCAAAGCGCAAAGTACTCTCAGGGCAACAGGTGCGCGCCATTCTCGAAGCGGAAGGGTTTGTTTTCCAGCGGCAACGTGGCAGCCACATGATTATGAAACGCGAAACCGAAAGCGGCTCAACAACGGTTTCGGTTCCCGATCATCGTGAAGTGCGAAGCGGCACTTTGGGAAGCATCATCACACAATCAGGCTTAGCACGAGATTTATTTGAAAGCTGATGAACGAACCGAACCGCGACAAATCCGCCACAGTGCTTTATATCCCGACACTCAACCTATTGGCGCGGTTTGACGCGGTTTATTTTCAGGCGAACTAATGAACAAAAAAGAAGCGGCGGAATATCTCGCCATTAGCGCGCGATCACTGGAACGCTACACCAAGGCGCGGCGGCTCAGTGTCACCTATGCGAAGGGCAAGACGCGGCCCGTGGCGACGTATGATGATGCTGAACTGGCACGGTTCAAAGACGAACTGGCAGCGGGCGTTCATCAACCGGCAGAGGCAACCGCGACGAAAGCCGACAACGGCGACACGAGCCGCGCCAAGGCACTGGCGACATTCGATTCACAGCCCGCAGAACTGGCGACTGATGAAGTTGTGAGTGTTGACCGCTTAAACGAGTTTGCGGGCGTCCTGGCGGCTGCTATGGCCCAGGCGCGGCCCAGTGTGCCAATCAGTGACAAGCTGCTGCTGACGGTGCAGGAAGCCGCAGAGTTGGCCGGTTTGTCGTCGAGCGCAATTCGCGCGGCGATCAAAGCAGGCGATCTGCCGGCGTTGCGTGGCAACTGGCGCGGATGGAGAATTCGGCGGCGAGATCTCGAAGCATTTACGGACGGGCTATGAGTACTCCGACAATGGCGACAACTGCGACAAACCGCGACGACTTAGAGTACTCTAAGGTGTTGCTTGACCTGCCAACACTTCAAGGACTAATCTATGCAAAATGCAGTTAAGAAGTTGATGGGAATGAAGCGATGACAGATAGAGAGTGGATTAAAAAACTCAATCAGGAAAGTAAAAAATTCCGGCTCAAGGCTAAGACTTTGGAAGCCGATCAAGCCGCTGTAACAGGGACGGCATTACTCGTTGAGTTTTCGTCTGCTGTGAGTATGCGCGGCTTGTTGTTGGAGCGTGCAATTTTCACTTGCGATATGGCGATGAATATGGCGGCGGCTTCCGTTGTCGGATGCCAATTCGCCAAAGAGCATAAAGGAGAATCTAACAAGGATGCTCAGGCAATGTCGCGAAAACTCTTCCGCGATGCCGCCGAACTACAAAAGGCGCTCATTCCTTTTATCGAAACTCATTTCAAGTTTTCCGAAGATGCAAAATCTCATTTCAACCCTACTGCCGTAAGTGACTACTTGAAAGAGATGGAGCGCGTTGAGCCACTTCTATCACGAGCCGAATCACTGAACGATTACTGCACCGATCAGCGCAACACCTTCGCCGGACGGTACGCAATAGAAACGAACTCACACTCATAGCGCTAAATGACTAAATGCATTCCTTACCCTGAACGGGATCAATTAACGCGCGAGGAGTTTTTTCGGCAACTCAATTATTGTTGGCGCTGCGTTACTAATAGCGCGAATCACTCATACGCTTTAATTAGTAGTCTCGATGAGCCAAGTTTTTCCGAAGTAAGCCTTCTCTTTCTGGAGGCGCACAAACAGGCAGAGGAAACGAGCAGTCCTTATAATGCGCGCTCAGGATGGGAAGCATTGCACTGGCTATCCATCTTCTTTGACCTACTCAATGCGCATCTAAATTTAGCAACGGATTTTGAGTCCACAGAGTACGCAATAGCCGCTAATCATAATCGAAACTTGAGAATTACGCTTCGAAACTTAAAGGGCGAAATTGATTTTCATGCAGGTGATGCCAATATACCCGCGCCGGCAGAATTAAAAGAGTTGCAGGCACAAGTAGAGGGATGGAAAAAACGCGCCAAAGTTGCCAATCGCGAGGCGGCGAAATTTCGTCATCGCGCAAAAGAACTTAAGAATCAGCAGTAGTTGCAAACACAGACTAATGAGGTTAGAATACTTATTAACAAATACCCAAACAATAGAAGCCCCTGGCGGGCGTCTCGTTAACAGACTGTTGTGTAAGTCAGAAAATGATGAGTGTCTTGCAACCGTGACGGTTGAGGATGCTAACTCACGCACCCGAGACGGGCGCGCGATCTTTAGAACCGCAGAAAATGCGGTTATTGATCTCGCGTCCGTCTTTTTTGTTTTTAGGGCGCATTTTAGAACTGGCAAGCCGCCATAATCGGTAGCTGACGAACGAGGAACATAATTTAACAATCTAATCCGCCGCGAAATTTAGATACAAAAAAACCCCACTATTAGCCTGAAAGCAAGTGAGGTCTTAATGCCTACCCGACGCGGAGGGTAGAAAACACTCGGAGGGACGAGCTCCAAATGTCTAACACAAGTATAATTGACGCGAACAAAAAAGTAAACACAAGCGCCAACGGCGCGGCGGTAGTAGCTAACTACCGTATCAACCAAGAACTTCTCGACAAAGCGCGAGAATATGTAGAATCCGGCTTATCTCTGGTTCCGATCAACAAGGA
>MWWB01000081.1_pt1 | contig 18437 bp, 15 predicted proteins | sample 1047291 | NCBI WGS metagenome assembly MWWB01 (sample SAMN06349976, study PRJNA376086) | soil metagenome | isolation source: MS4-1 sample Antarctic (ecotone) soil | place: Antarctica | reverse complement strand
TTGTGACGTTGGCCGTGAGCCGTTTTAGAAGTTCTAGCGGCGACATTTCACACGTAACTATTAATGCAGGACATTGGCACTGCATAGCCACTTGCATAACAAACGCTGTTTTACCTACACCAGGTGCCCCGTGAACAACATGAATCCCTGTTCTTAGGACCCCGCTTAGCTGGGTGTCGAGTTGTTCAAATCCAGTAACGGCTCCGCGCCGTGTGCCGTTCACGTGTGCCCGACGTGCCGCCTCTGCCTCAGTGTTCCATTCTCCTAAAAGTTCATTTAGTAGGAACAACTGCTTCTGGGTTTTATGCTCGGCTTTGGTTTGTTCGTCGCCTACTGGGGGCGTTTGGTCACTCATTACGCATCACCTCACTGTGGATTATCTGTGTCTAATGCGGGCGTGTTCCGGTAGGAACATCGCACCGCAGGTTTAACTATTAATTATTAGAAGGCCATTTTACGCACAACTTCCGGAAGTTTTGTGCACTATTCCGGAAGTTTTGTGCACTATTCCGGAAGTTTTGTGCAGTTTTTACACTTTTAGGTGCGATTTCTTCCCCTTGCGGGTCCGCTTCAGATTTGCTGATTCGCTAATAGCTATAACGTCTTCTAGGTTTTTACCCACGGGTCTAATATCAAGTGGTTGGCTGAGCCACTCCTCTTGCCACCCCCTTCTTTCCCCGCTTAGTGGTCGTACTTCTCGGTAGGTCCCGATGATCTCGTGCTTCCTGAGGGTCTTAATGGCGGCATCCCAATACTCTTTTGCGCGGTGGGGAGTATCACTTCTTAAGATTTCGTAGGGATCAACATCACTGCGGAAGGGTTTGGTTAGCAGCGTACGTCGTGTGAAAGACTGGAAAGCTAATGTGGCAATTTTGCTATTGCCTTCCTCTATGTACGTTACGGGGGTTCGGTGTGCGGCCTCTCTCCAGCCTTGGAGTAGTGCAAGCCCTACAGTGGCTGCCCATATACCGGAGGGCTTGCCCCTTGGAATGGCTGTAATACTACGGATATCTCCGAGCACGGTAAGAACTTCACGATTACCTTGGAATTTTTTAACCCAAGGACCCGCCACGAATGTAACCTCTAAGGGTGGCGTGCTGTTATCAAGTGAGCTCTGCTCTTCATCGCGTTGGCCGATGATTTTTATTAGTGCGTCTTTTGATCTCAGCTTACTGGGCGGGATTTTCTCTCCGTTCTTACCGCCGCTGCCTGGCTCCCTGTATATGCCTGGCCGCATACCGTCAACGTACAATGAGTGAAAAAGTAGTAGCCAGTGCCATACTTTTAGACGCCACTTCTCCCGCTCTCCTCTACTGCGTCTTGCGTCTGCCCCGCGGCCTATGGCTTCGATAATACAGTCAATAGAAGTCTCCACTTGACCTTCCTGGGCTGCCCATCCCAAGCAAAGCCTGAATGTCATGATGGTATCTATATCGATTTTCTGTATCTCTTCCTTCAATATTTCTAAATGTGCCCCCCGCGGGGTTTCCCACCAACTTAAAGGTAAGTCGCACATCTTTACTAACACTTCTAAGTCCGGCCCTTGACTATGGATCATTAATTCGGAGTCCACGTCACTCCGCCAGTCTTTTAATGTGCCTGCGTCGCAAAGTGCAGTTGTTGCTACACGAGACTCCATAGAAGTGTGGTTGGGTATGTGAGAGGGAGGTTTATTACTTTTACCGCCACTCGATTTCTTACTCTGCTGCTTTTTCCACTCTTCTAGCCAATCGATATATTCGCGTAATGAATATCTGGTATCTTTGCCTTGGGCTTTGCGGAGTTTCCAAAACTCCACTCTATCAATCGGCGAAATGAGGTACTTTGCGGTTGCCCCTAAGGCTTTATCCCACTTGTAGAGAACATGAGAGCAATCCTCGATTTCTTGGTCGTAGAATTCTTGCTGCGCCTTTGATAATACCTCTGCCTGTGGGTGATCTTTGGCGATTGCCTCCCGTATAGCTATAAATACGGTTTCCAATATGTCGCCATATGTGGTCTGCTCTGGTCTGATATAGTTAGGGGTTAACTCGCATAAGATAGCTTCTGCTCCCGCACCAACTCCACGCAGACTTCCCCACTCTTGTAAAGTCATCTGACCCGATCTAGTCGCAAACTTCAGTTCCTGTAGTACTTGCTTCTCTTCATCACTTAAGAGTCGCTTATTTGCCTGTTCGAGACCCTGAGCCCGTTGAGGCGCATTTATACTGCCTTTGAGAAGTTGTCTTGCCTCATCAGGCTGTAAAATGCGTCCGCTCTTGGTTCGAATCGGTGGCCTTTTTGGTATCTCGGTATCAAGTTTTTTTTCCATGGTGAAAAAGCAAACGCCACGCTGCATATGGAGACTGCCTCCCCATTACAACGTGGCGTCATGCCCCTATATAAGATTTTCGTAAGTGCTTGACACGAGCTATGCGCGCGGCCTACACTTACGATTACAGCGAGAAAGAGGGCAGTATCTCTTTCCAATATTAGACGGCTGCGATGAAAGCTTTCCAGGGCTCTGAATCATCGTGGCCGTTTTGTTTATCTACAGTTTATTTTGCCCTTCTGTGTTCCTCCTGTCTATCCCCTCCACCTGTAATTCTGAATAAATTTGGCCAAAAATTTGCGGTATCAGTCAGCTTTGCCTAGAGTTATCCCTGGACGTGACATAGTTATCCCTGTTTTGCATAGTTTTTCGACGCAAAGCAGTACGTCTTACTTGTCTCTGATAAAAGGCTGTTCCACGTTAGTACCATCCAATTCTCTGTAAGAATGTTCGCTTCTTATTCTCTGCGCTGATTTTAAGGGTATTTCCTTGCTCTTGTGTGTCTTTCGTTGTCTGGGATACTTGAGGCTCTTCCTGGGCATCCTGACGCAAAGTAGGCTGTGTCTGGTTGGCACCCTCAATAGTAGGGGCTTGAGGCAAAGCTTTGGCTTGTAGTTTCAAGTACTCCCGCAGCGCTGCCGTAGCTTCTGATGCTTGTCTTGTCGCGGCTTCGATCTGCATTCTCTGTGTTTCCACCTGTGTGCGCAGATCAGTAATACGCTCGTCTTTCTCTTTTAAAAGCATGGCTGTTGCATCTGTTTCTAGTGGCCGCACGATTGACCGCATATCTGTGACCGTGGCCGCATCCTTGACCGCACGTCCGATGGGAATTTGATGCTCTTCTGTTAGATCCGACTCCTTTGGTGGCCGCACGCTGTCCGCAACACCTGACCGAGTGTCCGCTCGGTTGGCCGCATCTTTGGCCGCACGCTCTACGTCTTCACGATCTAAACGCCAGACTCTGCCCCCGCTTTCATTGGCCTCTAATGTACCTGCTAGGGATCCCTTCTCACATCGCCGTCGCACTGTGCGCTCGCTCAGCTGCAGTAACGCCGCCGCCTGAGAAATGGTTAACGATTCCTGAGGACTGCTCATACCCTTACCTCTTTGAGGACAGTCATCGGCTTGTTATTTAACATTGTGTTTGCTGGCCATATCGCGTATCGCTAACTCCACAATCCCCGTTTGGTTAAGCCCCGTTTTCTTCTTTAGCTCCTGTAGCATCCTCTGTGCATCAGCAGATAATGAAAAACCAAGTCTGACTTTACCCTCTTCGTCTTTAGTAGTTTGAATTGCCACACCTCCACCCCCAATAACCTCTGATTGCATTATACACCATTTGACATACGAAATGTGCAAATAATAAAAATTTTTTTGTATTTTTTCTCATAATGTATGTAAATCCGTGTATAATATATGTATAACGTATGTAAAAATGTGTTTCTAAGGGGTTATTATGAAGACTTGCATAGAATTCGACACGGTCACAAGAGACTATAGCATTCACGTTGAAGGGCACCTGCAAGGGTACCGGCCTACTATCACGGCTGCATTAGAGCTACTCGGTGAATGTGTTGCACGCTATGAGCGGCAGGGTTCGGTATTGGCTTTAAGCGAACCGAGAGCGGCTCATTCTACGACTCAGCCGCTTGCAGCTTAGAGGGTGGGTATCGTGGGGCAATTACTAGAGGAGTGTGACCCAATGCAAAGACACAAGAAAGATTATGAGATGCCAGAAGATGAAGAGGGGCAGACACTAAAAAAACTGCAAGAGATTATTACTTATGTCGCAGGCGTGGGGCGAGAGAAAGAGCAAGCCATTCTCTTGATTTTGCAGTATGCCGTTCTGCAGGATGACGTGGACTGTCTTATGAAGCACATATCCCCCTATGTACACCAGCAGGAGAAGTGCATGCGCAAAGAAGGGAGAATGTCTGAACAACAACGGGGCCGAGACTCGGACGAGCGCCGGTCAAAGCGACTGCTGGGAGATGTGAGTCTGTGAACTTAACGGCAGAGGCGTAAGAGAGCGGGATGCCCTTTAGGTGGCCCGTTCTTTTGCGTTTGAATGCCTTTTCTTGCCCTTATTTGTGCCATATGCTACTTTGTGCCATACTGCACCGCTGAACGAAGCGTGCAAGTGATTCATGAAGTCTCAATGTTGAAAAAGATGGTATGTCGTGCCCTGTTGTGTTTGTCTTTATTTTTTGGTGTGGTTGTCCCAGTTCACGCTCAGCTTCCTTGAGAGCGCCCACCGGATGAAGATGCTTTTAGACAGCTAAAAAGGGGCCATTTGATTAATTCAAATGAATTCAAATGCTCCTCACGCCATAATTTCCCAAAGCACCTCTTGCCACGGTATCACTTTATGAGATACAATTAAAGTCATGAAAAGAGCGGTTAGCTTTCGTCTGAGTCCCGAAGCGCTTCAGCTTTTAAAGCAAATGGCTTTGCGTCGTGCGATTAATAATACCGCGATGTTGGAGATTCTCATTCGAGACTTAGCGCGTAAAGAGCCTAAAGAACGTAAGTGTTGAGACAAATCGTATTCCCCTCTGCCTTCCTCTCTTTGTTGATCAAGATTGAGCAGCTCCTCCAGACTTTTTTCTAATTTTCTTTTGACAGTATGGAATTACAGTATGGAGGTCATGGCAATTCAGCAAGACCTCGAGCTCACAGCTTGAGGGTCAAGGCGTCTAAGAGCCAAGGGGCATAAGCGCCAATCGAAGGTAAAAAGAGCTGTCTTTTGGCAAGGTAACATAGGTATTTATGAAGATTTGGACAGTTCTCACTTTTCTGTGGATGTCATTGTTGTGTCCTACATCTTATGCTGCAGGGACAAGTGACCTAGGGACGGGCGACGGATTGCGTGGCGACTACTACAGTGATAGAGAGTTCGTTAACCTCGCCCTGACCCGCATTGATCCCGTAGTTGATTTCAACTGGACATATGGTTCGCCAGACCCTTTGATACCGTCGACTTTTTTCGCTGTTCGCTGGAGTGGTCAGGTGCAGCCGCTGTATTCTCAGACTTACACGTTTACCACCATTTCTGATGATGGCGCCCGTCTTTGGGTCAATGACCAATTGGTGATTGATAACTGGGCTGGTATTGGCGAAGCCAGCGGCACCATTGCCCTGGTTGCCAACCAGAGATACAACATCAAGATGGAGTATCGGGAAGACTGGGGTGATGCATCAGCATTTCTCTTGTGGTCGAGCAGCAGCCAGGCCAGGGAGATTATTCCCACATCACAGCTTTATTCTTCTCGTTTTTCCCGCCCCAACTTCAGCGAAGTCAAGTCCAAGAGCTTGAAGGTTCACATGCCTTCATTACCCCTTGGTGCCAGCAGCCTGGGCTTGCAACGCGCTGTGGGCTCTGCCTCCACTCCTGCTGCGAGCTTGACCTGGACAACGATCGCGAGCGGCTTAGCAAGCGGAGCGGTGCATCAGGATACTGGCTTAGTTCCCAGCACGCTCTATTGGTATCGTGCCATTACCAACCGTGTCAGTGATGCAGCGGGACCAGCTGCTATGATAACCACTCAACCTCCCGTTGCGGAGCTGTTGAGTTTGTCTTTGCAGCCTTTTCAGGTAGGTGGGGGCGGGAACAGCAGCGGCACCGTCAAGCTCACCATGGCAGCGCCTGCCGGTGGAGCCGTTGTGACTTTGTCCAGTGATAACACGTTAGCTCGAGTCCCCCGCTCGGTTACTGTGCCTGCGGGTAAAACAGTGGCCAGCTTTGACATCAGCACCAGTGCTGTTTCCGCCATTACACAGGTGAAGATTAGGGCTTCTTATGAAGGTCTGAGCCAAAGCAAGACCCTGGTCATCGACCTGAGCTGTAGCCACGTCTAGTGAACTAGTTATCAGTGTCGTCACTTTGAGCTGTGAGAAAGTATTGAGTTTTGTGTAGAAAAAGAAGGCCTTGTGTTGAAGATTATGATCATGAAGAAGCATTTATGCCGTGCCCTATTGTGTTTGTTTTTATCTTTGGTTGCATCTGTTCCGGTTCAGGCCCAGCTCCCTTCGTGGGGACCACCCAAAACAGCAGGGGGCCCTCATGGCACGGTTCTGCCGGTCACCTTTGGCGCCGCGGTGGGCAAGCAAGACGTGCTTTTTGTCGACACCTATGTCTACCCCCTTTGGTACCCCTACGGCATCTCGGTGCACCTAGGGCTCAAGAACAGCAAAGGCACCGAGATCAACGGCGACGACTGGGCTATCTATGGCGAGACCGAGAACAAGACCCGCACCACGGGCCCGGTTTACGGCTACCTCAATGAGGATTGCTGCACCGCGACCGGTGAGCTGCGCGAGACCTCGAGATTAGGTGTCAAAGAGTATGCGATCAGCACCACGCGTTACAGCCGCCCCCTTTATAACATGGGAGGAAAGGACTTTGACAGTGCTCTTTTGATCGGCGTGCCCGACACGCAGTATGGCAGCTTGTGTGTAACCGAGGAAGGACAGTTTTATAAGGTGGAGCTTCTAGCAGGCGAGAAGCTGGATCTAAGTGGCATAGCGCGTGCTGCTGATACCAGGATCGGCAGTCTCCTCGATGTCGATGTCTTCAACGAGGCCCGCGAGTGGCTCAGTGGCCCGGTGCGCGCCGCTCCTTACGCTGAGGCGCACTTTGCCGGCTCTTTCACTAATGAGAGCGGGACTGACGGCACCTTCTATGTGCGCTTGAAGGCCAGCTTTCAGAACATCTCCGACTTCAAAATCAGCTTTGGCAACCGTGCTCCCAAAGCACCCTACAACTGTGACAGCTGCGCAACCGACTCCCCCAATGGCGGTTCTTTCGGTCCTTCGGCTGGCGACCCGGTGAACCTGGCGAGTGGCCGGGAATCCAACGAAGCAGCTCCCGACATCGAGGTTTATAACCCCAACGGTCCGGGTGTGACTTGGAGTCGTGCTTTCCACACCTACCAAAGCCTGGCACGTTATGGCTCACCAGGCTTTTCTTTGGGCTGGGTCAACAACTACGACATGGGCATCGAGGCCTGGCCGGGTGCGTGGTCGCCTTTTACGCTGTTTTTCACCAACGGTGCCCAAGACGTGCTGACACCCGAGTTAGATGCCCAAGGCAAGCCTACCGGTGTGCTGACTGGTCCTGCTGGTGCACCCTACCAAGCACGCGGTGTAGCCGGTGCGACTGTGGGTGTGTGGACATCGATCACCCTGAGCTGGAAGGATGGCGGCAAGTGGAAGTTCGTGCGTTTGCGCGATCAGTTGCCCAACGCAGGAGCGGGCATGAAGCTGACCCCGCTGCATGACGGGGTGTATTCCCTACGTCAGGTGTATAACTCGCTCGGCAAGAGCATCACCTTCAACAACGATATCAGCCGCCGCTTGACTTCGATTGTAGACACCACATCTGGCCAGAAGTTACTCAGCTTGAGTTACAACACCTCAGGCACTCTCAAGCAAGTGGTCGATAACAATGGTCGCAAGGTGGTCTATAGCCACGCTGTGCCTTCGACGAGCGGCATCGAGTCTTATCCGGCTGGCGCTTCAGTGAAGGATCTGTCTCTGACCAAGGTCTCGCAAGTGGTGGCATCAAGTGCGACATCAGCCCCCTCACGCTGGAGTTATGGCTATGCGGGCTACTTCGGTCGTCCTCTGCTCCACAGCATGACGGTGCCTAGCCCAGCTGGGAGTAGCGCTAGCGAAACCAGTACAGCGAAGGTGTATTACAACCAGCGCGCCCAGGTCACCTTCCTGCAGGATGCCAACGGTAACCGTCGCTCCTACACCTACAACGGCGGCACTCCTGAAGGCAACACCAAAGTGCAGGTGAAGAACAAGGATGGCGTCTTAGCTGCATCCTGGACCCAGTATTATGATGAGCGCAAACGTGATACGGGCACAGCCGATGCCAAGGGCGCTCGTAACAGAACAGAGTATGGCGATCCAGCCAACCCCTTCAAGGCAACCAAAGAGATCGATGAAGCGGGACGCGTCACTCAGATGAGCTATGACAGCTATGGCAACCTGCTGACGGTGCGCAGCCCACGCGGCATTGTCACCACCTACAGCTACGACTACTCGGCGTTTGCCCTGGGTCGCCCCGTGCGCATTCAAGAAGGCAGCAAGCCGGCTACGACTTTGACTTACTTTGAGCCCAGCGGCTTGGTCAAGAGTGCGACGGGCCCGCATCCCAATGGCAGCGGCACGGTGACATCCTCTTTCACCTACGACAGTTTGGGCAATGTGCTCACCGCGACTGGCCCTGGCAACAACGCCGCGGCCACGCAGCCCGTCAGGTTCAACTACAGCAGCGATGGCGAATATGTCCAAGTGCCCAAGCGCGATCAGCCTCTTGCCATCCAAGACAGCTTAGGCAATGTCACCCACTTGCGCTACGACAATCGTGGCAACGTGTCCGCGAGCTGGGATGCCTTGGGTCACCGCACTGATATCACTTACAACCTGGCGGATCAGGTGACGCTCCAGCGCTTGCCGCGCACCTGTCAGACCGGCAATGGACGGGGCGAAGTGCGCTCGAGCTATCTTTATCCTGGCGGGCCGCTGCAGCACACTCAGGTCTATGACGAAGCAGGGGCCTTGCAGCGCCAAGTGTGGCAGAGCTATGGCCTTGAAGGCGAGACGCTGGGCACAAGCGGCAGCACAGAACCTGTGACGGTCACTTACGATGCACTTTATCGTCGCAAGAGCTTGCAAGATGATAGAGGCGGGGTTACCAGCTATAGCTACGACAGCGTGGGCAACCTGTCCCAGGTGCGTTATCCGGATGCCAATAGCACAACGGGCTACAACACCATCAGCTACCCGCTCTACACGGCCAGCGGCCGCTTGAAGCAGCGTATCGATGGGCGTGGCTTAGTCACCGAATACGGTTATGACGATCCGGAAGGCTTGCTCACCGAGATCAACTACCCGGCTTCGCCGGCTCAGAGCGTGCGCTACAGCTATAACAGCTATGGCCGTCTGCAAAGCACGACCAATGCGGTCGGCAAGCAAAGCTACACTCTCAACGCGGCTGACAACCTGGCGAGCGTGACGCAACTGTATAAGAAGGCCGATGGCACCGACCTGCTCCCACAGACCCTGAGCTACAGCTACCATGCCGATGGCAGCAGGGCGGGTATGAGCACACCGGGTGGCAGCTTCGCTTATAGCTATGACAGCGGTGGACGTCTGACCAGCCTGAGCAACCCGCAAAGCAAGATCAGCCGTTGGACTTATCTCTCCAATGACTGGCTCAAGACCCAGATCTTGGGTAATGGCACCAAGACGACTTACTCTTACAACGCCCTGGGCCAAGTGGTGGGACTAGCCAACCGCAACAGCAATGATGAGATGCTCTCGCAGTTTGGCCACGCCACAGATGAAGACCTCATGCTGCGCTACGATGCGGCCGGTAACATGGTCGAGCAGCGCATCGAGATGCCGATTCCGGGCAGCACCAGCAACTATAGCGGCACCAACAGCTACAGCTATGACAGCCGCAACCAGCTCAAGCGGGAAGACAGCACGCGCAAGGGTGGCTATAGCAACGCCTTCGACTACGACCTGGCGGGTAACAACACCAAGCGCACATCCAGTGTGGGAACAGGCACGGCCAGCAGCTGGGGGCGCAGCTTCAATGCAAGCAACCAGGAAACCACCTTGAGCACCCAGGGTAAGGTGCAGTATGTCTATGACGGAGCAGGCAACCCCACCACCTACAAGGGCATGAGTCTAAGCTTCGATCAGGACAACAAGCTGACCCGCTGGCAAAACGCCGGCAGCAGCACGGCCAGCTTCAAAGCCGGCTATGGTAGCGATGGCAAGCGCGCCTGGAAAGAGAACGGTAGTGGGACTAGGACCTACTTCTTGTATGACGGCGACCAGATTATCTGCGAGCTGGATGGAGACGGCAACCTCAAGGCGACCAACACCTGGGGCGCAGCCGGTCTGGTATCACGGCGCAAGCTGAGCAAGACATCGACGGGCACAACAGCCAGCACGCAATATTACTCCTGGGATGCAGGGGGCAACATCGCTCAGCGACTAGATAGCAATGGCCTAGTGCAAAGCAGCTTTGTCTTCAATGCTTATGGCGGCAAGCTGGCCGGTGACAGTGCGGGTGATCCTTACGCGGGCTATGGTGGGCAGCATGGTTACTATACAGATGGCGAGACAGGTCTGATCCTGTGCACTTATCGCTACTACGATCCCAGCAATAGGAGATGGCTCACCCGTGATCCCATCGGATATGAAGGTGGCATCAACCTCTATGGTTACGTCGGCAACAATCCCGTTAATTACGTTGATCCTAGTGGTGAGTTCGCAAATGTGATAGGTGGTGCTGTGGTCAGCGTGGCAACTGGATGGGTAATTGCAAAACTCACAGGAGATTGTTACTCATGGAAAGATGCTGCTTTAGATGCCGCAACGGGTGCGGCAGGAGTAGGTCTTTTTAATAAGTTTAGGCAGCTTTACCGATTGAGAAAGCTAAAAACGATTGCCGACGAAGCCGGATTAGTGGCTAAGGCTTCACAAAAGGGGACTGAAAAGTTCGCGGGAGACTTAGGGGCACAAATGGAGCTAAAGAACGTAGGCAACATCCTCAAGCCTGGTGGAGGCCTGAATCCTCAAAACAGTTGGATACCAAGAGCCAGAATCAAGGTAGCAGCGGGAAGCCCCGGTCACCCAGCACAATACGTTGATCCATTCAGTGGAGGTGTTGGTTCACTAAGAAGTCCCGCTTCTCACATTCCTCTACAGGCACTGCCATTGACGGAAGCGCCTCTTATTGGAGCAGGTCAAGGATTAGCAAATTCTGCGGCCAGAAATGCGGCAGGGTATTAAAGTTGTTATCGGGAGTATTTTATGCAAGCCCCTGATTTACGAGGGTATGACCTTGAGTATGCTGAACTTATCGGGGTGCATTGGGAAAAGCAGCTTGGCGAAATTGAAATGCGAATTCAATCCCCTGCAGCAGGATGGTATTACAAACGTAAGATTGTAAAAATGGCGCAAGCCTTGGGCGTTAAAAAGTACCTTCCGAGTTCATGCACAGAGTACCTTCTTACTCTAACTTTTTTAGGAGTAAGCGAAGTCACCGATACTTTATTAAGTCAAGGGCATACAATTGGCGCATTCGGCGGGTCTAATGCTGAATGGCTTGAAGCAGCCACCAAGTTACTATCCTTTGAAATAGATGACATCCGTAACGTAAGATTGGCTGATGACAATTTGCGATTTTACTTGTGGGCAGAAGGTTTGAAGCTTGAGTTTAATTATCAAGATTGTATCTTTTTGCAGAAATGTATTTCCTGAAATAATGCTCCTGCGAAACAGCGGCACGACTGACGACCACTACGATACATTCAGAGTGATCTGTTAAGGGGCATTGAAATGACTTCAATTGAATCTCTGCAACAAGTTACATAGTCATGTATTCATTTTGTCTCTGCTGAGGAAGTTCCACGACGTGCGGATCTATCGAACACTCAACTTGCAGCATTTGAAATTACGGGGAGTCTGATTGACCTTGTCCCCAAAGTTGACCTTGTCCCCAAAGTTATCACAGTTGTGAGTGGAGTATCTTGGCTTGTTTTTGTGCCCAAACAGCGGGCGGCATTTGGTCTAAAGCACTGTGCGGTCTCACGTCGTTGTAGTCGTTGCGCCAGCTCTCGATGAGGGTTCTGGCTTCATCGAGGCTGGTGAACCATTCGGTATTCAAGCATTCATCCCTCAGTTTGCCGTTAAACGACTCGATATGCCCGTTTTGTGTCGGCTTGCCTGGCTCGATGAAGTGCAATTTCACTTTGTTTGTGTAAGCCCACTGATCCAGAACGCGACTGGTGAACTCGCTGCCGTTATCGACTTGAATGATCTGAGGCAAACCGCGCCACTCCTTGAGTTGTTCCAAAACACGCACGACGCGATGCCCCGTCAAGCTGCTATCAACCTCCAGTGCTAGGCACTCGCGGCTGTGAGCATCCACCAGGGTCAACGCGCGAAAACGCCTGCCACAACCCAAGCTGTCACTGACAAAATCCATCGTCCACAATTGGTCCATGCTTGTCGTGAGTTCAGGTCGTCCCCGCAAGCTGCTCGTCAAGCGTTTGCGCTTCTTGGTTCGCAGCTTCAAGCCTTCTTCTCGATACAAGCGATACACGCGCTTGCGATTGACCTTCCAGCCCTCGCGCCGTAACAGCACATGAAGACGAACATAACCAAAGCGGGGTCGCTCTTGTGCTAACTCATGCAAGCGTTGTCGTAAAGTTGTATCGTCGCGGCGACTTCGATAATCAAAGCTGCACATCTGCAAATCAATCACGCGGCAAGCCCGCCGTTTGGACAAACCAAGTTCGCACATTAAGTGCTGAACAGCTTGGCGTTTGACAGCGGGCTTTACCAGTTTTTTGATAAAACCTCTTTCAAAGCCGCGTTATCGAGAGCTTGATTTGCCACGATCTGCTTCAAACGGCGGCACTCGTCTTCGAGTTGCTTGAGCCGCCTGGCCTCGTTGACTTCCAGACCGCCATACTTGGCTTTCCACTTGAAGAAGGTGGACTGGCTCACGCCCTGTTCGCGGCAGAGTTGTGCAGCAGGAACACCCGCCTCATTCTGCTTGAGCAAACCGATGATCTGCTCCTGACTATACTTGCGTTGTTGCATCGTCGTTCTCCTTGCTCTGATGAGCTATTTTACCGGAGAACTCCACCTACAACTGTGATACTTTATTGGGTCAAGGTCAAAACGTCAATGATGCTGTAAATGGCAGATGGGTAGAGGGAGGAAATCCACATCAACATTGGTCAAGAGCTTACAATGACGAATGGGCACAGTTCATCCGGACTAACCCTAATGCTACCCCTCGTGATATTTTAGAAAATCTAAGGCAGCTCCTAGCTTCCGGGCGGTTTCCATCAAGATGATACCAACAAACTTTTATGATGTTCACGATAACACGATAATGTCCAAGGGCTGGACTTGGGCACATAACCTAATTGGCTTCTACGAAAAATCTACTCGATGCGATGTTTGTGGGAGAGGGAATTTATTTCCTGACTACTATCCAGAGTACCCCCTCAGCGTGGAAGTAGAAGGGGGGACGCAGTACCCAGATATTTTAGGCTGTGGCGCTTATCCTTTATTCATTGTTTCAGAAAATGTGATTAAAGATTGGGAAGTTCGCGCAATTCGAGGATATGAAAAGTTTGCCTTATCAGTAGTAAAAGCAACGGGGAAAAAGATAAAGGATATAGTTCCTCCTTCATACTATCACATTAAAGTAACGGGAAGATGCAATCTAGATCTTGAGGCTATGGGGCTCGAAATTATACAGCACTGCCCTAAGTGTCTCTATACGCGAGCTGACCCCATGGTCCACGATCGTTACATAATTGATGCCAAGTCATGGGATGGTACCTCATTGTTTATTAGTGAGTTATTCCCATCTAAAATCTGTTGCACCCAAGATGTATTAGATCTTGCCAGTGTGAACAAAAGGACAAACTTCAGATTCACTAGTTTCTGAGTTGCTGAATTACTAGCTTATTGAGATCGAAGATACAAGATCGCGTTACGAAGTGATATTGATCTATGCTAACCGCTTTGCGTCTCCTCAGGTTTGGCTCGGTTAAGAGGAGGTATCACGATCTTTTCCTTGAGACAGTTGACAAACTTCTCTAATATCTCATGATCTCTAGGTATACACCAGATGTTTGGCGGCCCCTTGCCATGGAGTCTTTTCTAGATCTTCGACATCTCCCATTTAGTAGCAATAGGATAGCAGCCAGCGTAGAGGGTGTAGCAACTCAGACGCTCCAATACATCTTCTTCCTCGGCGTCCAAATTCACCTTGCCCTTGGCAGCCAAGGGCACAAGCTTGTGGTCATTGGGGCCTATATACCTGCCCGCGGCCACAAGGGTATTACCTTGTTGACCCCAAAGCGACTTTAATAAGCATTCGACCGCATAGCCTCTTAACAGCAGCTCTGCACTCAATGTGTGAAACCACGTGCAATGTCCTATATCAAATTCTTCGCGATGTTTCTTTAGAACGTCTGCTGCGGTGAAAAGGCCCTCTGCCTTGAAGAAAAAGGGGGGCATGACTGTTTCCGTATCTGTTATACATCTCCAGCTGGTCCTTCTCGCTCATCATTGCCATGTTAGGAAGTCTCTCCATGAGTAAGGCCGATGTATAGCCTTTACTATCAACAATCTGCTTATCAAACGCGATATTTCAGACCGATTGAACATAACTATTAAATACTGCGATCAAATCAGCGATCCGGATGCTTCAGTCTGAGCGCGCAATATTGACAAAAGTGCCGATTGCTTTCATATAATGGCACGTATATTCAAAGGATAGATCTCCACAAGAGGAGACTCAGGACGAGATGCTGCGCACTGCTGCCAGCCGGCTAAGCCTCGGACACCCCCCCCCGTCAAAAATGGCGAGGGAGTATGGGGTCATGTACGCTTTGTGCACCCCTCACGTAACGACCACTATTTTAAAAACCTCGCAAGCTCCCCTTGTGGAAGACAACTCTTCTATTTTCCTATACCAAATATAGGTGCACCATTGGATAGTCTTTTGGTATATTATATTCCCCCCAGAGCTCAAAATAGGTGAGATTCTGTCTGAAATAAGCACGCACGACACAGCTCATTCTGCGAGCAATAAAACATCGGAACACCATACAGCATTTAATACGATTTTCTTTAGTTTAAATGTCTTATGCGAGGGAGAGTAATCCACCCAGTCGATCACATGCTTTTAGGTCCAGAACCTTGCAAGGAATGAGGTTCCACCATCGAGAACTGAAGCCTTTGGAGTGGACTTACCTTCTCCAGTTTTTGTCCTTTCCTTGTGTTCATCTAAAAACCGAGGTGGGGAATAGTGTGCCACCCAAACACGCAAGAGCCACTCAAAAACCTTGTGAAGGATACGACAACACCACCCTAAGAGAGTTATCCCCTAGGATGGTGTCACAACACTCAGCGTCTCGCTTAACCACGCACGTAGCCTTTCCTAAAAACCTCAACAAGGAACCTCTGGCCTGGCTTAATCCACCCTCCTGAAAGAGTTCTCATGTCAAGGCCATACTCGTCGCACCATTCTTGAATCTCTTTCATCTCAGACATTGTCAATTCCTGACGGTGCAATACGAACGTAGTCGGCTCGCCTTCATCATTCACAAAAAGAGAGCCATCGCCATCTTCATGTGGCATGTCACGAGAACCGGCACCGGCAAGGTGTGATGGACCTACACCACAAACACGGTTCAAGCAATTATCTTGTTCATATTCCTCAAGGTAGTAATCTGACATAGCATCAACAAAGGCTTTCTCAACAAACTGCGGACCATCACTCTTGAGTAAATCCTTCAACTTGGAAGTGACCTCCTGGCGGTAGGGCGCTCTCGACTCATGATAAGCACGCCACTGTTGATTGAACTCTTGACTCTGCACGTCTGTTGTGTTAGGCTCTAAACGCATAAGCGACTTGTCTCCTTGTCGGTCTGGGATCCCAGGTGTGATGACCTGAGAATCCAATTGTGCATTTGTACGGCCCTTCAGTGAAACGGTGGGACTGATAAGAGACTCCTTTGCGCTGCGCGCGGGTGCTGGGATCACGAAGACACAGCAGAGCTGTCTCTTCTTTTGTAAGTCAGTACGTGATCTGAGGAAGTCGAAGTCTTGGCTTGCGAGTGACCTTGTAAAATGTGCGTTGCAAGCTAGAGAGTGAAGAGAAAAAGGCTTTTCTCTTTAGACAAGAAAAACAAAGCTTTCAGACGTTGATTCTCAAGTGAGTTCACGTGGAAAGTTCGTTTTTTGTCGCCAATATATATTATATCATCTACTAAGGTATATGTCAAGCCCTCTAACGTCTTTCTGGGAAAAAATCTTTTATTTTTTTGAGACCTCATATCGACTGAGAGAAAATCAACACGGAAGACAGTCCCATCCTCCCGTCGTAATGCTTCCAGCAACACTGCACCAATACTTTATAACCGCGCTCTATGCCACGTAAGGCGGCGCGTCAACACTCGAATGCATAAGGACTCGCATCATAAAGGGGCCTCCTACGGCTTGGCTTGATGCGCCTGCCGGATAGCCTCAAGGGCCTGTAGGTGGTTCTGCACCACAGCAAACTGTGCAGAGTGTGGAGGAAAGTGGGGTTTTTGTTCGATGCGCTGTAGATCTCGGAGAGCGAGAAGGACTTTCTTGCAAGGCTCAGCAATGATAATTCCTGGAGCGACCCGGACAGGCCCGTGAAGTAAGCCTAAACGTGCGGCATCAATCACGTCGGAGTAAGTCACCCGCCAGTCTCTGCGACCGTCAAGCGGGTGTTTTCCTACGAGCTTCGCGGAGTTGGGGGTTGACGCCTCGGGTTGGAATCGAGCAATCTCTATGTTACTTGCGATATTGTTATCTATTGGCTCAATGTCGAAAGTAAGAAGTTTAAACTCTGGTAAGACCCTGGGTTTAGGAATCTGCTCACTCAGCCACGCCTTGAGTTCATCTACACCCTTCTTTAACAAACACTCATTCCAGTCTTTCATGCCATCAGGTGGCCGTAAACGCTCCGCCAAAGTGCTGGAGGGCCGTATAAGCTCCGTAGTCTTATACGATGTCTCATCACCCCTTTCGTCAGCATCTAGGCCTAAGAGAACCCGCCTAAAACTACAAGCAAGCTTCAACCATAGAGGGGTACCTAAGCCAATGAGAGCAATGGCGGGGAAATCACACATAGCTAAGCTCAGTGCATCTATAGGTGCCTCCACAATTATAAGTTGATCGGCTTCCCATGCGCCCTGAGTCGCGTATACACCGTACTTCTTATCACCTGCCGTCTTGCTCGGAGGCTTGACTTTATCGTCTATATAGCGGCCTTGCACAGCCACAAGATGTGGTTCTTTTTGCTTTTTGTCTTCTCGGAAGTATTCCCGTATCGGAAACATGACAGCTGGCCCGCCAGAGTAGGGCGTCGGATTTTTATCTCCTTTCTGTGGGGGTGCCCAATTCTCAAGGAATCGCACACCGGATTGGTGAGCAAGCTCAATGTCTATACCTCTGCTTTTTAGATACACGGCACCTGGTGTGCCCGCAAGGGGAATTGCTAGCTTACAAGACTCCTTCCACGCGGGCGTATCTTCATAAACCGGCGCGCAGGGTGTAGGCTGCAATACCGGTAATGGCTTGCTGCGACGCTTGAATTGGGAGCCCTTACCCTTAACCTGGGAAGTCCATTTCTCCTTGACTTTCCCACCAATGTCACAGCGCTGACAACAATAAGCGCCCGTGTTCTCATTGACACTTAAGCAACGATGCGCATTGTCCTTCGGCTTGCTCTCACCACATTCAGGACAAAGGAAGCGTTTTTCATCTCCCGTGCCCGTAGGATTCGAGTCGTACCCATAGAAATCACTCAGTAGGTAGTATTTTGAGGTTGTCATTTCCTGCCCCCATCCGATTCCCTGAAGCGCATGTGTTCTCCACGAAATTTCAAAAGAACGGCATCCTCTATTGATCCATTGCGATTCTTCACTATCTTCGCCCTGACTTCCACCTCACTTGACACGCCTGGAGCCACTGTCATATCTCGGTCCAAAGCAATAACGGTCTCGGCACCGTATTCGATACTGCGAGTTCCCGCACCTGAGTTTTGGCCCTCGTTTTTCATATTCTCGCGGTTACGCTCACTAATAATGACAACGGGGCACTTAAGCGCGTGCGTCAGTCCCTGTAGAGCGTTGATAGCATAGTTCAGGGACTCATACTCATTTCCGCACTCAGGGAGTCTTTTAGCCCATGTGTGCAGGCTATCAATAACAATGAGAAAGTGTGCCGCATCCTGGAAATTTGACTTGACTGCATGGGCACTGTCTTGAATCAGTTTCGTGTCGGCAGAGTATTGAGTACAGTCGAGTATCGCCAGATGGGGCACCTTGCTGATTGCTTGGAGGGCTTTCTCCTCAGACTCTGCAATATCAAGCTCTCCGCTACTCAATGTCCGGAGGCTGGTCTTTGTGACGTTGGCCGTGAGCCGTTTTAGAAGTTCTAGCGGCGACATTTCACACGTAACTATTAATGCAGGACATTGGCACTGCATAGCCACTTGCATAACAAACGCTGTTTTACCTACACCAGGTGC
>MWWB01000080.1_pt1 | contig 18569 bp, 23 predicted proteins | sample 1047291 | NCBI WGS metagenome assembly MWWB01 (sample SAMN06349976, study PRJNA376086) | soil metagenome | isolation source: MS4-1 sample Antarctic (ecotone) soil | place: Antarctica | reverse complement strand
CTTGCGCGGTTGCCAATGACCGTCTGTTACCTCCTCAATTTCAGTCCACAGAGCATCTAAGCTTTCCTCCATCTGTTTAGCCAGTGTTTCGTCGCCTCTAGGTTCCCCTCTCCCGCTTGTTTCCATTCTTACTGTCAGGGAACGGCATAAAACTTCAGATAAGTCTCGCAACCGCATCGCCTCGTTTTGCCAATGGTTTACAAACTTGGTAGGTACTTCGACTAGCTCTAAACCTTCCCCCTGAAAGCGATCGCTCATATTGCCTCCGCGTGATTCCACGCGATCGCACCGGATAATACCTGTGGCATGATAGATTCAAATCCTTAGATTAAGGTGGATTAGAAAAAGCACTTCAGATTGGTAGTCAGGGGTGCTTTCTCTATGTTTAATAATATTAGCTTCCTATAATCCTGTCAATTAGTTATCCAGTTATCCAGGTATACTAAAATGATAGTATTGATGGCATGAAATTGAGAAGCAAACTGCCAGCCCTAATGGATAAAAAGGGCGTTGACCAAAAAACCGTTGCTGCCGTTACTGGGTTAAGCCCTACAACGGTAAGCAAGCTTTACCGCAACCAGCTAGACCGATTTGATCGCAGGACTATCACAACTCTTTGTGAGTATTTTGGCTGTAAAAAACTAGATGACTTAATTGAGCTACTGCCAGGAGATAGTGATGCGAGTAGCTGAAATTAATCCTTTTTGTTAATAGACACGATCTTGATAAGACTGCTACTTGGTACTCGTTTACCTAATCCAATTTGAAAAAAATAACGCTCTAAGATGTACAGTAAGAATAATAAGTGTAGCGCTTTGCCCTATGCCTTAATAATAATTCGCGGATACGGGTTCAATCCCTGTTGTCTCCAAATGGGGGCATAGCTTAATGGTAAAGCAGCGACCTACGACTGAAATTTAGTAGCGCAGCCGCGATAAAAGTATGATGGCGCGCAACATCTGTTAAAAAATTGGCTTTTTTATCACTGCTGCCCTAAAATCTGGTCTACCTTGCTTTCAATAGTATTCAGCTTCCGTAAGATTGTTGGTCTGTCTTCGTCTAAAGACGAGAGCAGATTAGCAATCCCTAAAGTGGCGCGTCTTAATTCTGCTCTTTCTTCCGTTGCTTCACGCGATAAATCTTTCAAGTCTTCAATGTCGTGGGTCAGTTCAGATATTCTGTCTGCTAACGATTGAATCGACCTAGCATTGCTTTCAACAATCTGCTGTAGCTCGTGAAATTCCATAGCTTTAGGCAGTCAAATCCTGCTGTTCCGTCGCCAATTTAGCTGCGATCGCTTCTCTTACCCAATTGGCTAAATTGTCGCCAGCTATTTCTCGTACAGCTTCATCCATACTTACAGGCAGCTTAACGGTTAGCGGCTTCTTTGCCACTGGCTCTTTGCCCTGTACCTGATAATACCCCTTGCCTGTTCTGTTTCCTTTCATAGCTCTATGATAACCGAGTGTACACGGTTAAATGTAAAGATACTATAAATAAGGTTTATATAGGTGTATAACCAGGTGTACTAGGTTATAATGACAATAGTTAAGTTAAAAGGCGATCGCATTTGTTTTCGAGGCAAGGTGCGATCGCCCGTACCCAAAGCTAGGTAAATAAATAATGACATATTGCACCGATAGAGATCAAGACCAAAGATTAGAGTCCTATGAAGCTGTTGAGGCTATCTACTTAGAAGGCATTGGCGACGCGGCGGACGGTCGCCTTCCAGCAATGGCAGAAATAATTTATCTCCAGGGGTTTTGTGAAGGAATGCGCCAGCTAAGAATGCAAGTTCGTTTAGCACCAATACCCGTAGCAACAGAAATTAAAGAATATCCCTTACTCTGCGGACAATGCACGTACTTAAATAATAGTAAGTGTGAGATTAAATCAATTGAAAGACGTAGCACTAATTATGCTTGCGATCGCGTAGTAGTTGACACCTCTTTCTAATAATAAATAACGCCTATATAATCAATAGTAAAATATTGATTATATAGGCTACTAATATTACTGCAAGTAACAATAAATATGAATGAACAACTTTTAGAACGGATAGCAATCGTTCTGGAGAACCTCAAAGAAAAACCTACTTTATCCCTAGGTTTTTGTACTCCACCAAGCAGCCAATATATTTTTGTAGGCAACGAACCAGAACAGGGTTTATGGTATTTCTTGGGCGAAAACTCGCAAAAGAATTATATTCCTGAAAAAGGACTGACGGGGATAATCAAAAGCTTAGAAATAGTCCACAAAGAGTATAAATCCCAGCAGCATATTAAGTTAGATATCACAATTGAAGCTGACAGGACTTATGTAGTTCGTACAGGCTTTGGCACGGTGTTTTCTAAAGGATTATTACTAGCACTGAATACTTTAAGTAGCGATCGCCTTGCTTTACCGCTAACTATTGCTGTAGCTCCCGGCGATGAAACGGTAGTATTTGCCAGAGTGTACGACGGGGCGACTAAAAAGCCAATTATGGCAGAGTGGCAGCCGGAGGCAGACTTTGCCGCGTTGCTGCACCGCCTTCAATCTATGTTAGCTATATGGCGCAGTTGGAAGACTCCCGCTGATGCAATCGCTTGGGCTGTTTCTCAATTACCTGATGTGCCTCGTGACGTGCTGGAAGCAGAATTTGAAGAACTGGAGACGACCAATGGGAAGAAAGCCGACCGATGGGTAGCAAGAGTGGAGGATCTGAAAGTAGAAGTATTTTAGTGCAGGAGATTAACGCGCGATTGCTTTAAGCACGTAACCCCTGGGCAATCGCAATTCCTGATATGCGATCGCTTCTATATAAAGTAATAAAAATGCCTCCTGCGACTACAAAACTCAGATTTTTAGAAGTGAGCATGGCAGAGTTAAGCAGCAACAGGCAACTTAATCTTAACATTGTGCTTTTCAGCAGCTTCCTTGATTTCTGAAACTATATCCCCCAAAGGAGAAATTACTTCAAATCCCATGTAACCAGCATTATCAATTAGTTCACTCATCCAACTTTCTAATTCTTCTTTAGTAAAAATGATGTAGTCTATATACCCCCCACCATAGTTCTCTACCTCTACTGAAAACTTTTCAGGACGGTAATAAGTCAGAGGATTCACATTAGTGTAAATACCTCCTTTACCGTCTTTGTCTATTTTTGCTGTTGAAAGGTAAAGGTCAGCTGTAGTAAGGATGTATTTGTCTTGCAAAGTTAAGTCATGAGCGTAATGTCTAATTAAACTTAAAAAACCGTAGATGAACTTAGTAGGAACCTGCCGTTTTCTAAGCTTGGAAACAATTTTTAACTCAATAGTTTGGATCCAAGTATAAAGAACAGTAGGACGATTAGGACTACCGATTTTCTGAGGAACAACAACTCCCTTAGTACAAAGGTAATCTGCCTGCGCTCCAGTAAGATCAGTAAGTTCACACGCCTCTTTACGAGTGAATGTCACATCCATAATGAGACTCATGAGTTGATAAGCTTCTAAGTTCAATATATCACTTATATTACTTTGCTAATTTATCAAACAAGTCATATAATCTTATATTGATATGACAAAAAGCTGGGTACAAGCTGGTCACATGAAGTAATTGAAGATATTCTTCACTTGCATTCCTCTTGCTGAACCAAAACATCCTTAATTTTTGTATGTAATAGGAGCTAAATAGTTGTTGTACAATATCAATCATATGCCCCACGCCAGTAGACCTGGCTGTCGAGCTTTAGGTTTTGAATCCTGGCTGATTCAACCAAAGCAAGCGTGGAAAAGCGAAGCAGTTCTGCCGCATCTCAAAAGAAATCCTGGCTGGTTTCTAGACGAGATAGCCCTGGCTGGCTCAGAACTACACCCTGGGGGTCGTTAAGCGGGAAAGCAAGTATTTATAAGCATTCTTTAAGATGCTAACTTCTGCGTAACCTTTAGCGATTAGATAGTAAATAGCTATGCCAGCCCGGATTGGAGAAATCCCATTAGAGCATCTTGCAATTACACGACTTGATGCCAACGATGTGAAGAATTTAGATAATTTATCAAAAGTACACGGGTTCAAGAGGTGTACATTAATCCGTTTGGCTATACGCGAATATATTTCAAAGACAAGCCGCTTAGTAGATACTTAATCTGCTAAGGGGCTTGTTTTAGTTGATGATTTTCTAGGGCTAATGAGCGCTGCCCAAAGCTTGGCGGCAAAAGCAGCACTCTAGCCCCTACAAACAAACGCACCCACTGAGGCTAAGAATCCAGTGGGCATCATTTATATAGTATGAAATTTCTTCGTTCTAATTCTACCTCACTACAGCGCCCTGTCTACTGCTTGACCTCTGTAATTGAAGCGCTGAAAAGCTTTCAGGATTTCAACTCCAATATTAGAGCAGCCGCGATCGCACCCGAACAAGCAGGTTTGGAGGTAGCGCAATGAATCAGTTAGAACCCTTTGACATTCGCAATTTCTCTGAACGTCTCACTATCTTTAAGGAAGAAAGCACCCAGCTAGTCTGCGAGTGTCCGGTGTGTGGTGGGCATCGACTGACAATCAACAAAAAATCCGGCGCTTATAAGTGTTGGTCTGGCGACTGCGCTGTAAAAGATATTCGAGAAGAAGTTTCACCAATGAATCAGACCCAAGGCGATCACTTCATTAAATATGTTTCGCCTATAAATCGTTCTAAAACTAGCAAGCCGACGCAAAGTGCGCCAATTCCAGCAGCCAGTCGCATTTCTTTAGCAAAGCTACCCGCGTCCGCAGACATTCCCCAAAAACAGCGAAGGCTTGACCCAGACCGGGGTGAAGTTTGGGAAACTCGGTATTCATATTCTGATACTCAATGGATGCAACGAACGGACTGGTTAGATTCAAGCAAAGCTAAAGGACGGGACAAAAAGACCTTGCCCTACCACATTACAAGTGAAGGTGAGGTTAAATGTGGCAAGGGCGATCAGGACTGGCAACCCTACCGCTTGGACGAGGTAGAGAAGTACGGTTTAGGTAAGTGGGTAGTAGGTTTAGAGGGTGAAAATTGTGTTGAAGCTGATCGACAGTTACAGCTAGTTAGCTTTACGTTTCAAGGTGGCAGTTGGACTAGCGTTGCGATTTCCTGTGCCATGCTCAAAATGAAACGAGTAGGCGTTGCTGGCGTAGTATACTTCCCAGACCATGACGATGCTGGGAGAAAGAAAGCCCAAAAGGTAGCGGCTGCGGCGGCATCTGCTGGGCTGCCATTGCTCGTTATTGACCCCCTAGCACTTTGGCAAGATATGCCTGAAGCTGGGGATATAGTTGATTGGATCGAGTGGGGTGAAGCGCAAGGAATGAATCAAGATGATTTTATTCAACGGTTAGAGGAAGAAATACATAATGCGATCGCCTCTGGGATTGAAGAACAGAAGCGCAGTGATCCAGATGAGCGGCTGAAGTTGGATTTACACGCACTGTTAAGTGAATCTGACCCTATCAAACGGCTGCGGCGGCGCTCAGAAATTTGCTCTCACTATCGATTGAGAAGTAACGATGTCAACGAAGCGCTCAAGCATATCGAGCAGCAAATTCTCACCCCTCGAAAAACTTGCTTTACCTTTGACGAATTCTTCAACCAAGAATCTGAGGAGATCCAGTGGATAGTACCGCAGTTGTTGCCGCGCGGGGAAACTGTACTATTAGCGGCACAAGCTAAGTGCGGAAAAACTGCCCTAGCCACAGATATCATGTACGCCGTTCTTAGCGGCAGTACAGTCTTTGGGGAGCAAGTAGGGATAAAAGGCAAGGTGCTATTAATTACCTCTGATGAAAGCCCAAATAGTACGCGGCGGCGGATGCGAGCGCGTGGTTTTGACTTATTAGAGGAGAGGTCAAACTTTCGACTAATGACTCACTTGGATATCACAAATTTGGCATCATTAGAAGCCAGGTTAGAGGAGCAACGTCCAGATTTAGTAGTAATAGATTCGCTGACAACAATTTGCTTAGAGCTAGGTATTAGTGAAAAAGATCCGGAATATGCCCGTTACATCTATAAACTTAAAGCGCTTTTAGGACGATATAACGCTGCTTGTATCTTGACTCACCACGAGAATAAAGACCCTTTAGCTAAAGGCATCAACCAAGTTAGCGGCTCCGCTAGAATTCCTGCCGCAGTCTGGGGCATTCTACAACTGAAGGCTGTTGACCCCAATAATGATGCTGACCCAAGGCGCTGGCTCAAGATTAAGCCGCGCGAGGGGGAAGCTACTACTTTAAACCTAGAACTTAACCCATCAGGTACTTGGCTGCATGATGGTATTTGGTCTTGCCGGGGTGAACTAGGAGACACTAACGGCGAGAAAAAAACCCAAGGTGATCGTGTTTTAGAATTACTACGCAGCCGCCAGCCAGAAGGTTTAAGTTACGAACAAATCGACAATGCGTTGTCGATTGGAAAAAATCTTTACAAAGTTTTAGATCGACTAGAAAGCAAATATTTGGTTACTAAACGCAGGTCAGAAATTAATAGTCGTAGTTGGATTTATTCGGTCAAAGACGATGAAAAAAAAGTAGGGGACACTCCCCCTCCCCCCGCCGATCTGACTAGCAGTTGTCCAATTGCTCAAACTATTGTTATGACTGAGTTACATCAATTGGACAACCAATTGGACATCAATTGGACAATAGTTGGACAACCATCAGAGATAGAAGGGGTGTCCAATTGCTCAAACCTGCTTAGTGTAAGTAATTCAACCTCAATTGGACAGATTGAGACTGAAGGGGGGGGAGTGGGTATAGAAAATTCTTTAGGCAATGCGATTGCCAAAAATCCTTTAGTGAAAAACGCTGAACAAATGCCGACTTTAGAAACTTTGGCAGCGAAAATAATCAAATGTCAAACTTGGTCAGAAGCTTTGGAATTTATAGATGACGCATCGGTAGCAACTGGCAAGAACCGAGGCACTGTCTTGAAAAAGTTAATTAAATGTTTTAGTCAGCGCGATCGCGTCCGCTTTCTGGCGCTGCTTAATCTCCATGCCAGTCATAATCCATCAGATGAACGGGCAGCAAAAGCCCAGGCGATTGCGCTTTCAGTCGCAACGGAGGTAAAAACTTGAAAAATAAATTATCAGCGCAAGAACAGCGTGATCGCCAACGATTGGAAAAAATAGCGTGCGATCGCATTGCGGAGGGTTTAGCCGATTTAGCCAAAATCAAGGCAACTGGGATATGGAAGGAAACCCACAAAACGTTTGATGCGTATTGCCTAGACCGACTAGGTTTCAGTCGCTCTCAGTTGAATGTCGAAACATTATTTAAGAGGTTTACAAGTGAAAATTGACGAATTAAGGCAGGAAATTAAATCTTTTGAGATTGAAATCGAAAAATTACAACAGCAGTTAGTAGTGGCGGGCGGTCGAACTTTACAGTTAGCAACGGGAAATTCACCCAGTGATATTTCGCAGTTTGTCCAAGCAGAAGCCAAACGAATAGTTGACAATCAGCCAGTTTTACGAGGATTGAAGGACGCGATCGTAGAGTTGAACAATCGACTGGCGCAAAAAAAAGTAGAGTTTCAGGAGCTAGAAGCAGTCGAGTTAAAGCAGTCGAGAAAAAAGCGAATTGAGGAAGGGCAACAAAAACTTCGAGCTAAGGTTAGAGACGTTGGAACTGCTGCCCAATCATTAGAAAGTCTTTATTTTGAATTGAAAGCGATCACGGCAGAGTACGAGCAAGATTTCAATTGTCTCTATCCGCCAACTCCCAGCCGCCAAATGCTAAACAGGACATCGCTGCTTAATTTTGGGCTGCTAACAATTCCCACACTAACGGAAAATGATGGGCAATTCTTGCTAAACTCCCAAGCACTTGATGTTTTTGAAAGTGAGAAAGCAGCTTTACAAAAGCAAAGGCAAGAAGCCAGCCGCAGGTCGCAGCAAAATCACGACGATATGATGGCTCAACTCAGGCAGCGCGAAGCTGATGAAAAACTGCGGACTGAGCGCGAGTACAGAGCTTCGCTATTAATTTCAAAACGACAGGAATTAAAAGATTTTGTAGCGGCAAGGTCTGACAGATTGCTGACTCTAAAAACTGCGGATGTTGGTGGATTTGATAGCGCAATTGCTAAATTGCAGGAGGAAATCGAAAACTTAGAATCTATGCAAGGATAGGTGATCGCAGCTAGATTTGAACTTATAACTAATTGAACAATTGAATAAAAGTAATGGCTGGCGGTAAAAATTCTCAGCACAAAACTGAAATAGCTGAAAAAAAGCAGAAATGTTTAGAACTCCGCAAGTGTGGAGGATCTTTTCGGTCTATAGCCGAGCAGCAGGGTCTTAGTCTAGGTTTAGTACATAAATATGTATCCGATGCGCTCAGTGAAATTAACGAGCTTACGGCGCAGGATGCTGAACAACTGCGAGAGTTAGAGTTGCAGCGTTTAGACACTGCTCAGTTAGCGATCGCCAAGCTTGTTAGGCAAGGACATTTAGGAGCCGTTGACCGTTGGTTAAGGATTTCTGAACGTCGCTCGAAACTGTTAGGACTTGATGCGCCAATTCAACAGCAGGTCAAACTTCAAACAGAAAAGCAACTAACCCAAACTCTCGACGTACTCCAAAAAAGGATGAATCCAGATGCCTTCGAGCAACTCATCACCGCACTTACTGCTCTCGACAATAGCCCGGAAATATCAGAGTAAAAGCGACTTAAGCAAGTTTGCTACTGACCCAATCGGCTTTGCTCATCAGGTGCTAGGAATTAAATTCTTAACACCTGACCAGCAGCGCATTTTACTCTCCATCCGAGACAACCGAGAAACTAATGTTCCGTCAGCACATGGGATGGGTAAAACAAAAACCGGAGCGATCGCTTCATTGTGGTGGGTATTTGCTGTAAAAGGGTTAGCGATTACTACAGCACCAACCGAGCGCCAGGTTAAAGAGCTTTTGTGGTCTGAAATTCGTTCGATGTACGATGTCAATCAGCACAGGTTAGGCGGCGAACGGGGTCAGCTATTCGTCAAGCTTAATGAAACTGCTAGGGCTTTTGGGTTCGCTGCAAAAGACTATGACTCTAATAGTTTTCAAGGAGTTCACCATCAACGCTTGCTGGTAATTCAAGATGAGGCGTGTGGTATTTCGCCGTCCATTGATGAGGGTGCGGATGGTTGCGTTACAGGCGCTGAAAACCGAATTTTGCGAATAGGCAACCCCATTTTACCGGGTACGCCTTTTGAAGCTGCCTGTAAGCGTCGAGCCATTAGAATTCCCGCCTGGAATCATCCAAATATTGCTTGGGCTTATGACCTAGAGCCAGATGGAATGTGGCAATTGAAGCCGCAAGTAAAGGAAGCGATCGCGTCTGAAGATGGTGAAATCTTGCCTCAGTCGCAATGGGCTGATTGGTGTCAGCGTGATGTCATACCCGGCGCGATTTCAATTCAATGGATAGAAGACCAGCAATTCTCATTTTGAAAAAAATCAGAGAAAATTCTGTTATTTAAATAGAGAAATTGTGTCGAAGCATCATTTTTTGACAGATAATTATCATCCGACGCTGAAGATAGACAGGTTTTAAGAAATTTGTCCATAAAAACAGATTTCAACTGATAAATTCAGATGAAATTCTCACTAACTTTTTAGTTTTTTAATAAATAACTTTCCCCTCCTCTTTCAACATATTGACATTTTTCAACTAGAATTTACTTTTTTAAATGGGATATGCTCTATGAGAATAAATGAGAACAAATGCGACCAATCTTTAAACCATAAATATTTTAATAAGGTACGAATATCCTTAAAGAAAGTAGTTCGAGTTACTAATAGCTCACGAACTTTTTGATAGGTATAATTAACTAAATCTAAACTAGTATGAAATAAAAAAGCTAATAAATTCAAAGACAATAATAACTCGGACAAATGATTTTCACCATGACCAAAGTTATGCTCTAAATTATAACCGTGATTTTTAAGAACGTTATTCCCTTCATTCTCAACTTTCCATCTGCTGCGTGCAGCTTTGACAATTTTTTCAACATTATTGAGAGTGATTTTATGATTAGTTATCCAATTATTTTGGTAGATAATTTCCTCGGTTTTTTCATTAATAACAGTCACTTCGCACCAATTAACTTCGAGACTTGAGTCTTCATCTCTTAAGGGAAGTCTAGAAGCATAACGATAACGATAAATTAGATTTTTTCGCCCATCCCATTGCTTCTTTTCAACGGTTGTAACTTCTCCACTTCTTTCTAAGAATTCTCGCCATTCATATAAAGTTTTATGCGACGTTTCAAGACAAACAAAAATAAAATTATAACCTTGTTTTACAGCTAATTCACAAATAGATTGACGAGAATACAAATCATCCCCTAAAAGGGTTACAGCATAACCATACTTATTTTTGGAATTCTTATTTAACCATCTTTTAACAGCCGCATTTTCACAATCTTGTTTTTGATGACCATCTTGCTTTTTTATAAATTCTGGTTCTAAATTAATGACTTGTTTTTGATTAGGAGAAACTACAATAGGTGTAACACAGCCATGAAAATAAGTTGTAGTTCCATTTCGATGATTACGAAAGTTACAATGAGGACAATTTATTTTCTTTGATGAGAAATATTCCGTGCCATCTAAAGCAATTAGAATTTCTTCATCTAAGTAGAGAAACTTTTTCAAAACTCCGTTTTTATTTAACCATTCATAGACTTCTTGAAAAGCCATAAAGATAGTAGCGGCTGGAACTGGATCTAACAAATTTCTTATTTGATTATCAGACGGGATTTTTTCAATTGAAAACAAACTTTCTGCGTTATCTTTTCCTTTATTGCTTTTCATTAATCGTTGATGGTCTAAAAAAGATGCTGACTGAGTAAAAAAGATTGAAAATGCTGCCATCACTGCATCTTCTACCTGATATTTCGTATTATTTCCTGGTTGCCTTTCATCAGGTAATTCATGTAATTGTTGACGTAAAATTTGTATTAATTCAGGAATTTCTAGGCTTGCTGCCTTTTGAGCCATCTTGGAGTAATTTGACGCGAGAAGTGGATTTTTAACTTACCGATTTTACCTCAGATTACAACAATTATAAATTTTTATTTCTCTTGAATTCCCTATTCTAAAAACCGAACTAGCGAACTGGATTTCCCACGTTCATTGCAATAATCTAAGTATTTATACTTGATTATTTCCGGTTAATTGTTTTTTAGCGATGGCTACGCCCGCCGCAGGCATCGCCTCTCCCGGAAAAACTAGTTATTTTGTACTATATTTGAAATTCCAAAATCGGGGTTAATGCTCTATTTATTTCAAAATGAGAATTGCTGATAGAAGACACGCGCCGTCGTCGGGGAGAAGGAAGCGCCTATTGGCAAGCGCGAGTAGAGGCATTTTTTCCGCGTGACAGTGCCGATAGTATTATTCCGCGCTCTTGGTTCGCCAGTGCAAGAGCAAGGTACGATGATAATCCAAAACATTGGGACAATTTAGCAGCTTCACATAAATGGAAGCACGGTTTAGATCCTGGCGACGGCGGCGATGATCACGCTTTAGCATCTTGGCACGGCTCTGTACTCTATAGCGTTCGGGTCATTCCCACCAAGGGCGATCGTGAGGATGTCACTCGCGCTGCTGGCTTGGCTAAACAAAAACTGGACGAATGCCCTGGCTTGGTGGCAGTAGACAGGGCTGGTGTAGGGGCAGGTGCGTTGGCGACACTGCTTGAGCAGAAACTCTCTGCTGTTGGAATTCACTGGGGTAGTGCAGGAACGAAAGCAGGACTTTATCAAAACCTCAAAGCCCAGCAGTATTGGGAGCTTCGAGAAGCTTTTCGGCTAGGGGAAGTAGCGATCGCTCCTTTAAGAGAATGCGAAGAAGAGCTTATGGAGGATTTGGCTGGCACTTTTTACGATGTGACATCTACTGGTAAGACTCGCATTGAAGATAAAAGCAGCACCAAACGACGGCTGCATCGAAGTCCAAATGCTGGAGATGCTGTTGTTTTAGGTTTTCATGCCAAGCTGCCAATCAAGCCTTTTTCGATGCCACCATCCGTTAGTTTTCGCACTTGGTAAGACACAATAGTAAAGAAAATTGGCTGTTATTGAAATGGAATCATTAGACGATCTGAGAGATAAGTTAGAGCAATTCGAGGGAACTATTAGGCTGCTAAAAAATCGGGTTGATTTCTTTGACCCAATCATGTTTCAGCAGATAGGTCCTTCTGGACTAAACTTGACACCAACTGAGCAATTAGAAGCCTCAGTTAACAAGAGTCAAAAAATGATTGAAGCCTATCAATCTTCTGGGGCAATGGTTGACAAAGCGCTGCAAAACTTAGCAGAAATACAACAATACCTCACGCAATTACGGCAGGATCTTAGTTCAATGGAGTCGGAAGCATAGGCACTAGCTGGGGTCCCGTGGTTGTCTCTGGAGTTTAGCGTAGGTTTAGACTTCTGGTTTCTTTGGCAATCCATAACCCGCCGCCTTAATGTAATCCTGAACGGCATCCCCAGTTTTCTGGACTGGCGGTCTTACTTTTGAATTAGGCGGGAAGTCGCCATAGCCGCAAGCTTTGAGATAATCTTGAACAAGATGTTTTTCTGATGGTGTTCTTTGAGTCATAAAGGCGCGATTTATAAAGCTTTGAGCCTTGTTTGTTAGCTAAATTTTAGCGTAAGGTGTGGAAATTATTAGCGAAGCCACGAAGATGTGGCGTAGCAGTCAACTCATGATGGGAGTGGGCTGTAGCCAAAACAGTATTTTTCAGTCAAACTTAAACCCTCTAGCTATAAATTACAAATAAAGGCTCATTAAAGACTCATTGAAAGCTCCTTTGAAGCTCATCTAATTAGTAGCAAACAACTAGATTTTGATAATAAGCTCATTAGGCGTTCATTAGAAGCTCTTCAAAAGCTCCTTTGAGGCTCATGCCAAAAGTAGTTTGTGGATATAAAAACAGTCATATTTTTAATTTTTAGGGTCTTATCCTCATCAAACCCTTACGGAGTAAGAGTTTAAATTTTCAATTTTTGCTACGTGAATGGCGAAGGAGGGAGTTTAAAATAATCTTGTTTGTTAATTCTTTGGTCTGAGCGCCATCAAACCTTTACGAGACAAAGGGTTTGAATTTGTTAATTTTTGAAATGTGAATAAGGAGTAACTGAACGTGCGGCATTTCACGCGCGCCCGTGAATATCGCACGTTATTGGAGAGATAGAAAAACTAGGGGCGAGATAAATCCACGCTGCCGTAACGGCGATCGCCACCTTGGATTTGTAGACCATTGGTCTACATTTTGGCTCTGTGCGTATTCTGATACTTAGGTGTTCGCCAACTCTTCATACAAGTATTCATCATCTCTAAACCCAATCTGTAATTTCAGAGGACAGGATGAAATTGAGTATATGCCTAGGGGTGCAACATATGGAACCTTTGAAAGATGCTATTGATGGTTTCGTAGATGCGATAACAGAGATAGATAGGTCGGGTAATAAAGCTCTTAAAGCTGGTACAGGGACTGCGGTTACTGTAGGCAGTGCTGTTACTTCTGCCGCCGTCGCCGGAGCGGGTTCTCTAGCAGGTTATGCTGGCATGGCTTCTGCGGTGTCAACAATGGGACTTGGTGGTGCGACAACGGCAATAGCCGGAGCGATGGGGAGTAGCGTCACCGGAGCCGCAGCAACAGCAGTAGTCACGGCGGCGGTGGGTGGCCCGATGGTGATGGGAGCAATCCTTATTAGTGGAGCAGGTGCAACAGCTTACGGAGTATATAAACTAAGCAACTGGGCTGGTAAGCAGATTAAGACGTTGTGGTAAGCACTATCTCTTAGGTGTTGAGAAGCTTACGGGTCAAACGCGGAGCGCACCGACAACTATTAATTGTCGCTCTCGTTGTCCGTCGAATTGTCTACCAAGGCACGGACATTTTTGCAGCCTATCAAAATCCAATCACAGCTACAGCTAGTCGTCGTTGCTCTGGGGTTACTTCTAAATAGCGCTGCAATGTGCCTAAATCGTTGTGTCCTGATATTTCTTGAATCACTCGCAGGGGTATTCCAGCGCTGGACATCATGGTTAGGGCAGTGCGCCTAAACGAGTGAGTGCTGACTCCCACTAGACGGGTGCGATCGCAAGCAGCCTTAAGAATTTTATCAGCCATGAATCGAGTTAGGGTTAAACTTCGCCCTCGCATCCCTGGAAACAACGCCCCCTCCAAACGTGGGAGTTGATACGCCTCTAGAAGCTGGGCAAGTCCTGGCTGGATATCTACAACGCGAGTTTTAAGCTTACCCTTCGTGGTAGACTTCCTAAAAGTTAGAGTTCCACCTTTGATGTCTGTAGTCTGGAGTGCCAGTGCTTCAGAGACACGACAGCCAGTAAATAAGCAGATGCCAAATAAAGCGCGATCGCGCTCCTTTGTAAATCCTTCAGTAAACAGTAACTTCAATTCCTCTGGGGTTAAGATTTTCCCCTGTCCGTTTCCTGCTACTTTCATTGGATAATTTTGTCTAATTTCACCAGATTACACGAAACATCAATTTGGTGGAATAGATGGCTTAAAGTATTGCTATCTCGTTGCCCCAGACCGCGATCGCCCAAGACTTAACTTTTACTTATTAATCAACTGCTACCCATTCCACGACAGCATCAGGGTTTGGGGCATTTTAGATAGTTTCTGCTTATGATATCGCTGCTATCACCGACTACAGCTATAATTAGCTACCCTTGAATTAACACTGATAGCAGGGTGAGCAACGATGGCAGAATCGCCGATGGTTGGGGCGCGGGTTCCCCAGGACTGGCAGCAACAAATTATCGCTCTAGCCGCCGCCTCTGGACGGAAGGAAGCTGAGATAGTTAGGGATGCGATCGCTCAGTATTTAGGTAAGACTGACCCCACAGCCGTAAAAGGTGCGATCTCTGATTTGCAAGAGCGAGTAGCCAGTTTAGAAAGAAAGTTAGCGGGGCTGGGGCGATTGGTGGGGTAGTGCGTTAATTGGCGGAGTTTGATGCGTTTAAAGGGGAACTATGTCAGCAAAAGTAGAGCGACAGAATACTATTACTAGAAAGAATCTTGTTTCTAGCTTGATGATTGGGTTGATTGTTGGACTATTGGCTGGTCTTCCTTTGGGTTGGTTAGCTCATCAGTTCTATGCTGAACGACGGTTAGCTGATGTGTTGGTTTGTCGGGAAAAGAATCGGAACTTGCCTGAAGTTCAAGTTCAGGCTATTTGCGGGTCAAGATTCTAAAGTTAATCGCCCACAATCAATACTTGCTGTGGTCATCAGAGCCATTTAGGGCAGACTGACCCTATAGCAGTGAAGGGTGCGAGCGCATCATTGGAAAATAGGGTAGCTAGTTTAGAGGGTAAGTTAGCGGGACTGGTCGATTAGCGGGTTAGTACGGCTGTACTTCACTGGACTTTTGATGTGGGGTATTCGCTCCCATCCCAACGAACGGAGTTTTCCGCTTTCTTCCCAAATTCGGATCGCTTCATGGGTAACGTCAAATAGTTTGCCTAATTCCTTGCGCGATCGCGTTTCCTGGTCGAGGTCAGGCGTTGGGGGAATATTTATGGCTTCGCTATCTTGAGCAATTATCTTGCGCGGTGGCTTCTGCCTAAGAGATTTCGCCTCGTCTCTTAGGCGCTTAACTCCCCCAATTCTGAAAGGTTTTTTTCGGATGAATTATTCATCCGAAAAGAAACCGCCTCCAGGGCTGCTACTCGTTCTGGTAGGACGGCAACGGTTTTCTCTACCTGCTCTAACCTTGTTATCAAGCTTGTTATCACATTGTTATCATTTGATATGTAGCTGTTATCTTCAATTATCAAGCTGCTATCAGGAGAGTCTAAAAACTTTGCAGCTAGGGACTCTAAGACTTCCTGAAGGGTGAGTCTTTCACTAGCCGCCCATGCCTTTAATTGCTCCAGTTTCGACCTGTCCCAGCGAAATATTACTTGAACTCGTTCGCTCATTGCTATCACCTTTTATCAACTGATAACGTATTATAGCAAGGCTTGATAACAACTGATAATAAAAGCTATCAACTGTGACGAAGACTGATAACAGTTAATAGCTTACGTTGATATAGTGTGATAGCTAGTGATAACAAGGGGTATAGATAAGGGCGATCATGCCCCTGGTGACAGCTTCGCGCTTATCTACCCCGTAAAGAGTGAAAGTTGAAACAGAACTAATAATTTTGTTTCAACCACGTGTCACCTACACACAGACCAGCTTTGTTAAGGAGTGTTCCACGCAAAATTAACGGTAGTGGAATGAGTAAATCCTGTGGTCTGCTTGAGTCAGTTGTGTCGCAGAATCAATTTGTAAAGAATTTTTGCGGAAACCGACCTTTTTCCTAAAAGGAAATGCATAGCCTTGAATAAGATTGCTAGAAGCTCAAAATCATTGATTTCGCAGTTTGCAGATAGGTCTCAGTGATACCTCCCCCTTTACTATGTTTGGACCTCTTTTTCCAAAAGTTTTGTTAGTACCCTGCTCTCTCACATCAACCTCAATCAGGAGAAACCAGCCATGACAGACTCAATTCTTTTTTGGAACGCAGTGGCACTCGAAGCCAATCGCATTAGTCATAGCGATCCGGACAAAAGAGAACAAAACGGTCCAACACTCTCATCAAGGGCGTTGGCAATTGTTCATCTGGCGATGTACGACGCTTACGCTGGGGTCGTCGGAAGTCCGGATTTTCCACGTTATTTAACTCCGCCACTGACACCGCCTGCTGCCGGTGCATCGGCACGAGATGCAGTAGCGGGTGCAGCTTACACAACGCTGGTAGCTCTTTATAAAACCCAAAAAGATTTTTTCGATGCACAGTTAAGTTGCTTCAACACCACCGAAAGCTATGTGCAAACGAAAAGCAGTGTAGACCCGGATACAGAACTTACCCGTTCTGTTGTTGCTTCCTTGTTAGAAACAGCAGCAATTGAAGCAGAGACAAAAGGGAGGGAATTGCCCTAATAAAGGTTCGCTAATTGCTCTAAATCGGAGTTTGTTGATGCTCGACCCTTTTTGGAGAGATTTATACACTATGGCAAATTTACCGAAATGAACTGCGCCTTGGTTTGGAACAAGCACTTGGTGTTGAAACCATAAGAAAGGGGGTGGGAAGGCTATCGAAATCAGCAATGACATTTCAGCCGCAGCGTGCATCTGCTAGTAGGCATTATTAACTCAAAGTTAATAATGCCTAGCTAATTCATGTAAGAGGTCTTTGGCTAAGTGTGTTGACGCAACGTCCCACCGACGCTGGTTGTGTCGGAAAGGTCGGCATTGGCAAGTTAGCCGGAGGCGTCGTGATTGGCGGATTTGCCGCAGGCGTGTCCGGAGTCATTTTCGGTGCCTTACCGCTGCCGTGAGCAAAAATGTCTCTAGCGATTCGCAAACCGAGACCGACACCGCCGATATTCTCGTCACTCAAATCGGCAGCCAGATTGCCGTTCTTGTCTTCGTTAAAGTCAAAGGCATCAAATATCCAGTGAACCCCGAGTAAAACTCGGCTGGTAGCGTTTTCAATTATCATGCCCCATAAACCGCCGGGGAAAAATCGCGTGTGTCTCGGACGTACTGCTCCATTATTATCGCGGTTGCCGCCGTTGAATTCGTCGGAAACGAAGAATCCGGGGAATAACTTGTCGTCGTTTTTATCATCCGCAGAGATGCCGTAAAACATTCGGGTGATATGGAAAGCGGCGGCTCCGAACGTGGCGTGTCCCGACGGGTAGGCGGGAAAATTCGGCGTAAAGTTTTTTATGCCTAGCAAATTGGTGTTCGGTGAGCCGAGCGGCAGCCATCCCGGGTCGCCGTCGTTGAAAATGACGTTCACGCCGGAGTATGGCGCGCCCGGTCCGAGGGTTTCATCGTGTTCGCGGATACCGACGACCGGACGCCAGAAGTCGTGACAATATTTCTGTTCCCACGCTAGAATTCCGGCATCGCCCATCGCCGCGTTGACAAAGGCGAACAGTTTTGCATTCTCTCCCTCGCCATTGATCTGTCCGGTGGCGGGATTAACTATATTCATTGCCACCAGGCGAATTATCTGATTGTATTGGCGCGGCGGTGTACCTAAGCGGTTTGAGCCGTCATAACCCCAATAAATACCGATAAGCGTTTCCCGCGCCTTCCTTCGTTTGTCGAAAAGAGCGTTAGGCAAAGTTCCTGTTAAATCAGGTCTGATTCCCCTTGCCCGCACGTCTTTTAGTGCCAGCAAGTAATTAGGGTCATTGCCGTTGCTGAAAGGCGGCGGATTAAGCTTGTGCCGGATGGAAAAGGCAAAGCCTCTCAACTGCGCTCCGTAATACGGCGAGTAAAATCCTTGTCCCGGGTTATCGGGGTCAACGCGATGCCTGCCGCGATTAGGCGAACCTTTGTAACCGCAGTCTCTCGCGTCCATGTCGTTGGAGCGCAAATTGAGAAGAGTGTTGCCGACCGCCTCCCCAAATTTGAAGCTTTCGGTGGTGTTGAAGCAACTTAACTGTGCATCGAAAAAATCTTTTTGGGTTTTATAAAGAGCTACCAGCGTTGTGTAAGCTGCACCCGCTACTGCATCTCGTGCCGATGCACCGGCAGCAG
>MWWB01000079.1_pt1 | contig 18762 bp, 32 predicted proteins | sample 1047291 | NCBI WGS metagenome assembly MWWB01 (sample SAMN06349976, study PRJNA376086) | soil metagenome | isolation source: MS4-1 sample Antarctic (ecotone) soil | place: Antarctica | reverse complement strand
CGACAATAGCCTCAGTCACACGCATTTCCCCACCGGAGAGAGTGAGAAATACATATGAAGAGGCTATTGTCGCAGCAAAGAAGGGGGAGAAGTCTTCCCCATAGAAAATACACCTTTGGAGACATAACATGCCTGAACATATCACAAAGTCCAAAGCATATCAGAAGCGAATTGCACTAGCGGAACCGCCAAAGCCAAGGTCAGACTTGACCACGGCCCGAATCCCCGAAAGCGACTACCTGGCGAAAACCCAAAAACCAGCTATTGGGGACAAGGCTGAATGGATACGTGGTGCATTTTCTCGCGGCGTGTCCTATCGCGACCTAATCCGAGGGTCGGGCCTCAATGCGAAGCAAGTACTTTCCCTATGTGGACTGGAAGTCGATAAGCACGCCGAATTGGTGGCCGAATTAGAACATTTCAGAATCAATCTCTTGAATCATAAGGAATAATACATGAACACATCCAAGTTTATCAGTGGGTATCTCAACTCCAATACTCAACGGGCCTACGCCGAAGAGGAAGAGGCCCCCAAGCCAGCGACCCCACAACTAGCCCTCTTGCGACGAATCAAGAAAGTTGTGTTCGGGCCTTCCGTCAAGACACTCGAACAAGCGTTGGATAGGTTCGATACGATAGTCGATTCCCTCGATGATGGGACGGATGACGATGACCAGAAAGCCCCGAAATCCGCCGACAAAAAGTAAGGACATGCTTACGTTCGAACTTCACAATACTAGGCAGGGCAGTAGGGAAGACGAAGAGAAGGTAAGGGCCATGAGGGCAAGAGTCATTCAGGACATGGAACGTGTGGAGTATGCACACGAGTCGTGAAACGCATCGGGGGCATCGGGCAATTGCTTGTCCGGTGCCCTTTTTTGTTGCACCAAACTATGCATGAACATTAGGTGATACAACCCGTTCGGAATGCCCCCCGTGGTGTCGGAATGACCCTGTCCCCCGGAAGGGGGACAAGAGGCATAGCCTCCCATCTAATAAACCCACCCTCGCCCCTATGCGTATGTGCCTGAGAACGCATATCCAACACCAGTATGTATAGGAGATGAGTCACACACCACGGGGGAAGAGAACGATGGGCATCACGATTGAGTTGGTGAGTGTCGGGGGCAAGCTAGTGGGCAAGACGGCCTCTTGCCGTTGGAACCTGGCCATGTTGGGTCTGACCGACCTGGCGGATGATGGCCGCAACGGGGCGGCACTCAAGAGGGCGAGACGTGTCCTGTCGAGGGAGTGGGGCGGGGCCTTCATACTGACCAAGTCCCGTGCCCGTGCCATCACCCTGCCTACGTCGGCCGAGTGCGAAGCGTTGGGCGTGGGGCTGGCACTCACGATGGCGGCATGAGGGAAGATAGGCAAGGGGTGGAAGGATGTGGGGCATGTGCCCCTTGTTTTTGGGTCGGGTCGTATACCGTTAGGACTTTTCGCTTACGGGGGTTGGGCAACCGACCTTGTATACAGGGGGGGAATCGAGCATGAGGGCGTTTGGGTATTGTCGCGTGTCATCCGTTGGGCAAGCTGTGGACGGTGTCAGCCTAGACGCACAACGCGGAAAGATAGAGGCGTGGTGCGTGGCCAATGACGCTGACCTGGTGGACGTGTTCGTAGACGCGGGCATCAGTGGAGGGCGGGCCGACAACAGACCGGGCCTTCAGGATGGGCTAGCGGCCGTGTGTAAGGGCAAGGGGAACGTCTTGGTTGTCTACTCGTTGTCGCGGATGGCCCGTTCCACGAAAGACACCATCATCATCAGCGAACGGCTTCAGAAGGCAGGGGCAAACCTAGTCAGCTTGTCAGAGAAGATTGATACAACATCAGCGGCGGGCAAGATGGTTTTCAGGATGTTGGCCGTGTTCGCGGAATTCGAGAAGGACTTGGCCAGCGAGCGAACCAAGCTAGCAGCGGCATACAAGCGGAGTCGGGGAGAGGGATGGGCACATGCCCCATATGGTCAGCGGAAGGACGACGGGGGGAAGCTGGTGGACGATGCCAGCGAGGGGCAGGTAGTGGGCGACGTGCTAGCCCTACGTGGTGAGGGCCTGTCTATCAGGGCCATCGTCGACCACATGAACGCACGCGGGGTCAACACTCGGGATGGTGGACGGTTCCACATCGCCACCGTACAACGAATCCTCAAGAGGGCCTGAAGGGTATATGTGGGGGCCTTGGGGATGGGTCAAACACACGGGGGTAGAGATGGCCAAGAGGAAGAGGAAGGCATCGAAGAAAATGAAGGCATCGGACATCGGTGGGCTGGTGGTCATAGGCGGGGTCATCTGGCTTCTCGTCTCTCTGTTCACGTCGCCCCCGACCACGGAGGACCGCATCAAGGCACTGACTGAGAAGGAAGCCTCTCATCGGCAGAGTGCCGCCGAGTACCGGGCCAAGGCCAATGCAGAAATCGCCAGGTATTCACCCGAGGTAGCGGAAGCCAACGAGAAGCTAGCCAGGGAAGAGAACCGCCACTACGGGCACAAGAAGCACGAAGGGAATGCCCGGTATGCGGACCAGATTGCCGACGAGACCCGGCGAGAGATTGAACGTCTCAAAGCCGGTCGTAGCCAATAACGCGATGGAGTCCCCCCACATGGTTGATTGAACCCTAACCACTAATCGTCACCGTGAGGGGTGGGGCACTCCATACAGGCCCACGGTAGGGCACTGGCCCATCTCCTGCCTTCAATGGGCATTGCAATGGGTATTGGCCTACTACAGTTGTCGCCCCTGCCCTGCCCCGACGTTGAAGACCCCGCACACTTCGTGAAAGGGGTCATACAGGTCACAATCCGCACGCATTACGCGGCATTTTCCGCACTATCGGACTGGTCTAGCTGTAGGTTGGGTTCTGCCCCGACCCGAGAAGGAAGACGCCATCCGCTAAGGTATGCCGATAAGACCTTTTCGACGATGTCGCTTTGACTTTCTCTCGTCATGACGGCTTGGACGCCGAGTCGTTTCGCCGTCAAGTCGGACAATTTGAAGGTCACTTTGACGAATCCACTACTAGCGGGGACTTCGGAATTCTGTCTTGGCTTGCGTCCTGGCTTGCCTGCCATGAGTACCTCCCATGCGATTGACTTGCCATCTTCCTGGCTAATCCATCGGTCGATTACTCGACCAGCCATCACGTTTAGAGGCAAGGGAAGTCGATGTTGACGGTGCGGGTTGTGCAGGCCGACGAGAAATGGGAAGGGGCAGGGGGATGGACATGGAGAATGCGTGCTACTACACGTTCAGCACCATCAGTCAGACCCTCGCGGGGGCGTTCGGATTTCTCGTGGCCGTCGTGCTGTACCAAATCCAGATGGTGACGGGCCGATTGGAGAATCTTCGCACCAGATTCGGGCATATGGAACATCTCGCAGACAACAAGGACTTTACTCAGGCTGAGAATGATAGCGACTGGTCCACAATGGGGATTTTGATGGAAGCCAACTCTCCACTTCCTATGCCGCCTAATGCCTTCGAGCCCGAAGACTTGCTGAACCACGAAGAACAGAGACACCACTACGAACCCAAATGGAGGGCGTTACTTGAAGGTGGCTACTACGATAGGTTCATTCAGCATGCCCGCCAACTCGCATCAATCAAGAAGGGGCTGGAACGGTCATTGAAGGGGACTGGTGCCACCATCGGTCTGTCACTGGCCTTGCTGATGTTTACCCCACTCATCGCGGGTCACGGCTGGCTAGCGTGGGTATGTCTGGTGCTTGATGTGTTCTTCGCTAGCCTCTGTCTCTGGTCTTACTTCCCCTTGGTCAATAGCGTGACGAAGTGAGGTTGAATTCAGGCAGGGGAAGGGGGGCAACTGTCTCAGTTTCTTTAAGATGAACGGATGCACCCGAGTCCAGAGAACTATTCAGAATTCCGACATCTCAGGTGAAGTCTGAGACCGCAAAGGGTGAAGTCTGAGGCCGCTAAGGGTGTAGTCTGAGACCGGAAACGTCGATGTAAACCCTTGCGTGGGGCCACTTTCCTCGCCCTCTTAACCTTAAGAACTCAAAGAACCAACACAACACGCGGAGTTGTTGCTGATTTTCGGATAAGGGAATACGCATGGAAGACATCGCCCAACACGGTCGCGACAACATGAACTTGGCCGAAATCCCTATTACCCTACTAGCCGACCGAGTCCCCAAAGGCGTTACGACTCTCGTATTCAACACCGAACATGGACGGCTTACGGTCAGTGGGAGTTCCGATTACGGTTTGCCCCTTGCGGTCGATGGTGACATCATCGTGGCGTTGCTTTATCTGACGAAACGGGCGAACGATTTCACGGACCCCACGGTGAATTTCACCAAGCATGAAATAATCGAATTGCTTCGATGGAAGAAATCGGGGGGCAACTACCAGCGTATCGCGGACGGATTGAACCGCTGGGTAGGTGTGACCCTCCGATATGATGGTTGCTGGTACGACAACGCCATCAAACGGAAGGGCGATGCCTCTTTCCACATCCTAGAGAGTGTCGTTACCTACGACAGCGAAGTGCGGGCACACGCCAAAACCTTGCAGCGTGACCTTCCCTTCGGACAATTCTCGTGGAACAAGATATTTTTCGAGAGTTGTCGGTCTTCCTACGTCAAGAAACTCGACATAAACACATACTTTTCATTGCATAGTTCGATTTCACGCCAGATGATGAGGTTTCTGGACAAGAGGTTTTACGTCCGCAAGGATTTGACCTTTGGACTCAGAGAATTCGCCTTCGAGAACGTGGGGTTGTCGCGGAACTACGCTGACGACCAAATCCGTAAGAAGCTGAAACCCGCACTGGACGAACTCACCGCGATTGGATTCCTCAAGAGTTACGAGTTCGTCAGCAAGAAGCGGGGCGAATGGTCAATCCGAGTGGTCGCGGGAAATTTAGGCAGGGGAAAGGGTGGGGCCGACGTTAACGTTTACTAGATGTTGCAGATTGTTGGATGCTAACATACCTTCACATCGCAATGTTTTCATATGTAACAGTGAAGTAATGTTACTTTGTTAGTCAATGGGGCAGCAACATGGTGGGGGCCTGAGAAATTCGACCTTTGCCCCCAAAGTTGGAAGTTGTTCAACATATCGCACTCATCTTCGGCAAAAGCGGAAAATCTTAGCCGCCCCCACATGCATTCGGGGCCATCGGGCGGGTAAGCGGCCCACTACACGGGCGAGGATGGGCGTGGGGCGGTCTCTGTGGCGTTCTGGCGGCGTTCAGTGGTCTTTAGGTCCGTTCCTACTGCCCATAGGCGTGGGGCCGTCAGAGAGGCTTTTCGGCCGTTTAAGTCGTGAGTGACTCCCGTACACTGATTGGATGCATCATCGGAGATAGCCATGCGACGGTTTCGCCTACGTTCGTTGCTGGCCTTGATTGGGGTCATCGCCCTCTCACTGTGGGTCGGTATGCAGCTAGAAAGGGCCAAATCTCGAAGGGTGAGGCCGGTCATGCAGACGAGAACCTATACCGTGACGCGGCCGACAACCACCTATACCGTCATCAGGCCAGTTCGCCAGCTTCGCCCTTAGAGTGAACCAAGCCCTCCCTCCCTTGCCTGAGATGGACTTCACCTATGATCCTAATTGGAAGAGGGATTATGTCCCTCTTCCCGTAGACTTCTCTACAGGCCCGCGATAGCAAACCGTCCCCGCATCGACCCGCCGCAAATGCGGACCGACACCGCCCACCCTCACGGATGGAGCGACCCATACCCTACGGTTGCTACCGTCATCGTGCTCACCTTGCTCGTGTTACTTATCGGTGGCTCGTGCGACGACTCCGCGAGCCTACCGAGCATCTCATCATTCGCCACGGATGGGATACGTGGAAGGTCCATTCCAGTATTGGCGGCTGGACCTCTCTGCCTTCATATTGGGGTTCATCATTCTAGATACATCAATATGAATACCCCATGATGTGGATTTTGGCGATGATTATTCTCGGAGGCGGGCTATGGGGGAAGGAATTCGTGGTGGGTGCATCTGGTGGTTGGACGCAATAAGAGGGGGTTCGGGGTATTATCTTATGGTCAATTTTAACACACAAGAAAGGTGGATACATATGAGGGCGAGAACTCGATTGATAAGGGTGACGCAAGCCAGCGAATACTTGGGCCTGAGTCCGAACACTTTGAGGAATTGGGTACGGGCTGGCCTAGTACCCGTGCTAAAAAGTCCCACGAAACGATGGTTTTGGACTCGGGAACTATTAGATGAGATACGTAACAATATGATTGACGAGGGGAATAACCATGTCTCGAATGCCAGTACGCCGGGCACTCCCAACGCTGTTTCTGTCTAACGAAGAGTATGAAGTTTTAGAGGGGATGGCCACGCAACGAGAAATCACCGTCGCCGACCTCCTGAAAGAACTCATTGAATCCGTAGTCGATGTCCAGGGGCGATTGGTCGTATTGGACATCCCCAAACACATATGTGAAGATTTCGCTGAGTTCTTCGACGATGAACCCGTGGAGAGTTCCATCGCGAGATATGTCGGCACAGAGGGCGACGTACTTAGTCGGGCGTTGGCGGAAGCGAGGGGGGAGTAGGCAAGGGGTGAGAGTGCATAAGACAGTGGGGGGGAAACGACAATAGCCTCAGTCACACGCATTTCCCCACCGGAGAGAGTGAGAAATACATATGAAGAGGCTATTGTCGCAGCAAAGAAGGGGGAGAAGTCTTCCCCATAGAAAATACACCTTTGGAGACATAAGATGCCTGAACATATCACAAAGTCCAAAGCATATCAGAAGCGAATTGCACTAGCGGAACCGCCAAAACCAAGGTCAGACTTGGCGACAGCGAGAGTACCCGAAAGTTCATACCTGGCGAAAACCCAGAAACCGTCAATCGGCGACAAGGCAGAGTGGATTAGGGGGGCGTTCTCTCGCGGCGTGTCCTATCGCGACCTTATCAAAGGTTCTGGCCTGAAAGCCCCCGTGGTCCTCCGGCTATGCGGAGTTGACCCCGAAAAGCACGCCGAATTAGTGGCCGAATTAGAACATTTCAGAATCAATCTCTTGAATCATAAGGAATAATACATTAACACATCCAAGTTTATCAGCGGATACCTCAACACCAACACTCAGCGTGCATTCGCTGAAGAGGAAGAGGCCCCCCCCCAAGGAAAACGAATCGTCTCCCAACGTCGCACTTCTGAAAAAGGTCCAGCGGCTTGTCTTCGGGCCGAACGTCACCGACCTTGCCGAAGCAAAAACACGACTAGCCTCACTCATCGACTCCCTTGACGACGATGACAAGGAAACCCAAAAAAAGACCGTGAAGCCCGGCGAGTGATGGATATGTTCGACAGGTTGGAACACATGGGCATTTGTGAAAAATATAACATGACGGGGGCGGCATGCGAGGGCGTGTCGTCCCCGTTCTTTGTTTAGGTGGGACAACGCGGAACAGAAGGCCAGCGACGATTTTTTGTGAGAACACCACCCACGGGCATGCGGTAGGAGTCCCACGAAAAATCCACGCGGTAAATACCCCCCCCCTTAACCAATAAGCGAACGCCAATGCAACCCCGAATCGTTCATCCAACCCAGTAAGTATGGGGGCGAGACGAACACCACGGGGGAAGAGAACGATGGGCATCACGATTGAGTTGGTGAGTGTCGGGGGCAAGCTAGTGGGCAAGACGGCATCATGCCGTTGGAACCTCGCAATGCTAGGGCTGACGGATTTGGTTGACGACGGGCGGAACGGGGCCGCACTCAAGAGGGCGAGACGTGTCCTGTCGAGGGAGTGGGGCGGGGCCTTCACGTTGTCCAAGTCGAGGGCCAGGTCAATCTCTCTGGCTACCACGGCCGAGGTCGATGCTTTGGGTGGGGCACTGGCGTTGGCTGCATGAGGGGGATTAGGCAAGGGCAGGTAGGACGGATGTGGGGGCCGATGGTCCCGTTCTTTTGGGGATGGGCGTAACAGACCCTTAGAGGAACCGCTAAGGATATGAACCGCAAGCTAGTCGCGTACTACAGAGTCAGCACGACCAAGCAGGGAATCAGCAAGCTTGGCCTCGAAGGGCAGGAAGCCGCCGTTGAGGGATACGCTACCGCCAACGGTGACACCATCATCAAGGCGTACCAGGAAATCGAGTCCGGTCGGAAGTGTGACAGGCCCGAACTGACCAAGGCCCTCGCCCATGCGAAGCGTTCCAAGGCTGTGTTGTGTATCGCCCGGTTAGATAGGTTGACCCGCAACGTCGCCTTCCTCGCGAACCTCATGGAGAGTGGAGTGGAGTTCGTGGCGGTTGACCAGCCCCACGCCACCCCCTTCACCATCCACATCCTCGCGGCGGTCGCCGAGCATGAGGCCAAGATGATATCGGCTAGGACGAAGACGGCCCTAGCCGCGTACAAGGCCAGAGGGGGGAAGCTGGGGACAGACAACCTAACGGACGTGGGGAGGGCCAAGGGGGCGAAGCTGGGGGGGATGAAGGTCAAGGCCAAGGCGGATGCCGCCTACATGGATATTGGGCCTACCGTGTCGAGTCTGAGAACGACGGGTCACTCTCTCGCGGAGATTGCGAACATCCTCAACTTGGATGGTCACACGTCACGCACTGGCAAGGCGTTGTCCAAGGTGCAAATCGGTCGTGTGCTTAGGCGGTATGGGGCCTGACGGCCCAAGGCAGGGATGCCCTAGTCGACGTGTGGGCTGGGGCACTCCATACGAGACCACGGCATGATGGCCAGCGAAAAGAACGGGGCCTCTCGAACGAAAACGTAGGTCAAGAGACTACAGATAGGGTCGGGCCTGAAGCCTTACAGGCAAGAACGCCCCTATTGGGGGGAATCGCTTGATTTGGCTCGTCCGTCTTGTTTGAATCCCACACGGGCCTAAATTGATGGCCCCACACATCCGTGATTCACTTCAATCTAAGGGGGACAGGGAAGATGGACGACGTGACCCGTAGACAGGCCATCAAGGCGGCGACGGTTGGTGCAGTTGCCACTGGGGCCGTAGCGTTGGGCGGCGAGAACCTACAGGCACAGGACAGGGATAGGCAGAAGGGGCACAGTGATCGTGGTGCCGGGCCTCTCGGTCAACCTGTCGTTACCGGCTACTCCCACGACCCTCTGTTCGATGACGTGGTCATCTTCGAGGGCGTAGAGTCAGCCTACGGGGCGACGGTCCATTACAAAGTCGTCCAGAAGTCCGCAACGCGGTATTGCCTGGAAGGCAAACTCTCTTACGGCGGAATCATCCCACTGGGCGGGGGGAACTTGTGCATTGAACAGACCGGCCCTGGCAACTACACGACGGATGGCAAGGCAGAAATCAAGGTCGCTGGCAAGGTTGTCGCACGCGGCGTGGTGGCAGCGGTCCTTCGAATCACCGACGCTGGCACAGCCGAATTCGTTAGTGCCAAACTCCGGGTGTGCGGCACCAACACCATGAAGTTGAAGTGCAAGGATTTCTCGGCCTTGCAAGTGGCCGAAGGGGAAATCCACGAGGGGGAGTAACTACCGTCCTGCCCCCGAACAACAAGGCCCCTGGCGTGTTCTTCTGGGACACATCGGGGGCCTTCTCATTTCATGTCGGTGACGATTACGAGTACGGCACTGGCCCATCCCTTACCTTCAATTGGTACTGCAATAGGTATTGCCCTGCTACAGTTGCCGGCCCTGCCCTGCCCTGTTGTGAGAGGCCCTGAAATCGTGCGAGGGGGCCTTGCGACACACACAACACCCCTAACCAGCCCATCACAAACCGCACATGCCGGAACACCTGAACTCGGTGCGGGGGCTGGTCGATAACAGACCTACGGGCATATGCCCACAGAGAACAAGGGGCCGATAGGCCAACAGTCCAAGAGGACAAAGGGCTATGGATAACAAGGGGCCGAATGGACAGGCGAACGCAGGGGCAGAGGGTAACATCCCCTCGATTGGCCTACGACCACAGGGACAGAAAGGCAGGAAGGCAAGAGGGCAAAAGACCACGGGGGCACAGGGGAAAAGGCCCCTCAAGCTGAGTCTGGACGTTGAAATCCATGAGAGGCTGGCTATCCATGCCTTGCGGCGAAATCAGACCATCAGCGAGGTAGTCACCGACTTGGCGACCAAGCACCTGAACGACTGGATTTTGCACGCCAAGCCAGGTCCACGGTCTGAGGCGAGTTGAACGGCAAAGGGTCACGCTTCGTCTTCGATGACTCTTGTGGTGGGGGTGACGGCCGTGGTCACGTCGATATCCGGGAGTTGAACCTTGTTGTACTTTCGGCATGAGGCTTGAACTCTGCTTTTTATCTCCTGGGCCGTCGCCTTGAGTCGTTCTTCTTGTTCTGCCGACTTCCCTCGCTCGAAAGTATTGGCGTCAAAGCGGAACCCCCTTTCACCCGACTTCTCGAATTTGAATTCCCAATCGGGATAGTCCTTGATGATTTCCGAAACCTCCTGGGCAAAGGCCCCATCCATGCTGAGTAACTGTTTTTCCGTCGCATCGAGACGGTCACGACACTCTTTCAGGAGGGCTTCAGCAGCAGCCTTATGACCTATGATAGATATCAACGTCTTTATGGAGTCAGCGTAGAGGAATTCGTCCAGCGGGTTTTCCATCTGTCTAGCCCTCACGAATATTGGTGGAGACTCTGCCAAAGGGCGGGCACCATCATATCAGGCAGGGGCGGTAGTGTACAAAACAAAACGTAGGGTGGGTGGGGGCCTACCGCCCTACGAGACATCGAGAGGGCCGAGTAGTCCAATCCTTTGAGGGGTGGGGGCCTCTCAAGATTTTGACGGTGGTCTACTTTCTTCCCACCCTACGATGGTCCGATATACCACCCTACGATGGTCCGAGTTACCGCCCTACCGTGGTCTAAACTTGGATGCAAGTGCTGGTATCAAAGGACTTGCGTTTACCCCCAATTAAGACACCTAAGACACCTAAGACAACAACAGGTGAACTCACAATCTACGCAACCCGCTTAGGCCGCATAACCCGCAACACTTGTTGTTGCTTTCTTCCATAAGGGAATGAAGATGGAAGACCAGAGGAAAGACGGCCGCGACGAACTCAACATTTGCGAGATGCCCATCGCCCTCATCTCCGAACGAGTTCCGTCCGGTGTTACCTCACTCGTCTTCGAGAACCAATTCGGGAAGCTGACGGTGAGAGGGGCCGAAGGATTGGGCCTTCCTACCAGTGGGGACACAGACGTAATCGTGGGCCTCATGCAGTTGACCCGAGAGAAGAACGGCTTTACATCCGCGACGGTCCCGTTTACCCGGTATGAACTCTTGAAGCTTCTAGGCAGGGCAGACAAGTCCCAACACTACAAACGGCTTGACGAATCCCTCAACAGGTGGATGGGTGTTACACTCATATACACTGGTTCATGGTTTGACAACACGGTCAAGAGGCGGGTTGACGCGAAATTTCACATCCTCGAATCCGTCGTCATCTACGACCAAGAGACTCGGAAGGCCATTCGCCAGTCACAGCCCGATTTGCCCTTCAGCACGTTTACTTGGAATCAGGTCTTCTTTGCGAACTGCCTTAGCGGGAACCTCAAGAGATTGGACACTGCCACATACTTCGGGTTGAAGAGTGCCATCACGAAGAACGCCTACCGGTGGCTGGACAAGAGGCTATACACGCAAGCCGAGTTGACCATGCCCCTACGGGTTTTCGCCTTTGAACACGTCGGGTTCTCGCGTGGGTATACCGACGCCAGGCTTCGGCAACTGTTGCGGCCCGCACTGGACGAACTCATCAGCGTGGGAGTCCTCAAGTCATTCGAGTTCATTAGCGTGCGGCGGGGTGAGTGGACCATCCGAGTGGTCGCGGGGCATTTAGGCAAGGGCGGAAGAGGGGCAGACACCTTCCTTGCCTTGAATGAGGGGCCGGATTGACTAACTAACATGCGATTCTTCACTTCATCATACCACAATATGCTAGTTCTCTGATGTGTTAATCTGAAGTGATAAGGTTTCGATAGTCAACGCAGAGGGTGGCGGGCCTGATAAATGGGAACTTCCCCCGCATAATCCGCAAAACCTGCGAAAAGTGACCGGCCCACACAGGAAGAGACGACGTTCGGGGGCGGTGACATAGCCAGGATGGGCGTGTGGCCTTCTCTGGGGCGTTCTGGCGGGCGTTCAGTGGTCTTTAGGTCCGTTCCTACTGCCCATAGGCGTGGGGCCGTCAGAGAGGCTTTTCGGCCGTTTAAGTCGTGAGTGACTCCCGTACACTGATTGGATGCATCATCGGAGATAGCCATGCGACGGTTTCGCCTACGTTCGTTGCTGGCCTTGATTGGGGTCATCGCCCTCTCACTGTGGGTCGGTATGCAGCTAGAAAGGGCCAAATCTCGAAGGGTGAGGCCGGTCATGCAGACGAGAACCTATACCGTGACGCGGCCGACAACCACCTATACCGTCATCAGGCCAGTTCGCCAGCTTCGCCCTTAGAGTGAACCAAGCCCTCCCTCCCTTGCCTGAGATGGACTTCTCCCAGGATCGAAAACAAGGGACAGACCATGTCCCTTGTCCCGACGATTTCTCATCAGGCCCGCGATTTGAACCAGCACCCATGTCAAACCGCCGCAAGTTCAAGTGCGGAGTGACACAGTTCACCCTCTCGGATGAACTTCCCTTCCCTCTGGCCATACCGTCGTCACGCTACGTCTACTCAGGTTACTTACCGGGCTGGTGGGAACGACACTATTCAGCTTACGGGCATCTCGCCTATCACCACGGGCGGGAACGTGAGAACGTCATTTCTGTATCGCGGCCGACGTTCTTGGCCTTGCATATATGTGTAATAACTAATACCCCAAAGCGTGCCGTTTCCGTTCGATTATTTTTGAGGGGGGTTTGCCTGGCCTGATTGTGGGTGCATGACATTTGTTAAACAATCTGGAATGGTAACGGAATGGAAATGGATTCATTTGGGGTATTATATGCATAGGAGGATATCTACTATGCCAAGTTTGCAGGTGACGAGTGTGAGGCGGTTCCGCATAGGTCGGGCCAGCGAGTTGATAGGGATTGAGAGATGGCGTTTGAAGGCGTGGGCGGCTAAAGGATGGGTTCCTTGCGATAAGACCAAGGGCCAACACCTACTGTTCAGCATCGACGATATCAAGCAGATTCGGGGGGTAGTCGAGTTCAATGAATCAACAACCGAGTAAGAGGTATGTGAACATTTGGTTGGAATTTGACCAGATGGCGAAGTTGGAAGAATTAGCCCGAGAGAGAAAGGTGGATGTGGGGGAGGTTGTGCAAGAGATTATCACGCCGGTGTTGGACGGGGTGGACGAGAACGAGGGCGGGAGGTTCATCCTGCTTCGTATTTCAACTATAACATATAAGCAACATTTGAAGTGGTTCGGCAGTGACGTTGAACTGGCAAAAGCTAGCATGGTTGGTGCAGTTGAGAATTCAGGCGATGACTTCGCCGCCGCAATGAGGTCGACCAGCCAGGGGCGATAGGACGAGTGCCGCGAGACGGCAATGCTTAGGCAAGGGCGGAAAGACGGAAGGAATTGCGATGTGTGAAGTACCGCCGCCATCGCTACAAACAAATTCAGGCGACCACCCAAGGTTTTCACCCGAGTAGCCGCCCGAACGTGCGAAGCTGTTCCTTCCACGGGAACATATGAAATTACACCGTACAATACGAGAACACGATGCAACATACGAACAAGACCAAGGCAGACGCAAAACGAATCGTTCTACCGGAACCCCCAAAACCCAGGTCAGACTTGACGACAGCGAGAGTGCCCGAGAGTAGTTACCTGGCGAAAACCCCAAAGCCTGCAATCGGAGATAAAGCCCAATGGATACGTGGGGCGTTCTCTCGCGGCGTGTCCTATCGCGACCTTATCAGAGGGTCGGGCCTGAAAGCCCCCGTTGTACTTCGGCTATGTGGAGTTGACCCCGAAAAGCACGCCGAATTGGTTGCCGAACTCGAACATTTCAGAATCAATCTCTTGAATCATAAGGAATAATACATGAACACATCCAAGTTTCTTAGTGGCTACCTCGACATCAAAACTCAACGGGCCTACGCCGAAGAGGAAGAGGCCCCCAAGTCAGCGACCCCACAACTCGCCCTTCTCCGACGTATCAAGAAGGTTGTGTTCGGCCCTTCCGTCAAGACGTTAGAACAAGCGTTGGATAGGTTCGATACGATAGTCGATTCCCTCGATGGGACGGATGATGATGACCAGAAAGCCCCGAAACCCGCCGAAAACAAGTAAGAATATGCTTACGTTGGAACTTCACAATACTAGGCAGGGGATAAGAGAAGTTGTGGGGGCCGACGACGACGAAGCGAGGGCCACGCGGGCTAGAGTCATTCGTCATATGGAACAGGTTGAGTTTGCACACGAACAATAAACTCAGGGGCATCGGTCAACTCAGTTTGGCCGGTGCCTCATTGTGTTGGTGGATTGGGGTTTAGCCGGTACACCTCATTTAAGCACCAGTCCGTTTCGTCAAAGCCACCCTCAAGCCAGGGGTAGGAGTCCCGCCTTTTTTCCCGCGTATACTAACCCACTCGACCAACTGCCCGAATGAGGACATCCAACACTATATGTATAGATGACGAGTCACACATCACACGGGGGTTGACGATGGCGACGGCGACGACGCGAGGATTTTCGGTTCGGTGTCTGCACTGTGCAGAGGAAGAGACGGTGCGGTTGGACGTTCACGACCTGCACACGTTCCATTGCTCATCTTGCGATGCCGAGTTCACGGCGAACGATGTGCGGGCCGAGCTGGCACGCTGGACGAATCTGCTAGCTTGGCTCGATACGGCACCAGTACGGCGGGATTGAGGGGAGAAGGCAAGGGGTGGAAGGGGAATGGGGCCAAGGCCAATACCAAGGCCCCCTTTCATGCGAGGCTGTGACCGTCTGTCAAAGAGGAAGGCTAACTTCGACCCATTCGTTCGGGGTTCCCCGATTGGGGAACTTCCCCGGTTCAATGAACTTATCGACCGTGAATTCCTTCGTTCCAGGCAATTTCCGGAAGGCGTTCTCAAACCTTCTCCGCTTCTCTCGAATATTCCCGACCGGTGCATTAAGTATCAATGTCGCTTCTCTCGGAATGCCAAGGTCAGATACGTTCCGAACCGTGACTCTGTCCAGGAACCATTGTGGGCCATCAGGTTTTGCCGATTCCTCGCGTGCCCTAATGACTGCTTTCTGAACATCACCGATGTCATTGAGGTTAAGGACGTAGATGTCGGCGTCTCCCTTCTCTCTATCGTCTCCGGGATTGTCCAGGACGACAAATCCGGTTTCACCCTTCGTGCCGATGAGTTTGATTTCGACATCGGCATCCGACCCAGCACCGTTGTTCTCGCCCGTTCGCGTCACAACCCAATAGTCCTTAGCTTGGGCCGACGCGGCGAACTGAAAGGCTGAAATTGGCAGGATGGCGGCAACCGCAAGGAACGTGCGACGCATGTCTGGCCTCTTGAAATTGGGGGGAAGAGAGATTCCGAACCTGGAATCTAAAGGCAGGACGTTTGTTTTCAAACGAAAAAGCCAGAGATGGCGAAATTCGTAGACGTAGGGGGATTCACCCCCTCTCTTTTGGGGGCGTGCGTAACACCCCCTTAATCGGGAACACACTCTTAGGGGAACCGCTAAGGATATGAAACGTAAGCTAGTCGCGTACTACCGAGTCAGCACGACCAAGCAAGGAATCAGCAAACTCGGCCTTGAAGGGCAGGAAGCCGCCGTTGAGGGATACGCTACCGCCAACGGCGATGCCATCATCAAGGCGTACCAAGAAATCGAATCCGGTCGGAAGTGCGACCGACCCGAGCTAACGAAGGCCCTCGCACACGCAAAACGTTCCAAGGCGATTTTGTGCATCGCACGTTTAGATAGGTTGACTCGCAACGTGGCCTTCCTGGCTAACCTCATGGAGAGTGGCGTTGAGTTCGTCGCGGTAGACCAGCCCCACGCAACCCCCTTCACCATCCACATCCTCGCGGCCGTAGCCGAACATGAGGCCAAGATGATTTCAGCTAGGACTAAGACGGCCCTAGCCGCGTACAAGGCCAGAGGGGGGAAGCTGGGGACAGACAACCTAACGGACGTGGGGAGGGCGAAGGGGGCGAAGCTGGGGGGCGAGAAGGTGAAGGCCAAGGCGGATGCCGCCTACATGGATATTGGGCCTACCGTGTCGAGTCTGAGAGGGATAGGGCATTCGCTCGCGGAGATTGCGACCATCCTCAACTTGGATGGTCACACGTCACGCACTGGCAAGGCGTTGTCTAAGGTACAGATTGGTCGTGTGCTCAAACGGTATGGGGCCTGAAGGCAGGGAGTGACCTCTAGTCTTCCTCATCGTGGGCTAGGAGTAGAACCATGAAGAAGTTGATTCAGTTGTTGGATGGCCAGTGGGTTGACCCAAACCGGGTTGTGAGTGTTGAGGTTGGGCCATCGGAGGTTTTTGTGACCACACGCGACCGTTCCGTAATTAGCGTCCGCCCCACACCCAGGGGCGTGCCTGCAACAATCAAGGAACTAGAACAGTGGAGAGACCACGTCGCCAATCAGGTCAACCAGAGTCGGGATTGACGTACCTACCCCCACCCCCTTGCCTTCAATACCTATTGGAATGGGTATTAGGCTATGACACTTGTACGTAGTCCCCTGCCCCGATGGTCAACCCCTCGAATACAGAGGGAAGGGCCTCGCATGAGGAACACATGGCAGAGTCAAGCCAGCAACATCAGCACGACCACGACGAACAGAACAACTCAAGTTCAGTGCCATGTGTGCCGATGTGGGCAAGGGCTTTTGTCCGCATACGCACACACGCAAGAGGGCATACCTATGGATGAACATGCAACTGTTTCCGTTGATGGGCATACCGGCAATGGCACGAATACGGCTAAGGGGAAGTCCTCTAGGAAGGGTAGGGGCAAACCATCAGACCGCCCTATCGGCAAAAGGTCACTCAATCTCTCCCTGCCTATGGAGGACTATGAACGACTCGCCGTCCACGCCTTGAGGATGGATACGACCATAAGCGAACTCGTCTGCAAGCTGGCCCGAGAACACTTGAGGGAGTTCCACATCACCCGCAACGCATCGAAGGCTGACTAGGCAGGAAGTTGGGATAGGGGCATGGGACGAATCACAAGCGGACCGCGTTCTGAGGCGAGTTGAACGACTAGGAAAGACGTAATAGTGGGCGGTCTGATTACTCCTCAGTATCGTCCACTAAGTTATTTTCATATGTTGAGAATATATCCATCGTTGCACTTTCAAGCTTGTTGTGCTTCTGGAACAGTTCGCGAAATCTGGTTTCGATTTCCTGAACCTTCGCACTCATCTCCTCATCCGTCATCTTATCCTTGATATGTCTCCTAGTCTGAAGGATGAACCCGGCCTCAGACTGGTTGAACTTGATTGTCCAATCGGGATATTCGTTGAAGAAATCCGCGATGTCCCTAGCAAAGGCCCCCTCAATGCTGACAACCTGCTTTTGCATAACTTCGAGACGGTTAAGCCCTTCTTTCACAAGGATTTCAAATGCGGCTTTCTTGCCTATGAAGGATATCAGTTTCGTTATGCCGTCTGCATAGTAGTCGTCTAGCGGGTTGTCCATCGGTCGACCCTCGCGAACATTGTGGAGACTCTGCCAAAGGGCGGGCACCATCATATCAGGCAGGGGCGGTAGTGTACAAAACAAAACGTAGGGGTGGGGGCACTGGTCAAATTCTTTGAGTCAAGGAATACGACCACTCGGGAGTAGTCTGAGACCGGAATGGGAGAAGTCTGAGACCGGAATGGGAGAAGTCTGAGACCGGAAACGTCGTCGTAAACCCTTACGGCTTGCCATGTTCCGACCCCCTCTTAACCTTAAGAACTCAAAGAACTAACACAACACGGGGGAGTTGTTGCTTTTCTTTAAGTGAACGGGGATACAGACATGCAAGACAGGGGCGACCACGGCAGGGACAACATGAACTTGGCCGAACTGCCCATCACCCTACTGGCTGACAGAGTACCCAAGGGCGTAGGCACACTCGTCTTCAAGACCGAACACGGCCAGTTGACCGTTTCCGGCAGTTCCAAATTCGGTCTCCCATTGGCGGGGGACGCGGATATTCTAGTGACGTTGATGTATCTCACAAAGAGGGCGAACGACTTCACAGACCCCAAAGTAAATTTCAACAGATGTGAATTAATGGAATTGATGATGTGGAAGAAGACGGGTGGGAACTACAAACGGGTAGACGATGGCTTGCAACGCTGGGTTGGGACTACTCTCGAATATCAAAACTCGTGGTACGACAACTCCATCAAACGAACTACGGACGCCACGTTCCACATTCTCGAAAGCGTTGTCGTCTACGACCGCGAAGTGAGGGCACACGCTAGGACGATGCAACGAGACCTTCCGTTCAGCCAATTTACTTGGAACGGGATTTTCTTCGAGAGTTGCCAGGCGAACTACATCCGCAAACTAGACATCAACACATACTTTTCATTGAACAGTTCGATTTCACGCCAGATGATGAGATTTTTGGGGAAACGCTTGTATGTCCGCAAGGATTTGACCTTTGGACTCAGAGAATTCGCCTTCGAGAACATTGGATTGTCGCGGAACTACGCTGACGACCAAATCCGTAAGAAGCTGAAACCAGCACTGGACGAACTCATCAGCGTGGGAGTCCTCAAGTCATTCGAGTTCATTAGCGTGCGGCGGGGTGAGTGGACCATCCGAGTGGTCGCGGGGCATTTAGGCAAGGGCGGAAGAGGGGCAGACACCT
>MWWB01000078.1_pt1 | contig 18836 bp, 31 predicted proteins | sample 1047291 | NCBI WGS metagenome assembly MWWB01 (sample SAMN06349976, study PRJNA376086) | soil metagenome | isolation source: MS4-1 sample Antarctic (ecotone) soil | place: Antarctica | reverse complement strand
CCTAGCGCTTCTTCTCTTCGCCTCCCAAGAGACCGCCCGTGACCCCGCCTACCGTATCCGTGACCCCGCTTACCGGTTCCGTGACCCCGCCTACCGTATCCGTGACCCCGCTTACCGGTTCCGTGACCCCGCCTATCGTATCCGTGACCCCGCTTACTGGTCCCGAGGCTGCTTCGTTTGCGAAGACTTCCCCTTGCAGCACCTCCGGTGGATTCGGAAATAACGAAGCCATGTTTTGCCTTATGTAGTCCGCCGCCAACCTGGTGGACTCTTCTGCACCGGCCCGATCCTCGAAGACGCTTACCGAGGCAATCCTGCCGCCCCCGGCGTCCACCGCGTAATAAGCCTGGAAACCATACACATCTTTGATGATGGGTAATAAGCCCTCGTTTACCCCCCGTGTTATCTCATCGACCGACCCAGGGGCCACCTGGTATTGCCGCATCGCTACGTGCATCCTTTACTCCTTTCTATACCGCTTTCCCCGCAGATCTAGCCTAGGCTAGCCTACGCATTATCGCCATGATGCCATCAAACGCTCCTCCGCGCCAGCCAGAAGAGCTTACGCTTATCCTCTAGGGAGCCGGTTGCCTCTATTCATCGAGCTGCCTAGAAGAAGCGAGGCTGTTGAAAAACTCTCCAGGATCCGCTTCTGGCCCTCTTTCTCGGCCCAACGGCACCATCTCGGAGGTCTCTGTGCTCGATCTGAGCCTATCTGTGGACCTTCAACCAACTTTTTCAACAGGCTCAAGCGTTCTCGGAAACTGAGAGGACAAAAAGAGAGGGCCGGAGAAAAAGGACGTGAAAGCATGAGTTAGGCCCGGCCCTCTCCGAGTTGGATTACCCCAACGTCTTCGCGGTTACACCCGCCCCGGTCCCATACCCCTACCCGACCGGGGCAAAGCGCCCTCTATTCACCCGATTACCTAGAAGGCTAATTCTCGGACACCCGTATTCAGCCGGCCGCATCCTTATCCAAGGGGACCGGAGCGATGCCTATAGGACCGTTGTGAGCCGGTCCTATAGGCATACGACGCCTACACAAGATATAGCGGTGTTGAGTAGATATGCAGAGAGTCGGCTCCGCCCCGGCCGCATAGACCTATAGGACCGGGGGAGAAAGAAGATGCTCGCCGAAAAGTATTATGTGGTGGCCGCGCGAAGCTACGAAGGAAACCCGCAACCGCCGCGCAACGGGTCCGCAACTACGCGCAGGCGGCTACGAAAGAATAGGACCGCCGTTCGCGCGATGGGGGGCGGCGTGACGGCGGTCCTATGATCGAGACGGCCGCTTTTTACCTGCCAGAGAAGCAGCCGCGCAGGAACCGCGCAGCCGGCTTCGTTGTGCGCGCAGTCGTAGAGAAGCCGGCGAAGGCTACGCCAGGCGAGCGAGGCTGCCGCGTACGGACTTGCGGGGATGTTAGTGGTGGTGTTCTGAGGGCCGGAGCCCCGATCAGGAGCCCCGGCCCGGTAGTGATCGTCTCGCTCTACTGAGTTGGCCGCCACGCTTTTAGCTCGGGGTTGTACTCGGCCTCTCCCCGTGCGGCCATTCTCATTAACTCCCGGCTTATCTCCGCTTTGACGTACTCGGCCACGAGAGCATCCTGGTCCGTGTAAAACTTTCCACAATCTTCTCGGCACGCGCGTCGTCCAGGCGCCCGTCTACATACTCGGGGAACTGCCGGACCATCTCCCAGATTTCTCCCCTACTCAACTTCTCTCGCGCCACCTCTCTCCTTTCGATATGGGGCCGGGACCATGATAGCCCCGGCCCTTACGCTAGCCCAGATCTAGTCGAGCTCGACCACCGCGACGGCCTTCACGACGACACCCACAAAACCCGCACGACCTCGTCGTCGAGGTCAGCCAGTGCCAGCCCCGCCAGTATCGACCTCATCATGCCCAGTACCCGCCGCGGACGCAATCCGCGCAGATACGATCGCCAACGAACCAGGAGAGCATTTCGTGGTCTTCTTGAACCTCGCTCACGAACCTCCAGGGTACGCGATTACCGCAACAATCGCAGGTCGTGGACTTCGCGCGGGCGATGATGGCCGCCGTCACGTGCAGGCACTTCGCGCCCCGGTGTTCGTGGTCGGGACACTCACAACGCTCTACCGGTCCGAGGCGCACGGCGTAGAACCTTCCCTCGACGGTGCCGCTGGGGACGTACCAGGAACCGTGCTCGAACTTGATCTCGTCGGCGTGCGCGGCGTAGAGATCTCTACCTCGCCCGGCTCTGGTGGTGGCTTCCTTAGCTGAAGCCGGTAGACTCTGCTTGATCAAGAGTTCCTCATCTTGGTCCGGGCTCCGGGGTGTTTGCGCACCTGCGGGGCCATTTTCTTTATCTAACCCGTATTTTCTCAAATCGCGCCGGACTTGTCTATGGTTTACTGGCGTTTTGTTTGGTTGCCTGCGATAATAATGGAGTCCAGCATCCGAGCTGCAGAGGAGCGCAAGAATGGAGCACGTCGGGGAGATGATCCGCTACCACCGGGGAGAGGCGGCGATGACCCAGGAGGCGCTGGCCCATCGAGCTGGCATAAGCCCCAGCAGCCTTATAGGAATAGAGACCGGCGAGACCCTGCGCCCCCGCGCAGGAACCCTTACAAAGATTGCACGGGCACTGGAGCTGGACCCCCGGGAGCTTTCGACGGGAAAAGCCTTAGCCCGCTAAAAACGGGCGCTTTCGAGGGGGTGTTGGAGACGTACGAGGCACTCCGGTACCGGATAACTCGTTTTGACGAGATGCCGCCCGAGGAGAGGAAAGAGGTATACCAGCTCACCACGGGGTTAAGGCAGCTTGTATTGGATAACAAAGACGTCTTCCCGAAGCCTGGGGCGGCGCTCCTGCGGGACGCGCTAACGCACGCGGTACTTTTCTTTATCGGAATCTACGAACTGGAATGGGAACGAAGCTCAAACGAAGCTGCTCCCCCAGAGCCAGCCGAACTAGAAGCCGCCAAGCGTAGTCGGGAGGAAATGAAGGAGGAAATGAAGGCAGCCACGGAGCGAATCAGCGCATGACAAAAAGCAACAAGAAGGGGTTCGCGGCGATTGGTGTTGACGCGAACCCCCGACACTCCCGACTGGAGAGCGATGGAAGAATCATATACCTACAACAGTAAAATGATACCCCAAGCCGCCCTAAAAATCGCGGGTAAGGGTAAACCGGTCTTCCCCTGTAAGCCCGATAAGGCGCCTTGCACACCGCGCGGCTTCAAGGATGCGACGGCCGACCCGGCCAGGGTTACGGCGCTGTGGACTCGGCATCGCGGCGAAAAGATAGGCATGCCGACGGGGGGGGCGTCGGGCGTCTTTATCGTGGACGTGGACCGCCTGGAGGCTCTTGAAGAGCTGGAGCACGAGATGCCGGACACCTTCACCGTGCGCACGCCCAGCGGGGGGCTCCACTTCTACCTCAACTACGTAGACGGCGTCACTAATAGGACTGGGGCACTGCCCGCCGGGATCGACATAAGGGGCGAGGGCGGGTATGTCATCGTGCCGCCGTCCGCGGGCTACGTCACAGAGCACCGCGCCCCGGTGGCAGGCGCCCCGGACTGGCTCCTCGAGGCCCTCAGAGACGAACCTCGAAGCCCTAACGGACGTAGTGGGCGGACCGGGGCGGGGGAGAGCGTCCCAGACGCCGACGGCCCGATCCCCGACGGCTGCCGCAACCAGACCCTGACTAGCATCGGCGGGGGGCTTCGGGCGTTCGGGTTCGAGCGTGAGGAGATAGAAGACGCCCTCCTACGAACCAACGTCGAGCGATGCTCCCCACCGCTCCCGGATGGCGAGGTTCGCCGCGTCGCCGCCAGCGTGGCCAGGTACGAGCCGGGGAAAGGCGCACCGCCGCCGGACGCCTCAACTGTGGAAGCGGTGGACGCCACCGAGGCGGCACTGTGGCGGGCACCGTGGGCGAAGGTCGGCGGTAAGACCGAGCGCTCGATCGTGGTCGAGCTGATCAGGCTGGCGCGCCGGCACGGTCGCCTCCGACCCGACGGCGGAATCGAGGTCCACGTAGCGCACCGCACCCTCGCACTGGCAGCGGCTACCAGCAGGCGTACCGTTATCCGGGCTATCAGCCGGTCCGAATGGATGCGCCAGGGGGAGAGCGGCGGCGAGGGCGTCGCCGGTAGCATCGTCCTCTACCCCCGCGCAAACTGTCACCACTCTAACCACTTTTTTAGTCAGGGGGGTACCGACGAGGGGGGGTGTGACAGTTTGCGCGCCCCCTTAAGCTCTCCGCGGTTGAGGTGGTCGGCGCCTGGTCGACTGCGCCTCGGGAAGAGTAGCGAAGCCGTCATTGACTACCTCGAGCGGACCGGGGGGGCGGCCACCGTCGAGGACCTGGCGGAGTTCATGCGCGTCACCCGCGTACGAGACTTCCGGCGGCGCGTCATAAACCGCCTGGCGGAGCGGGGGATAGTCACCGCCGCGGGCGACACCGTCACCCTGGTCGCCGACTGGCTCGATGCCCTGGACGTCGAGCGCCAGAACAGCGGCGAGATACGTAACGAACAGGGGGAGGATGGTGCGTATGAGCGAGACATGAAGCGGTACAACCTTCAACGGGTCGGGTTCAAGAACCGCCACAAGAACAAGGCCGGGAAGGCTCCGAGCGAGGAGGACATGGACGTGTACCGCGGTACACGTCCCACCCTGTCCGGCGATGCGCTCCGGGCGTACAACGTCCTGGCCGACCCGAACACGAGGGCGTCGAGGGCGTACGCCGCCGGGGGCGATGGGGACATCCTTGCGGGGGCGTTGGCGGCTCACGTCGGGGACGCTCGCGGCGACCCCGCAGCGTGGAAGCGGTGGCAAGACCCGGTGGCCCGCGCCCTGGTCGTCCTCGACGGGGAACGGGCGGCGTGAGTCCTCGCACCCCAACCCTACCGCCGACCTAGCCCGCTATGTGGCGAAAATTGCTGGGCCGCGCCCACCCCGACGCCGGGGGCTCGCACGAACTGTTTGTGTGGGCCGGGGCGTTGCGCGAGATGATATGCGCCGGGGATATTCGCATGGGACCCGAGCCTGAACCAAGGGATAACCCTTCACGCCGTCGTGAAGGCTCAACCCAGCGTACACCCCCTGGGAACGACGACAATCCCCGCATCCCGTACCCGACCGGGGCGGACTTCGAGGAGGGCACCCGGGAGGCGCTGCGTATGGCCGAGGAGCTGGGCGAGTTCCACCCATACGGCGCGCTTCTGGTCATGCTTGCCGACGCCGAGCCCGCCGACCACTACGCGCCCCAGGAACAACGCGGCGCATCGTACCGGCAGCTCGCCGCCATCGGCCACGCGGTCGGCATGACCAAGCCTACGGTCCCGAAGAGACGACCCTGGAGGAACTCGTTGGAGTGTGCCAGGACCGTTGGGCCATAGAACAGTGCTTCGCCGAGGCCAAGGGCGAGGTCGGCATGGACCACTACGAGGTGAGGAGGTGGGGTGCCTGGCACCGGCACATCACCCTCTGTCTGCTCGCCCACGCCTTCCTGGTCGTCGTACACCTTGCCGCCCGCGAAGAAGAAGCTGGTAGAGGCGGTAAAAGGGGGATCTCCGCGCCGGCCTGATCCCGCCGACCGTGCCGGAGGCGAGGAAGCTGGTAATGGCGATGGCCGAGCCGGAGGGACGAAGACGCTTCCTCTTGGGATGGTCGACGTGGAGGAGGGCGCACCAGGCCGTGGCAGCTCGTTGCCGGACCGCCAAACGCGCCGCTCGGCGTGCTCTCAAGAGGGCAGGCCCGCCCGAGGTCGCCGCGATCGCGCTCGAAGAGGCGAGGCTCACTGACGAGCAATGGGCGCAGATTCGCCCTTTGTTGCCGCCTCAAAGGGGATCGATCGGCAGACCTCCCAACGACCACCGGGCCGTGCTCGGCGGCATCCTGTGGGTGGCGAGGACAGGCTCGTCGTGGCGGGAGATGCCCGAAGAATTCGGCAAGTGGGAGACCGCCTACCGACGCCACGAGTCGTGGCTCGGGCAGGGTCTGTGGTGGCGGATCCTGCAAGTTTTAGGAGAGGAGGACTTGTCCGGACCGGCGACCAAAGAACCATAAGTGATGCTGTAGGGCAACTTCTCGGCAACCCAGAGGACATGCGGGCATAGAAAGAGGGCCAGGACTGACAACACCCCGGCCCTCGCGTCTGCTTGTTGCGGCAGTACTGTCAGTACTGCGTGCCCCGCTCTTTCCTAGCGCTTCTTCTCTTCGCCTCCCAAGAGACCGCCCGTGACCCCGCCTACCGTATCCGTGACCCCGCTTACCGGTTCCGTGACCCCGCCTACCGTATCCGTGACCCCGCTTACCGGTTCCGTGACTCCGCCTATCGTATCCGTGACCCCGCTTACTGGTCCCGCCGAGGCTGCTTCGTTTGCGAAGACTTCCCCTTCCAGGACCTCCGGTGGATTCGGGAGTAACGAAGCCATGTTTTGCCTTATCCAGTCCGCCGCCATCCTGGTGGACTCTTCTGCACCGGCCCGATCCTCGAAGACGCTTACCGTGGCAAGCCTGCCGCCCCCGGCGTCCAGCGCGTAATAAGCCTGGAAACCATACACATCTTTTATGATGGGTAAGAAGCCCTCGTTTACCCCCCGTATTATCTCGTCGACTGAACCAGGGTCCACCTGGTATTGCCGTATCGCTGCGTGCATCCTTTTCTCCTTTCTCTGCCGCTTGTCCCTGCGGAGCTACCGGCGCGCGGGCGTTTCTTTTAGACCGATTCCTTAATGTGCTCCTCTCTCTCTCCCGCCCCTGGGGTCCGTCGAGCGGGTTCTCGGTTGGCTTCTTCTTGCACTTGCTTAGACCAAGAAACTAAGAATCCGGTTACGGCCCGAAGAAGAACCTGTACAGCCACAAGCAGCGCTCTGGGAATCCTGGGGGGCTGCTGTTGCCTCTATTCACCGAATCGCCTAGAAGATGTCTTCTCGGAAACTACAAGCGAATTTTTATGCGAGGGTGTATCAAGGTGCCTGATCCTACTATGCGCGACCGGGGCGAAAAGGCACTTAGCCCCGATCCTAACGCATAAGGTTGCACGATCCTGAGAGTCAGTTTCCGAGAATTAGAGCTCTCGGCAATCTAGTGAATAGAGGCCAGTCGCGATTCTTAGCCACAGCTCCCGACACATCACTACGAGCGTAGAATGAACCCTAGGCCGTCGATCGGGAAAGAGGTAGTGACCGTGGAGAGAAGGCACGAAGAGGCGGTAGCAAGACAAGAGTCGATGGTCGATGAGCTGCGCAAGGCAGAGTTGGTGCGCGATAGGCTGGAGGGTTTGGACCAAAGCGCTAAGGCTTACCCCGAAGGACACCGCATGCGCGTACTCGTCGAGGGGCTGGGCGTGGACCAGGCGCTACGAGTAGTCGAGGAAGAAGTCCGGACCCTTCGAGACGCCCTTCTATATCCTCGCGGCACCTGAGAAGCCGACGGGTTTCCGAGAATCGATATTATCGACGCTCTACTGAATACCGTGCTTCTTTAGGTACGAACGCCGGCGTCAACCTCCAGTCGTGCGATAAACCCCGGGGCTCGACGCGCCGCGCATCCCGCCAGGTAAGGGTAAATGGGATTCGCGGGGCCTCTGGCGATCCCGTGGCGTCCGCTGAATTCCCTGCAAATATGGGTTGTGGTCCCACCTCTGTTGGACCGGGGCGCGGTACATGAGAGTAGCTACGCATAAGGCAGAGCTTCCAAAACGCTCGCCTACGAGCGTTTTGACTCTTACTGATGCGCTCAAGATGCTCGCGGAGCCTAAAGAAAAGTTGTGGTCCCACCTCTGTTGGACCGGGGCGGAGCGATGTTACGAGATACATGTGACGAGAGTGCCGTGTCCGAGAATATCGGAGCTCTCGGCAGCTCGGTGAATAGAGGCATCCCCCAGGGCAAACCCTGGATTCTGGGTCACCGCCCTTGACAGCTTTGTATTTTGCGGACATTAATTACAAGCAAATGTACCCCGGGGAAATGGTGGTAAGCGATGAAACGAAAAGATCCCCACATAGGCGATTTAGCAATAGAGCGTTCACATGCGGATCAAAGAAGGGGGCTTACCAATAGGGTCGTGACGCGGGGGCGGGTCCTCGAGTGGATGGGTGCTATAAGCACACTGTCCTTCGTTCCCTGGTTTGGTATGGCTGCACAACCCCAAAAAGAGGAAAAAAATGAGCAATCAGAGGAGCAACAGCAACAGCAACAGGGGCCGGGGCCGGGGCGACGGCCAGCGGCACCAAAGGGGCAGGGGCAAAAGCCAGCGCAACAGCCAAGGGGGCCGGGGCCGGGGCGACGGCCATCAGAGGAGCAACAGGAATCGCAACAATCAGAGGAGCAACAGGAATCGCAACAATCAGAGGAGCAACAGAAACAACCGTCAGGATGTCTGGGTACCATCGTTTATTGCTTGTGTTTTTTGGCAGGATTGTCGATGCTTCTCCTGTGGACGGTCTGAATCCTGTGATGAAGCCTGCCGCTTCCGTAGTGCGTCACAACAAGGGTTGCAAACCCAGCAGGTGGGGCAAAGAGATAGGAAAAGGTTCTTAGAAGATGCAATGCCCCTATTGCGCAGAAGAAATAAAGGATGCAGCGACGATTTGTCGTTATTGTGGACACGATCTTTCGTTCTACAAAATGCACCTCGAACAAATCTCGTCTTTAGAGAATGATGTTGCTTCTCTAAAGACCCAAGTCTCGGAGATTGAGGCTTCGCTTAAGATGCCACGCGCTGAGACCCAGGACACCTCTGTGCCGTCTTCTCCAAGGCTTGGGGACATGTCGTTGTTCTTTAGACATTACGCCTTAGCGTTGATTCTACCGGCTTTGGTTATGATCGCATCTTACGTCCTAGAGTACGAAACCTTCTGGAAACACCAGTCCATAGAAGAAGCGGAAGAGATCGCTGAAACCTACCTTTTCGGTTGGTATTGGCACTGGGCCGACATCTTCCTCCTATGCTCCCCCATTATCGCCGGCCTCTGGGTAGGGACGCGCCTACCCGGACGGAACCTGAGAACTTATGCTTTCCTCGGGGTAGGGGTGGGAGTTTTAACAGCGATCGGCGTAGCATTCATAGATGCCACTTGGGCTCATCCTCCTTTTAGGAGCGCCCTTGACGCCCTCCTCGAGGCCAACATCATGCTTTCGGACTTCATCAGCGATTGGCTGATCGGATTTCTGGGTCTCTACGTACTCATATCGGGCACGCTGTACATCTCGGGCGGTCTTTTCGGGGACATGATAGACAACCTACGCTCGCAGCGCTCAATAGAAAGCGGCGCACTACATTCCGAGAAAAGTGCTAAAAAGCTCGTTTCTAAAGATAGCCCCTCTTTTGACGTAATTGTAAAGCTTCTAACCGTATTCTATCCCTCCACCCTAGCATTCATCGGTACGATGCTAACCATCTTGTACAAAAATCATTAGCTGAATGAAACCCCTCTCAGCATCTTGGGGAATGCGGCTTTCCCCCGGTCCTAACCGGGTAAGGCCGCCACCGGTAGGGGGCAGATAGTTACCGGGGGTGTATCACCGGAAAGAGGTTAGGCGATGCGGGCGGATGAATACGGATTTCCGAGAATGGAGGTTATCGGGCTCTCGCCCGTACGCTCCCCGTGCTTCCACCGGTCTCCGTAGAGGGTTTCCGCTACGGTGCGGACCGGTCCGCATTGTTAAGCACGCCGGTCCAACAGAGGTGGGCCACAACAACCTGAGACGGTATGCTTGCGGTACGCTCCCGGGACGCCCCGGTCCAACAGAGTTACCCCCGCAACCGCCGCGCAACGGGGGAGCAACTACGCGAAACCCAGAGGGAAGAATAGGACCGCCGCTCGCGCGATGGGGGGTGTCGTGGCGGCGGTCCTTGAGCGAGACGCTCATATTCTACCTGTTAGAGAAGCAGCCGCGCAGGAACCGCGAAACTTCGCGCAGCCGGGGCGAAGCCCACGGGCGAGCGAGATGGCCGCTTCTTCGGCGGATAGGTAGCCTTGCGCTAGTATCTTTCCAGGTAATCCCCCGAGGCTATCTCTTCTTCGATGTCGGCCTCTACCTCTTCAGGTTCGGCGTCATTATTCGCAAAGTCGCCTATATTCCAGTAGGCGCACTCGATGCCGGTTTCGTCGTAGGCGTGAATACCGTGTCCTCCGAACCAGGCGAGGGCTCACGATGCCACCAGCCGGTCGAGGATGGCCCACAACGCGTAGACGGGGACGCCGGCAAGTAGCGCCCCCGCGAAGATAGCCCGCACCACTACGCGATCCCGCCGTGGTCGTGCAGGCACGGGTCGCACAACTGGTCGCCCGGGAACCACGTCAGGCTCTCGTGATCCTCGGTGACCTCGGTCAGGTCGCGGTGGCGGATGCGATCACCGCACCCCGAACACGTGGCGGTCTTGGCGTGTGCGATGGTTGCAGCAAGGATGTGCTTACAAGCCTCCCCGCGAAACTCGAAGTCCCGACACTCGCAAGACTCCCCACGTCGACCGATGGTGACCTCGTAGACGCTGGTGGCCTCGTGCTGGCTGGGGATGAGCCACGTGCCGTGCTCGAAGCGAATCTCGTCCGCGTGCTCTGTGTAGAGGTCGCGGCCTCGTTGTACTCGGGTGGTGGCTTCCTTAGCTGAAGCCGGTAGACTGGTGCTGGCCATGAAGTACCCCTTCGTGGTCCGGGCCTCGGGGAGCGGATACTCCTGCGGGGCCGTTTTCTTTATCTAACCCGTATTCTACCCCTGTACGTCTACGCTTGTCAATGTTTTTTTGGGTTTTTATTTGAAATTATATATCTTGTCTGTATAATGTCCTAAAGAATCGAGAGGAGGTGAGAGATGAACGCACTAAAAGCAGCGCGCACGAAAGCTGGTTTGACCTTGCGGGAACTGTCCGTAAAGAGCGGGGTAGGTAAAGACACCCTAAGTCGTCTGGAGAACAACCAGAGTTCCCCACAGGCGCAAACGCTCAAGAAGTTGGCCGAGGCCTTAGGGGTCACGGTATCGGAACTTAGCGAAGACCTGACTTCAGGAAGGGAGAGTATGGTGGCCGAAGCTAAGACGAAGGACAAAGTAGAGGTTGCGGTGTCGTGGGAAGATAGCCAAGGACGGGTACGGGAAGAGATCCTACGCTTTCGCGGTGAAGAGATCGACTGGGTCGAGGATGGCCCAAGAGGGAACACTATAAAAACCCTCTACAAATGTCCCGACGGCTTTAGGGTGGTGGTAGACGCCCAAGCGGAGGGGCTTGCAGCGCTCTTCCCGAATCACCCCAACCCCTACACAGGAGAAACTGAGTACCCGACCTACAGCGCCGAGGAATTGGTTGAAAAGTTTCCTGAGTTCGGGGATAGAGACTTGGTAGGAGCCGTTCGCGTTCGAGATCTCGACTAGCAAGCTTTATCAGGGTAAAAGAAGAGGGACCGGGGCTAATAAGCGCACCGGCCCTCCTTCTCGAGCACGCTCAGCGCAGCCCGGACCACGGGTTCGATCCTGGACGCGTCGTCGATAGGGTCGAGGCCGACGAAGCCGGCAAGGTTGGCGGCGAGTACGTCGGGCGTTATCCGGTATTCGAGGTGCTCCCCGCCCGCTGCGGTTGTGCTAGAGATAAACACCACGCCTGTCTTACAGTGCCGTACAAGAACTCGCAGCCAAGGCGTAGGAGGGTCGAGGATGCAGGCGGCGGCCAGGAGAAGAGGCTTGTCGGCAACGATCGTCTCGCGCAGGTGATCCGGCACGCGGTCGGGTCCGGTGACGAGGAGTCGGTCGGCGTAGGTGATCGGATGTGCTCCGACCTTGTGGTCATGCACCTCGACCCGCGTCTCCACCGAGAGGGTATAGCCGCGATCTAGTAATTCGTCCAGGGCCGCCTCGACGGCCGGGGCAGCGGTGACCGTCGAGGCCATTAGAAACTCTCCTGCACGGTGGCTGCGGAGGGTTCGGAGCTACCGTTACCGTTACCGTTACCCTTATAGTCTTTGGTAACGGTAACGGCAGGCTTCACGACCTGCTGGCGTTCGCGCGCCTCGCCGGTCTCCTCGACCTTGCCGTCCTTCTTGAGCTTCGAGAGTTCCTTCTTTACAGTTCCAAGCGAGAGGTCCGAGATAACCTCGTGGACCTCCGAAGGCGTGGCTTCCTCCAACCCAGTAAGAGCAAGAAGAACACGCGTGTTTGCGTTTAGTGTTCCCTCCTCGGCGAGATCGGTCTCCTCAAGTTCTACGGCTTCGATGCGTACCTGTTCTTCAGAGAACATCAGCCGTGCCCCGAACGGTTTGAGAAGCGGACCGAAGTTATGCTTGTTCTGACGAAGCCGGACGGTAAGCTCTCCGTCACACCGTTCGGTGGCCTCGACTTGCAAGACCGAGCGTGCAAGGTTGGACTTAAACACGCTGCCAAAGGCGCGTTTGTGCTGGTAGCGTTCCCCGCCTTGGAGCTTCGACTGGTGGTCTATGACGAGAGGGGCCACGCCCGCGGTACGGAACGGGCCGACAACCTCATTGTAGAATGAAATCACGTCCCTGGAGGCTTCGGCGTCGCCCTCAAGTGCAGGACCGAGGCTGTCTACGATAAGAAGTTTCACGTCGTGTTCTTTGCATTCTTCGAGAGCGTCCTCGAACACTTCCCGTGCCCGCGCTCCCACGGCGCTCATGTACCGCAACATCCTCGGTGGCTTGCCTAGTCCTTCGGCGTTGACAAGCCTGGACACGCGGCGATTTTGCTCGGCGGCGTCTAGCTCGAAGTCGAGGTACAGAACGCCGCCCGCTTCGATCCTACATCCTAGCCACGTCCCCGCATCCGACGCTACTCCGAGTCCGAGCGACAAAGCAAGCATTGACTTGGCAACCCCACCATCGCCGTAGATCATCGTTGGGTAGGACTCAGGCACGATGCCCTCGACGAGGTAGCGCCTCGGCTCGGGCGCAGGCATGTCCACGAAGGCCGTCGAAGTCAGCCGACGGCGAGCGTTACCGTTACCGGAACTATTAGGGGTAACGGTAACGGTAACGCTCGGATCATCGACTCCCTCGCCGCGGCGGGGCGCTTTGTCCGACAGCGGTCGCTTACCGTCCTTGCGGTTCCAATCGTACGTCTCGCCGAGGTCTTTGAGGGCTTGTGCTATCGTCCGCCTTCGGTAGTCGTGGCGGTCCTTCCACTTCGACCGCTTACCGAGTGCGGACGCGGAGAAAATGCGCTCCAGCTGCGCCGCATCCTGCGTGTAGAACTTCAGAATCCCTAAGAGCGCCAGGTCAGCGGCTGAGTCGTCTCCGCCGTGGTAGGCGTGGACGTCGCCGACGTCGAAGAGACCACAGAACTTCGTGGCGTTCCCTGCGCCGCGGCACTTCTCTATAACCGCCTCGTCCGTCGGTAGGGGGTCCGAAGAGGGCGCGCGCGTGCGCCCGTGTCCGTTGGTCAGCGGATCGGCGGCATCGCCGCCGTTTCCCTGTTGACTGCGCAGAGTGTCCGCCAGCTTGTCGAGGAAGTCCTGGTCCTTGCTTCGGCCGCTCACAGGACGCGCCCCGTCATCGTGAAGAAGCGGGTCTGACTGTACATCTCAATGGGGCGCTTCTTCACCGCTCCGCCGCGCACGACGCCCTCGAGGATGATGTGAATGCCGGTGCCGCTGGGCGACGCCTCGACGTAGCCTTCCTGCACGGATGAGATGAGCGTCCGCGCCCACTCTTCCACCGCTCCGGTCTCGGGGTCTCGGCAGTCGTCGAGGTCGATGCCGCAGAACGGGTCGGCGCTACAGAACACGAACCCGATACCGTCGAAGGCGCCGACCGTGTGAGCTGCCACGGCTTCATCGAAAGTGGCCCACGTCATAAGGTCGGTGGAAGACGCACGCTCGAACGAGATCGCACTGTAAGGAACTTTCGTCCACTCGTCCTTGCGCTCTTCGAGGCGCCAACAAACCCATTGGGGGCGCTCGGTGAGTTGCTCGGGGATATTCTCGCTGATCGGCGGATTAACCGCTGTCGATGCTTGAATCATGGTTTATACTCCTTTGTAGATGCTTGAATTTGAGAAGGACCCCGCAGGGCGCGCGGGGTCCTTCTCGTTCCGCGGGGGCTAGAACGGGATACTGTCGAAATCTTCTTCGGCGTCCTCATCGGCGACGGCGACGTCCTTGAAAATATCTTCGGTCGCGTCCAGCCTCACGTAGCCGTCTTTGGACAGCTTCGTGGTCCCAACGAAGCGGCCGCCCACCAGACGAGCGGCGAGTTCGTCGAAGTTGTCGCACTGCTCCAAGACCTTCTCTGCCGCATTCCCGTCGCCTTGTCCCGCCTGGAGGATCGAATAGAGCGCGCCGCTACGACCCACCAACATCTCGTCGAGCTCGTCGAGCTCGTCGAATTCGAAGCCTTGCTTTTGCAGAATGGCTGTTATCAGCTCGTCCTCGACTCCCTCGCCGCGAAGCTTCGCGACTTTGTCGAGACGTGGCTGCTGAATCCGCGCCCAGTACTTCGTGCTGGTCCCGATGTACTCGTTCGTGACTATGTCAAGATCCAGCTCGATGGTCGGACCAAAGCGACCGTTCGGGTCGAACGCGGCTTCCCGCACTCGCCAGCTTACTTGGGTTCCGGTCGGGATCTCGGTCCCGGTCGATCCACTCGTCTTTATCGGCATCTTGCCTACCTTCCATGTTCTTGCGCTTCAACTAATAGTCGTATCGCGCTTCTCTACGCCTGCCGTGCTTTGAATTTGGTACTATTTAGCTATTACAAGCGGCCTCCAATCAGGTCGTTGTTACCGGCGAGGGGCGCATTGTTTGAGACTGTCCAGTCAGCGCCCCTCTGCGGGAGATTATACACATCCAGGTCTGTACACGCAAGACCAGGGTGTGGTAAGCTTCTTCTTGGTTAGTCAGCTAATGCAAGGAGGCGAGCTTTGAGCCTACAGAGCCGTATACGCGATAGGCGAAAAGAACTCAACCTATCGCAAGAAGCGGTTGCCCGGCTTGCCGGGGTTTCGTTGAACTTGATTAATAAGATAGAACGAGGGGCGATAACCGACCCGCACTACTCAACGCTGAATAGTGTTGCTGGCGCGCTAGACATGTCCCTTAGCGACTTGCTACTAGAGGAGCCTGCACTGTCGGGAAAAGCCTAAGCCCGGTAGATCCGGGCGTATCGGAGGCGGGGGAAGAGGAGCGGCGTAAGATGCTCGCGGCAATAGAGCGCTATGCCGAGCGTCGTGTGAGCGACTTTGAGCAGGAACTAAACGACCGCAATAGTGCCTATTTCATAAATGCCACGAGGGCTACCCTTTGGATAGCTATGGTTCAAAGCGAGGCCAAGACGTGGACAGACTGGGCTATCGAAAAGGCACCCATATTGCTATCTAATAGCAACGGGGAAGAGGGTGCTTTGGGGGATACCATACGTGACACTTTTCGTATCCTAGGACATCTTCTCACCCTCAACGCCATTACCCGTAAGGCCGAGAAGCGTATCGAATCTATGACCGACGCGCCAGACGAACTGGCGGTTCGAAGGTTGGAGAAGGATCGGCAAGCGGCGCAGGAGAGCCGGCAGCATCTTCAAGAGCTTTGGGGCACCGCATGAAAACGATCTGTGCCGCGCCAGAGGTGCTGGAAATAGAGCGTGGTATGGATGATGCCGCGTGAGCAGCACAGACCCTCGAACACGAGCGGAGCTGGAGGACGAGCTCGTCCTCCTCGACGCCCACATTGCAGAGCTGCGGATAGCCCGGTCTCGTGCCTCATACGACTTGGAGCACGCTGTTAAAGAGCGCGAACGCCTCCGGCGTCACCTCGCCTTGGTGCTCCAAGAGGAAGCGTCGTGAGCGTACCCCAAGCCCCTCATAACACCGGTCCTAACGACCTAGGCCGCCACGGGCCGGGGGAAAGCCAGGGAAGAGCCAAGAAAAGGAGGCGTAGTGGTACTTAACACCACGGCTGGGCCGGTCGAGGTAGCCCCGCACGGCCCCGGCGCCGGCCACGCGATCACGATTCGAGAGGACTGGGCTGAGCTTTACTCCGAACTCATCGAAATCGAAAAAGACCAGGGCCTCGAGCTGGACCCCGGCGACCGCTTCGAAATGCTGGCCTCCCCCGCCCCGACAAAAGAGGATCTTCGCATTCTCGGCGCCCCGCTCGATAACCGGAACATTTACGGGATGATGCGCTAGCCATGCGAACCGACGAACACGGAGAGGAGGCCAGGGAGGCCACGCCGGGGCTGCAAGTCTTCGCCCCCGGCGAGACGGTCCCCACCCCACACGCTCCCGCCGCTGCCCGCGAGTTCGAGCGTGGTAACGGCCCGCTAGACGACCCACCGTTACCGCCACGTCGTCAAGTTGGACGAAAGATAATCGAGCATGGGAAGTAAGGGGGGGCCGGGGTAATGGTTAAATGTGGCGCTACTAAGCGGGATGGCTCGCCGTGCTCCCTACCCGCACAAGGTCCTAACGGCCTTTGCTGGGCGCACGACCCTGCCAACGCCGATGCCCGACGCAAGGGAGCAAGCCGGGGCGGTAAAAGCAAGCCGGGCAGTGAGTTGGCCCTCCTCAAGCAGAAGCTCATAAAGCTGGGCGACGACCTGGTCGCCGGTAAAGCTCACCGGGGTAACGCCAGCGTGGCCGTGGCGGCGTACGGCACCGCCGTCAAGGTTATCGAAGCGGAAACGAAGCTCCGGGAACTCCAGGAGTCGAGGCTTGTCGAAACCCGGTTGCGCGTCCAAGAACAAAACGAGCTTATCGGCAGGCTTGAGGCGATCGAGGAAAGCCAGGCAGCAGAGAAGCCGCGTATGGGAGGCGGAAAATGGGGCGCATAAGAGGTTGGGTGAGGCGGCTGGAGCGCGCAACCCGGGATGACCAGCTAAGCATCCCCCAAAAAGACGGCACGGTAGCGAAGTTCCCTATGGGAACCGCGGAACATGCCTTTCTCCACGAAGCGAACCGACTTCGGGCCATCCACCGCGGCGAAGACCCCGGCGAGGCACACCCGCTGACCGCGGCCAGGCGCAACGCCGTGCACCCCCAGGCGTTCATCTTTGACGCGGACAGACAACATCAAAAGAACGCTGAATGACGGTACGGTGGTTTCGACCCGGACACGGCCCCGGGTAGTGTAATGCGCTCCGGCGCCCCAGCAAAACCGGCGCGGTTTATTCCTTTCCGCGTCGGGGCTCCTCCACGAGGATGCCCCAGGACGGGCGGTGGAGAGAAATTGCTACAGAGTAACCACCGCCCATCGGGTGACGCATCTCCTCATACCCGTGCTACCAAGAGCGAAACACCTCACGAGAGGCGCTAGGTTGCCGTCTAACGAGCGGCGAGGGGTTGGGTAGGGGTAAGATACCCGGCGATGGACGGGGAAGACACACGCCGAAATACGCGGAATCAATCTACGGATGTTTCCGCGGCAGAAGGCTGGACCACGACGAAGGCGGCGGGGAAGGCCCTCGGCGTATCTCCGCGGACGGTGCAAACCTACATCCGTAAGGGTTTACTACAAGGTAAGGTAGAGGGGGAAGGGGTACGCCGTACATGGTACGTAGGCATCAACTCCCTCAACAACCTACGCGCCCAGCGCCTCGCAGAATCAGGTGAGGAATCCTTCCGCGAAGGTTCGGCGGAACAGGTCGCCGAAGGACTCGCGGAAGTTATGCAGAACCTTTCCGAGAGACTCGCCGAAGCGTCGGCGCGCGCTGCAGAGTACCGTACCCGGTTGGAGCTGACCGAGCGAGCTGAATCTACTTTGCGAGAGGACCTTGACCGCGAGCGCACCGAACGCCGAGAGGTCCGCGATGAGCTAGCGGAGGAACGTCGGCGAAGGGAACAGGCCGAACGTGAACGCGACGAGCTGGCCTTGAGACTAGATGCTCTACAGGAGGCGCGAGATGCCCCCGAGACCGTCTCGGAGGGCGAGTCTGGTAATGAGGCGCCCGCCGACGATACGGGCGATCCTCGACAGCGTAGTTGGTTGGCTCGATTCTTCGGCATCGAGTAGAAGAGAATCCGAGAAGAGGTTTTCTCGGAAATTGGGGGCATCAGAGCATAAAAGAGGGCCGAGGTGTAGCAGCAGCAACCCCAGCCCTGTGTTTTCCTAAGCTAAGGAAGAGGCCCTAGTCCTCATCCTCAACAAAGCACGTGACCTCTATCTCCCAGTCCGAGATGAAGCCGTCTTCGTCCCAATCGATTTCCGTTACGAAGCACTCGCCTTCCAGATCGCTATCTTCGTTGACCTCTTCGGTGTCTACGTCCACCTCAAACGGGTTCAAGAAGAAGTCCTCATTGTCGTTGAAGTCGAACTCGCCACGGTCCACAAAGACATCGCCGTCGCAATTGACGGCGTCGACATCAAAGCGATGTTCGAACCGGTTGGCATCACGGCAATCTAGATCGTCGGCCATCGCCGGGCCCGCCTGCAAGGCGAGAGTTCCCACCAGTACGGCGGTCATCGCCAGAATCAGTTTGATGCGTCTCATGGTACGCTACCTCCTTCTTAAGGGGATCGTCCTACCTAGGGTAATACGATCCCTATCCGAAAACGTTACCAGATGATCATACAATCGATCTGCGAATCGGCCATAGGTAATTCGTCCTAGTAGGGACCGGGACAATGTCCCAAGAACGGCCCTATTCACAAACTGTCTAGAAGATGCCCTACAGCATCACTTATGGTTCTTTGGTCGCCGGTCCGGACAAGTCCTCCTCTCCTAAAACTTGCAGGATCCGCCACCACAGACCCTGCCCGAGCCACGACTCGTGGCTCGGTAGGCGGTCTCCCACTTGCCGAATTCTTCGGGCATCTCCCGCCACGACGAGCCTGTCCTCGCCACCCACAGGATGCCGCCGAGCACGGCCCGGTGGTCGTTGGGAGGTCTGCCGATCGATCC
>MWWB01000077.1_pt1 | contig 19125 bp, 21 predicted proteins | sample 1047291 | NCBI WGS metagenome assembly MWWB01 (sample SAMN06349976, study PRJNA376086) | soil metagenome | isolation source: MS4-1 sample Antarctic (ecotone) soil | place: Antarctica | reverse complement strand
GCGTTAAGCACGAAGTAAAAGATCTGTACCTAACTTCATCATTTTGCAACTCTACAATTAATACTTGATTGGTCGGAGGTATGGGCACTGCTCATACCTTTATTTGTATTAGTAGTAAGAGGTAAACAGCCACCTTTATTAAAGCCCGTAATTGTGTATTTATGGTTGGCACTTCTTTTTAATTTTATAGCTGATGTGATAGGAGACTTTAAGAGATATTTTCCGGCCTGGCTTCAAAGCAATAATCCATTATATAATGTTCACTCGTTGGTACGATTTGCCTGTTTCAGCTATTTCTTTATCTCACTTAAGCAGTCTTCCACCAATGCAATACAAAAAATTATTCCTTTTTTATCGTTACTATTTGTATTGATTAACTTCTCCTTTTTCGAAAATTTTTTTAATCCAATGCATCTGAGTGGCGATTTATTAGCGGTGGAGGCGTATCTTTTATTAATCTATTGCATGTTGTATTATTTATTGAGGCTTAAGAAAGACGTGGAAGTCATCTCAGGCGGAAAAGTTTTTTGGGTTGTTACAGGGCTAAGTATTTATGTGGTCATCAATTTTTTTGTATTTCTTTTTTACCTGCCTATGATTAAACTAAATCCCATGTTAGCGGGCAAGATGTGGACTATCCATAATATAGCTTATATCATCTTTTGCATTTTAATAGCTAAAGCTTTTTATGTACATAATAAACATTGATATCGAATACAGGGTACTTATCGGCATCTCGGCTATGGTAATATTATTTACCAGTTTCCTGATAGCTTTTGTAATTAGTCAACGCAAGAAACTTCAGTATCACCAAGATCTGCACGTGCTGCACGATGAACAGAAAAAAAATCTGACTGAACAAAATGAATTATTAGAAAAGCATGTGCAACAAAGAACAACCGAACTATCCAAACAAAAAGAGGAACTTCAAAATACGCTCGCTCATCTTAAAACAGCGCAGGCAAAGTTGATACAGTCTGAGAAGATGGCATCGTTGGGCGAACTTACCGCAGGGATAGCCCACGAAATTCAAAACCCTCTAAACTTTGTAAATAATTTTTCTGATCTAAGCGTCGAATTATTAAAAGAGTTAAAAGATGGACCCCTTCAAAGTTTATCAGATACACAAAAATTAGAAGCTGGTAAGATCATAGAGGATTTATCGCTAAACTTAGAAAAGATTAACGATCATGGTATGCGTGCTGGTTCTATCGTGAAGGGTATGTTGCTGCATTCACGAAGTAATTCAGGAAAAAAAGAACTTGTTGATGTAAATGTTTTAGCCAATGAATATTTACAATTAAGTTATTTTGGAATAAGAGCGAATGACAAATCTTTTATTGCAACCCTACGAACAGATTTTGACCAGAGTATAGGAACTATAGAGGTTATACCACAGGAAATAGGACAAGTTATGGTTAACTTATGCAACAATGCTTTCTACTCCGTAAAACAAAAAAAGAAGCAACTTAAAGACATTTATGAACCGATAGTTTCGGTAATCACAAAAAAATCAAATGATAAAATAGAAATAATTGTAAACGACAATGGTAACGGAATTCCCTCCAGGATATTGCATAAAATTTTTCAGCCTTTCTTTACAACTAAGCCAAGTGGCCAGGGTACCGGACTTGGTTTATCATTAAGCTACGACATTATAACAAAAGGGCATGGTGGCCATATAGATGTTGAATCAAAGGAAGGAGAGTATGCGAAATTTACGATACTATTACCACAGTAACTGCTGCCAAAAAGAATTGCTAATTAATTTTTGTTTTAAGTATTAGTGCTAATTTTAAGGAAATCCTTATAACTACTTTGGTTGAATTTATCTTAAATAATAAAGAAGTAAGTACAGATTTACCGCGAGGTATGTTGCTTCTTGATTTTGTTCGATATTATAAAAACCTAACAGGAACAAAGATTGGTTGCCGCGAAGGTGACTGTGGTGCCTGTACCGTATTAATTGGAGAGTTGCAAAATGATGAAGTTAGGTACAGATCTTTTACTTCGTGCTTAACGCCTTTAGGTAACATAGATGGCAAACATGTAGTAACTATTGAAGGTGTAAATATGAGTGGCTTAAATCCTGTTCAGCAAGCAATGTGCGATAACTCTGCAACACAATGCGGCTTTTGTACACCTGGTTTTATAGTGTCTCTTGCAGGCTTTTGTTTAAGTGATAAACAAGCTACACAACAAAATGCAATAGCAGCAGTTGATGGTAATATATGTCGGTGTACAGGATATAAATCCATTGAGCGGGCAGCAGCGCAGGTAGCAGAACTTATGCAAAATAGGGGAGAAGAGGAACCTATAAAATTTGTAACGAATAATAATATACTCCCCGCATATTTTTCAACTATTAAACAACGATTAAAGAGTCTGTCTTTACTATTGAATGGGAATTTACATAAAGCAAACCTGAATTCCCCTCTCCCTCGCAGGGAGAGGGCGGGTGAAGGTGTTTTTGTAGGAGGCGGTACTGACCTGTATGTTCAAAAGCATGATGAAATGAAACATACACATAGTCATTTCATGTTCAATAAAGGTGAGCTTAATGGTGTTTCAAAAAAAGGTAACAAGTGTATTATCGGTCCCTCTGCAACTGTAACTGATTTATACGAATCGGAGATTTTTAAAGAGTACTTTCAGCAATTTAAAAAGCAGGTAAAGCTTGTATCCAGCACACCTATTCGTAATATGGCAACCATTGGCGGAAACTTCATAAATGCGTCGCCCATTGGGGACTTTACCATTTTCTTTTTGGCTTTAGATGCAACGTTGGTGTTGAGCAATGGAACAAAAAAACGGGAGTTACCATTGAGAAACCTTTACAAAGGATATAAAACGCTTGATAGAAAACCTGAAGAGTTTATTGCAAAAATATATTTCGACTTACCGGATCGGAATACGCTTTTCAACTTTGAGAAAGTAAGCAAACGTACTAATCTCGATATAGCCAGTGTTAATTCAGCCATAAGCATTTCAATGAAAGGAGATGTTATAAAAGATGCTCATATTTCAGCAGGAGGTGTAGGTCCGGTTCCAATGTTGTTAAAAAAGACTTCCTCTTATTTAGCAGGAAAAGTATTGAGCGAAGAGTTGATTACTGAAGCTACCGAAATAGCACAATCAGAAATAAGCCCAATCAGCGACGCTCGAGGAACTGAGGAATACAAACGACTCTTATTGTCGCAATTGATAAAAGCCCATTTTATAACGCTGTTTCCCACTTTAAAAGTTGAAGAATTGCTATTGAACTAACCTTACATGAACAACATTGACTCATATACTCACACCCGCGGCGAGTCAATTTACCTCGATGATATTCCTTTATTGCAAGGAACCCTTTTCGGCGCTGTCTTTCCATCACCTTTTGCTCATGGTGTTATTAAAAGTCTTGACATATGTGAAGCAGAGCAAATGCCGGGAGTTGTAAAAGTTCTTACATACAAAGACATAACCGGCGAAAATCAAATAGGAGGTATCGTTCCTGATGAACCTTTACTGGCAGAAGATGAAGTTGATTTTTGCGGGATGCCTGTAGCTTTTGTAGTCGCCGAAACAGATGAAGAGGCAAGGGCTGCTGTAAAGAAAATAAAAGTGGAGATTGAAAAATTACCAGTAATTACTGATCCGCGGGAAGCTGCCGCAAAAGGGGAGCTAATTGTTCCTCCAAGAACTTTCAAATTAGGCAATATTGAAACTGTCTGGCCACAATGCAAATACATTTTTGAAGGCATTGCAGAAACAAACGGACAGGAACATTTATATATAGAAACGCAGGGAGCATATGCTGTACCGGTAGAAAATAATGCTATTAAAGTCTATTCGTCTACACAAGGGCCAACCGCTGTACAAAGAGCTTCATGCAGAGTTACAGGGCTTCCGATGCATATGGTTGAAGTTGATGTAACAAGGTTAGGCGGCGGCTTCGGTGGCAAAGAGGACCAGGCAAATACATGGGCAGCGCTTTGTGCATTAGCTACACATGTATTAAGAAGACCCGTTAAGTATGCATTGAGTCGTATGGAAGATATGGCAATGACAGGCAAGCGTCATCCATATTCTTCTGACTTTAAAATTGGTTTGGATAAAGATTTGAAGATGATAGCTTACGATGTAACTTTCTATCAAAACGCAGGCGCTGCTGCCGACCTTTCCCCTGCAGTAATGGAGCGTACTTTGTTTCATTCAACCAACACTTATTTCATCCCTAATGTAAAAGCAACTGCTTATAGTTGCCGTACGAATTTGCCTCCAAATACTGCATTTCGCGGTTTTGGTGGTCCACAGGGAATGTTTGTTATTGAAGCTGCCATAGCTAAAGCGGCGGAAGAATTAGGCATAGATAAAGATGTTATCCAAAAGCGAAATTTGAATAAGACCGGAGATGAGTTTCCCTACGGGCAGAAAGCAGAAAGTGAGGCGAAAGCATGTTGGGAAGAAGCCGAATCACGGTACGGTTTAGATAAGATAAAAGATGAAGTTGAAAGCTACAATGCTTTACATAAACTGAATAAGAAAGGTGTTGCTGTAATGCCGGTTTGTTTTGGTATATCGTTCACGAACACAGCAATGAACCAGGCAAGAGCTTTGGTACATGTATATTTTGATGGAAGCGTAAGTGTAAGCACAGGTGCTGTTGAAATGGGGCAGGGAGTAAACACGAAAATACTGCAGGTTGCTGCGGAAGTATTTTCAATCAACCCCTCGAGAGTTAAGGTTCATACAACTAATACAAGCCGGATTGCAAATACTTCGCCATCTGCTGCAAGTGCAACTGCCGATTTAAATTGCAAAGCAACATTAAAGGCATGCTTATCTATTTTAGAGCGCCTAAAAAAAGTGGCTGCCGAAGAATTAGCTGTTGATGTTGCATCAATCACTCTAAAAGATGAATGGGTATATGCAGATGGAGAAAGAACAAAACTTAATTGGAAAACATTAGTCAACACAGCACATTTAAAACGGGTGGGCATTTCAGAACATGCTAATTATTCCACTCCCGTTATTTACTTCGACAAGACAATAGAAAAGGGGCATCCGTTTGCCTATCATGTTTTCGGTACCGCTATAACTGTTGTGACCGTTGACTGCCTGCGAGGTACTTATGAATTTGATGCAGTGAAAATTGTTCACGACTTTGGTAGAAGTATGAACACATCAATTGATATTGGCCAGATAGAAGGCGGACTTGTTCAGGGTATTGGATGGATGACAATGGAAGAACTGATATATGATAAGGAAGGAAGATTAAGGTCAAACGCATTGTCAACTTATAAAATACCTGATATTTATTCAGTTCCCAAACAAATAGATATTCATGGTCTCGCATCTCAAAATGATAATCTTGCAATCTTCAAATCCAAAGCGGTGGGAGAGCCGCCTTTAATGTATGGCATCGGCGCTTACTTTGCTTTGCGTAATGCAATCAAAGCCTTTAATCCCGGCGCTGATATTCCTTTCTCCGCACCTATGACGGCTGAGAAAACTTTACTTGCTTTGTACTCTAAAACCGCAAAGGGGCTTAATGTTGTAAATAAAAAAGTTGAAATTTCTGTGCAGTCACTCTAATCAAATACATCCTGTTTTGAATCCGAAAAACACGAGGATCCAAAGTTTCACAAACAATGCTTTTCTGCGCCATCTTTTCAATCCTTTAAATCCATGTTCGTAACTTCATATAAATAACAGGCAAATGAAAATAGGTGATGTAATTATTTCAAGTAAAGAAATTTTAGGTGGTACACCGGTATTTGCAGGCACAAGAGTGCCGGTGAAAAATTTATTTGATTATCTGGAGGCAGGAGATAGCATTGAAGATTTTTTAAACGATTTTGATTATATACCCCGTGAATATGCTGTGGCTGTACTTGCATTCTCAGAGAAACTGCTAACGGAACAAAAGCTTTATGAAAGTTTTGCTTGATGAACAATTACCCGTAAAACTAAAGCATCGTTTTCACCCTTCATTAGTAGTTTCAACCGTTCGTGATATGAAATGGCTTGGCATGAAGGACCAGGAACTATTTTTAAAAATCAGAGACGAAAAGGTTGATGCATTTATCACGAACGATCAAAATCTTAAATATCAAATTAATAAAAAGCAACTTTACTTTTCATTGATTGACCTTGATTATCCATCTAATCGTTATGAAGATTTAATTTCCATCATTCCGTCGTTAAATAGTGCGCTTGTCACTTTGTCTCAAAATATTACTTCAACTCAAGATGTTCCTGGTATCATTTTTATCTTTATCAATCAGCAGCTTCAGGAATTTATGCACTTATAGAACATGCAGAAACAGTTACCAACCTGGCTATTAATCAATAAAAGTTTGCACGGGAAGATACCGGTAATGCTGTTGTATGTTCTCGAAAGCGATGGCAGCAGTCCGGGAAGGCAAGGGTTTTTTATGGCGGTAAATGCAAGCGGCGAAATGAATGGTTCTATTGGTGGCGGAATGATGGAACATAAGTTTGTAGAGATGGCGAAGGATATGCTGAAGAGTGGGCAGCAAGCATCATCGGTGCGTAAACAAATACATGATAAAAGAGCTGTAAAGAATCAAAGTGGGATGATCTGCTCGGGAGAACAAACTAATTTTTTATATACAGTTTCTGCCAACGACAGTAAACATGTTGAAAATATTATCGCTTGTTTGAGGGAGAACAGAAGCGGATTGCTAACGATTTCTACTTCAGGTTTGTCTTTTCAAGACAATAATATTACCTCCCACAATTATACATTCATCTATCAGTCTGACGAAGATTGGAAGTACCAGGAGAAGATTGGCTACAAAAACCACCTGTACATCATTGGCGGCGGACATTGCGCACTTGCTCTAAGTAAGATTATGCAGTTGATGGATTTTTATATTCATCTGTATGACGACCGCAAAGACTTAAATACCTTTCTTGAAAACAACTATGCTCATGAGAAGACCATCTTAGATGATTATACCCGGCTGAATAATATCATTCCGTCCGGCGACAATAATTACGTTGTTGTAATGACGGTCGGATACAGAACCGATGATTTAATTATCAGAAGCTTATTTAAAAAACAACTCAAATATTTTGGAGTATTAGGCAGCAGCAAAAAGATTGAAAAGATGTTTAAGGATTATGATGCAGAAGGCATCGACCCAAATAAGTTTAAAAGAATTTATGCTCCCATTGGTCTTCCTATAAAAAGTCAAACCCCTGAGGAAATTGCTGTGAGTATTGCTGCAGAAATTATCCAGGTAAAAAATAGAACAGAATAATTACAATTGTTTAAAGTTTTATTCTATTGAATGCCCCCCTCTTTTACACTTAAATAATTGAGCTTTCTATCCCAAATCCTTTAATTTTAAGTATGAAAGAAATAACCTTTTTAGTACAGGAGGCTGAGGAAGGTGGCTACTTTGCACAAGCAGTAGGGGTTGGTATTTTTGCGGAAGGAGACACCGTTGAAGCGTTAAAAGAAAATATTAAAGGAGGCATTGAATGTTTTTACAATAAGGCGGAGGATAGCCCTGCATTTGCACATTTGCACTTTGTGAAAGATGAAATTTTAGCCTTATGAAAATACCCAGAAATATTTCTGGAAAGGAAATCATAAAAGCTTTGAAAGTTTTTGGATATGAAGTAGTAAGGCAAAATGGAAGCCACATAATGGTAACTTCAAAAAGAAATGGTGAACATCATTTAGTAATACCAAATCATAATCCTATAAAAGTGGGAACACTAAATGGTATAATCTCTCTGGTTGCCCAACACTTTCAAATAAAGAAAGAAGAGGTTCTAACACAACTTTTTGAATAAGATTTGGAAAAAAATAATTTTAGAAGAGATCGTTAATTGGATTAAGAGCAAAAAATGAATTCTATAGCTGATCCTAAACATATTCTTCAAACTGTTTTTGGTTACGACGAATTTCGGCACAACCAGCAGCAAATTATTGAAGAAGTTTTGGAAGGAAAAGATGCTGTTGTTTTAATGCCTACAGGTGGCGGCAAAAGTTTGTGTTACCAGGTTCCGGCTCTGTGTTTGCCTGGCGTTACCATTGTTGTTAGTCCGTTGATTGCTCTGATGAAAGACCAGGTTGACGCATTAAAAGTGAACGGTATAAAAGCCGAATTTCTAAATAGCACGCAAAATACATCAGAACAGGCTTTCATCTTTCAACAACTGAAAGCCAACGAGCTTAAACTCTTATACATCGCCCCTGAAAGATTGTTGGGTAACGAAACTCAGTTCATCAAATACTTACAGCAAATAAATGTTTCATTATTTGCTATTGACGAAGCACATTGTATTTCGCAATGGGGACACGACTTCAGGCCTGAGTATCTGGTTTTGGGACAATTGAAAGAACACTTTCCAACCCTTCCCGTTATAGCTTTAACGGCAACTGCAGATGCGCTTACTCAAAAAGACATTATAGATAAACTTCGCTTTACTCAATACAAGGTTTTCGAAAACAGTTTCAACCGGCCAAATATTTATTACTACGTTAAGCCGAAGAAGAATTATTATGAAGAGCTAACGAACTATTTAAGCGACCATAAGAATGATAGTGGCATCATTTATTGCCTGAGCAGAACTTCCACAGAAAGGCTTGCAGAAGATTTAAAGGCTGATGGGTTTAATGCAGAAGCTTATCATGCAGGTTTGGATAAAAGTATTCGCGAAGAAAGGCAAAACAAATTTTTAAAAGATGATATACAGATTATAGTTGCAACGATTGCGTTTGGGATGGGTATCAACAAGAGTAATGTTAGGTTTGTAGTGCATATTGATTTGCCCAAGAATATTGAAGGTTATTACCAGGAAACAGGTCGTGCAGGAAGAGATGGTTTGCAAAGTGAGGCATTACTATTTTATAGCGCAGGTGACGTGCTTAAGCTTAAAAAGTTTGCCGAAGTTGAAGGAAACCAGGAGCAGACAAAGATCATGCTTGCAAAGCTTGATAAAATTTCCCGGTTTTGCGAAACCAAAACATGCCGGAGAAAATATCTCCTGAATTACTTTGGTGAAGATGCTCCTGATTATTGCGGCAGTTGCGATACCTGCTTAAACAAACCGGTGCTTAAAGAGGCAACGGTAATTGCTCAAAAGATTTTAAGCGCAGTTGCAAGGTTAAGAGAAAGTTTCGGGATGCGATACGTTGTTGATGTGCTGAAAGGAAGCAACACCGAAAAGATGCGTGAAGAACATAAAAGCCTTTCTGTTTATGGAATTGGTAAAGACATGCCGAAGGAGGAGTGGATGCACTACACAAAAGAGTTGTTGCACTTTCAATATCTGGAACAATCCGAAGGGCAGTACCCGGTACTTAAGTTGACGCAAAAAGGCAAAGATGTTCTGTTTAAAAAAGAACATGTTTATCTAACCGCTCCGGTACATATTGAAATACCAAATGAACCGGTAGTATACCAGCAGCATCCTTACGATAAAGATCTGTTTGAAAAGCTTAAGCAATTGCGGAACAAAATTGCACACGAAGAGAATGTTCCTCCCTATATTATTTTTAGCGACAGCACATTGCTCGACCTTGCAACTTATCTTCCACTTACTGAAAGTGACCTTTTAAAAATTTCAGGGTTTGGGACTTTCAAAACACAAAAATATGGTCAGCAGTTTTTAAACACTATACAGGATTATTGTTTTGAACATAAGTTGGAAACTCAAATAAATTTAAAGCAACCAAAAGAAGAACGGAAACACAAGCTCGTGTCAGCAACCGAGAGAAACTCAGATACGAAACGGGTAAGTTTCACACTATTTAAGCAAGGCAAAACAATTGCAGAAATTGCAGAAGAAAGAAACCTTTCCATTAATACAATCGAATCTCATCTTAGTTATTTTGTTACATTAGGAGATTTAGAAATTAATGATCTGGTGGATTCCAATAAACAAAAGGCTATTAAAAAAGCTATTGAAATATATGGGGCTTCAAATGGGCTGAAAGTTTTAAAAGAAAACCTGCCGGAAGAGATAACGTATGGAGAAATAAAAATGGTGTTGGCAGTGCGTGATCGAGGACAGTAAATTGTATTTATATCCTTACCGTCACGCTGTCTTTTCCCTAAGGGATATGCCCTTAAACTTTAAATAAATGACAAGGAATGGTTGTCACCCTAAGTTCATAGGATTGGTTGTTCAGCATATGCATTATATTCAGAAAGGCTTCGACAAACTCAACCTGGCATTTTTTATACTTGTCATTGGCAGTTTATTTGGCATCCCTTGGCACACTAGAACTTGGTTTTAACAGGCTGAATTCAATTAGCAAGGACACAAGGAGATTCTGAAACAAGTTCAGGGACGACGCCTTACTTCTTTAAAATCCATTTTCTCTCAATCCCACAAATCTCATAAATCCTGGTTTAGACAGTTCCGGTTCAGACTATTTCATTACTGCCCCCTGCTGTATCCAACAACCAATTACTTGCCTTTCTTCTTCTGTCATGTTTGTTTTATTGTTTAAGGGCATTGTCTTAGTTACCACCACCCGCTGCAAAATTTTATCCTTCATCCCGATGAGAGTTTGAGGTGTTTCAAAAACAACGCCGTTTGGCGGAGCAGTAAACATATCATCAGTATTATGTGATGAATGACATTGGATACACCTTTTCTGAACGATCATGTTTACCTCATTAAAGTTCACATCATTCTTACAATCAGTATCAGGTTTTTGAGGGGCAGACATATAAGCAGCAGCAAATAAAATCAAGACAGAAACAGGTAGCACCCAAATATTCAATTGGCCTTTTTCACGTAGGTTCAACCAATGTTTTACACCTGCAGTTCCTAAAGAGATAACTGTAAGTATAAGCCATGGATATTTAAATCCAAACGTGCTGGGAAAGTGATTACTGACCATTACAAACAGTACCGGCAGCGTAAAATAATTATTATGCAACGATCTTAGTTGAGCAACTTTTCCCAGTGCAGGATCTAATGTTTTGTTTTCTTTTGCAGCCTTCACCATGGCCTTTTGCGAAGGGATGATAATGAAGAAAACATTACCAACCATGAGAGTTCCAAGCATTGCACCGAAATGAATATAAGCAGCACGGCCACTAAACACCTGTGTATAAAACCCGGCAAAGCCAACAGATAAAACAAATCCTGCCAAAGCAAACCAACTGCCTTTTTTAACAAGCGGAGTTTTACATAACAGGTGGTAAATAATCCAGGCGATTATAAAAGAGCCGATGCCAATGCTAATTGCAGTTAGGGGTGTTATGTCAAGCACATTCTTATCAATTAAAAAAGCCTGTGCATTAAAATAATAAACAACAAACAACAAGCTGAAACCGGAGAGCCAGGTGAAGTATGCTTCGTACTTAAACCAATGCAAGTCTCGTGGAATTGCCTTCGGCGCTATCTTATATTTTTCTAAATAGTAAAATCCTCCTCCATGTACAGCCCACAAATTTCCTGCAAGTTCATCCCGTACGTTTTCTTTTCGGTTTAATGCATTTTCAAGCCATACAAAATAAAACGACGCACCTATCCATGCAATGCCAAACGTTATATGCATTAGTCTCACAATTATATTAAGCCATTCCATAAAATGGCCTTCCCAAAGTGTTCCTTTAATTAAGAAATAGGTAAGTAACAGAAGGGCTATAATCGATATTATTATTAGTGTGTAAACGTATCCTTGAGAAAGGCCAATTCTTTCTTTATGGTCTGCAATTTTGCCTTGTTGAAGCAAGGCTTCATCATCCCCCTTCTCTTTGGAAAGATTTCTGAAATGATAGGTAAGTCTTATCAACATAAACAGGATTACCAGGAGAACAGCATATAGTAACAGGTGGAGCATATTACAATGGAGTAATTATAGAAAGCAATTTAATTTTTGAAATTTACTTGTTCTATTTTTATGGAAGTACTTTTTTTATTCAATTACCAACACCAATGTTTGATAAAGTAATACGAAGCCGGAATACTATAACACCGCAAGGGATAAGAGAAGCTATAGTGGTAATTGAAAACGGAATTATAACTGAAGTTAGAGAGGGTTCATTAGTCAATAGCACTGATAATGTGATTGATGTTGGCGATAAGATTTTGATGGCCGGAGTGGTAGACCCTCATGTGCATATAAATGAGCCGGGACGAACTGATTGGGAAGGTTTTGATACTGCAACTAAAGCCGCAATTGCTGGTGGAATAACAACATTAGTGGATATGCCTTTAAATTCGTCTCCTGTAACTACAACGGTTAAGGCTTTCGAAGAAAAGTTTGCAGCTGCGCAAAATAAAATACACACAGATGTTGGTTTTTGGGGAGGCATTGTTCCAGGTAATGAAAATGAAGTTGAAGGGCTGATTGCTAAAGGGGTGTTAGGCTTCAAGGCATTTCTAACGCATTCAGGGATAGATGAGTTTCCAAATGCAACAGAAGAAGATTTGCGAAAGGTAATGCCAATAATTGCAAAACACGGATTGCCTTTATTAGTGCATTGCGAGTTGACTTCAAATATTATAACGCCAACTTATTCAGACCATACAAGAACTGCTTTAAACAATTTATCTTCTATCCTTAACGATAATTCTTCTTATTGCAACTACTTAGCATCACGACCAAAAGAATGGGAAGATAAAGCCATTGCTTTAATGATACGTTTGTGTGAAGAATATGATTGCCGTACTCATATTGTTCATCTTTCATCGTCTAATTCAATTAAGCAATTAACTGAAGCAAAACAAAGAGGTCTGCCAATATCTGTTGAAACAGGACAGCATTATTTGTACTTCAATGCAGAAGAAATTAAGGATGGACAAACTGAATTTAAATGTGCGCCACCTATACGTGAGAAAGCAAACAACGACAAACTTTGGGAAGCACTGAAAGTGGGAGTTATAGATTTTGTAGCAACAGACCATTCACCTGCTCCACCGGAGATGAAGCAACTGGAAACCGGAGATTTTATGAAAGCATGGGGTGGAATTGCATCGCTGCAGTTAGCGTTACCTGTGCTATGGACCGCAGCCCGGCAAAGAAATTTTACAATAGCTGATGTCGCCAAATGGCTTTGTGAAAAACCTGCTGAACTAATTGGCAGTCATAAAAACAAAGGAAGAATTGAAGCAGGTTATGATGCAGATTTAATAGTTTGGGATGCAAATAAAAAGTTTACCGTAACAGAAGACATCATTCAACATCGACATAAAATAACTCCTTATCTGCACAAAGAATTATATGGAGTAGTTGAACAAACATATTTAGCGGGAGAGAAGGTGTATGATAAGGGACAGTTTGTAAAATTGAATGCCGGAAAGATAATAAGCAGAAAATAGATGACCCAATACTTACAACGTGCAGAAAAGATAATGGCTCGAATAAATGAGCTTGCTTCAATAAGTGAAGATGCATTAGGCATTACCCGAACTTTTGGAACCCGACAATTTATGAAAGGCAGCAAAAGGGTTTCGTCGTGGATGGAACAGGCAGAACTTGAAACCCGGGTCGATAATATAGGAAATGTACGGGGACGATTGGTAAGCAATAGGCCTCGCGCAAAAACGTTTGTAATCGCTTCTCATATAGATACAGTTATAAATGCCGGAAAGTTTGATGGACCTATGGGCGTGTTAATGGGATTAGACTTGATGGAGCAGTTGAAGCAAACAAAAGCAGCACTGCCTTTCAATATAGAATTGATAGCATTTAGTGATGAGGAAGGTGTTCGGTTTCATACAACATATTTAGGAAGCAAAGTGGCAGCAGGTTCGTTTGATGAAAGCCTTTTACAGCGAAAAGATGCAGCAGGCGTCTCATTGCGCGAAGCAATACAACTAATAAATGGGAATATTAAAAAACTGCAGGACGATGCAATTGCCAAAGAGGAATGGTTAGGTTATTTTGAAATCCATATAGAGCAAGGACCTGTGCTATATGAACTTGATATTCCCGTAGCTGTAGTAACTGATATTGCAGGACAAAATCGCGTTGAGATTATTTTTAAAGGAATAGCAGGTCATGCTGGAACTATCCCTATGAATAAACGTGCAGATGCTTTATGTTGTGCTGCAGAATTTATATTGGAAACAGAAAAGTTAGCTCATGAACATAAAGACAAAATTGTAGCAACAGTAGGTAAATTAAACATTCCTAATTCAGCAAGCAACGTAATACCGGGAGAAGTTGTATGTACCCTTGATGTAAGAAGTGCCAGTGAAGAACAGCTTTCATTCTCCTGTCAATCTCTTCGGAATATTTGTAACGAAATAACTGAGAAGCGTAAAATGACTTTTGATTGGAATCTTATTCAAGGCACAAAACCCGTTGCCTGTAACAAAGAGTTAAGTAAGACTTTAGCTGAAGCAATAACAGCATCAGGATATGAAGTAGTGAATTTGGTAAGTGGTGCAGGACATGATGCGGTTGCCATTTCAGAAGTGGCTCCGGTATCAATGTTGTTTGTAAAATGTTTCAAAGGAATTAGTCACAATCCTTTGGAAAATGTAGAAATAAAAGATATTGCGGCAGCAATAAAAGTCTCTGATAACTTTATTCAGCACTTAATCAATAAGCATAAAAACTAACAATGGAAATATCTGCGCTTACGAGGTCGGTGGTTAAGAACAATCATGCGGTTATAAGTCCTGATGGCTACATTAACAGCAGTGTTCCGGGCTGGACAAATTGCACGGTAAACGTTATTATAAATGAAGACATGGGGGCTAACTTGTGTCAAACATTTATCACTTTAAAACAAGATGGAAAGCTTATTGGCAAAACAAAAGCATCGGAGATATTTTTTTATATCATAGAAGGAGAGTGTGCTGCAACGGTTGATGGTGAAACAAAAACTTTAACCAAAGGGCGTTTTGTATATGTGCCGATAGGAAAGGAATATATTTTTGAAAATCCTGCTGAGGGAACACAAATACTCACTTTTCATAAAGTTTACGAATATCTTGAAGGTTATAATATTCCTTCGGTCATTTTTGATGATGCTGCAAATATTGAAGGCCCAACTTATCTTGGTGATCCAGCATTGCGTTTACAGGTTTTGTTGCCGGACGATCATTCTTTTGATATGGCTGTAAACATTTTTACTTACGATCCCGGTGGTCATCTTCCTATGGTTGAAACACACATTATGGAGCATGGTCTGATGTATTTGCAGGGTCAGGGTGTCTATATGTTAGATCAGCAGTGGTATCCAATAAAGAAGGGCGACAGCATTTGGATGGCTCCCTATTGCCAGCAATGGTTTACCGCTATGGGTAAAGAACCTGCCGTGTACATTTATTATAAGAATGTAAACAGGTTTCCGACTATTGTTTAAAGCCTCACGCCCCTTAAGGCTTAAAGTTTTGATAAGAAATTTGTAAATTCGTACAAAGCAATCATATGATTGAAATAAAATTTCCTCTTACTAATATTCAGATGGAGTTGATGAAGCTCTACGCTACTAACCTTTCAAACAAAGATTTAGAGGAGCTAAAAAATATATTAGTAAAATTTTATGCTGATAAAGCTATTTCTCATGCTGATGCAATTTGGGATGAAAAAGGATTGACTGATGCAGATATGGAACAATGGCTTAATCAAAAATCTTAGTATTTGGTTGCAGTAATAGACACAAATGTTTTATTAGTTTCTATTTCAGAGAGATCAAGGTTTCATTGGTTGTATAAAGTTATTCTTGAAAAGAAAATTATTATTGCCTTCACTAACGATATTCTTATTGAATATGAGGAACAGATTTCTTCTCATTGGAATCTAAATGTTGCAACAAATGTAATCAGGTCAATAATTGAACTGTCTACTGGTAAATTAACCGTTGCTTATTTTAGCCTTAATCTTATTAAAAATGATGCAGACGACAATAAATTTGTTGACTGTGCTTTTGCTGCTAATGCAGATTATATTGTAACTAATGATAGAGATTTTGATATTTTAAAAACTATATCTTTCCCTTCAATAAAAGTTGTATCAATGCAGCAATTCAAAGAAATATTAATAAGCGAAAAAATCTTATAAGCAGATATATATAAACAAAAGTTTAGTTAGTAAATCAATGACCATAGCAGACTTTGACCATCTATTAATAGACCAGAAAAAAGAACTGCTTCATAAATGTTGCGGTTCAAAAATATGGATAGATAAAATGCTTCTTGCACCACCTGCGGAAGATTTGGTTGACCTGTTAGAAACAGCGGAGGAAAAATGGTATGAATGTTCGGAGAAAGATTTGCTTGAAGCTTTTGAACATCATCCAAGGATTGGCGATGTTAACTCACTTAAAAAGAAATATGCTAATACTCTAACGTTGGCTTCAAATGAACAATCGGGAGTGAATGTTGCATCAGATGAAATATTAAATGCATTGGCAAAAGGCAATGATGATTACGAAAAGAAATTTGGATATATTTTTATTGTTTGTGCAACAGGAAAATCAGCCGGTGAAATGCTTGAGATATTGCAAAGTCGTTTACCCAATGATCCTGAAGTTGAAATAAAGATGGCTGCTGAAGAACAGAACAAGATTACTAAATTGAGGTTGGAGAAACTGTTTGAATAAAGCAAACATATATGAAGATTTTTTTACCGCAGAAAGCGCAGAGAGAAGAAACACAGAGACCACAGAGAATATCTCTGCGTTCTCCGTGGTCAACTCCTGGCTCTCCTCTGCGGTTATTTATTCTTATAAATCAAAAGTATAAGGAGTAAAGGAACCATTAACCATTTCTTATGAGCCAGGTAACAAGTCACGTTTTAGATACCACTACAGGCAAACCGGCAGAAGGTATAAGAGCAATGTTATACAAAGGTGGCAACGATGAATGGACAGAAATAACGAGAGGCATAACCAATAAAGACGGAAGAATATCTAAACTTTTGCCAACAGATGAAGCAGTAGAACAAGGCATCTATAAAATAAGGTTTGAAACAAAAGATTACTTCGACAAAAATCAAATCGCTACCTTTTATCCTTACGTTGAAATTATTTTTGAGGTTACCTCATCTGAACATTATCACATTCCTTTGCTTTTAAATCCGTTTGGATATACAACTTACCGCGGTTCGTAAAACAAAACAGACAAGCCAAAACACTTATGAATCTTTCCATAAAAGACGAACAAAAAGAAACCTTACTAAACGAACTAAGAACAGCTAACCTAAAGTTTCAACAAACTTACCCTGGAGATAAGCCGGCCAGGCAACCGGTACATACAGTATATGGAGGTGCTAATCTTTTTAAAAGTGATACATGTGTAAGGATGGGAGAGATTGCTTTAAAAAGCCTTCAAACTTATGCTCCAAACTTTGTTGAATTGGCCAAAGTCCTGCAACCCAAAGGACATGAACATCTTCCGCATACAATTAAAGATATAGAAGACTTAACTGCAAGGCTTGATGCAATGACTGAAGCCGAAAGGAAAAAAGAATATGCATGGCTCCCTTATTCTGTCTACAATAAAATTATTAAAAAGCTGCAAACGGAAGCTGTTGAAGATTTCAGAATTGATTTTGAAGATGGCTTTGGAAACAGGCCGGATGATGAGGAAGATGCAACTGCAGTTAATGCTGCAAATGAGTTGGCAACAGGGATGCAAAACAGAACTATTTCACCCTTTATTGGCATTCGTATAAAACCATTTACTGAAGATTTAAAATATCGGGGGGTAAGAACATTAGATATATTTCTTACAACATTGCTCAGTAAAACAGGAGGTGTATTGCCCGGGAACTTTGTTGTGATGTTACCTAAAGTGACCATACCAGAGCAAATGACAACAATGGTAAGGTTGTTTGAAATTCTTGAAAAAGAAATTGGGCTTAAACCAGGTACATTACAAATGGAAACGATGGTTGAGGCCACTCAAATTGTTATGGACGATGAAGGTCGCAACCCTTTAATGCGAATTATTAAAGCCAGTGAAGGTCGTTGTATTGCCGCTCACTTTGGAACCTACGATTATACTGCTTCTGCCGGTATAACTGCTAAGTATCAAACAATGGCTCATCCTGTTTGCGACTTTGCTCATCATATTACAAAGGTTGCATTGGGTGGCACCGGCGTCTTTATTTCTGATGGTGCTACTAACGTTATGCCTATTGGTCCTTATCGTGGTACTGACCTCACCTTTGAACAGTTAGCTGAAAATAGAGAAGCAGTTCACAGCGGCTGGAGAACAGGTTTTAATAATATTACTCACTCCCTAATTAATGGCCTTTACCAGGGTTGGGATCTTAACCCGGCGCAATTGCCTATGCGTTATGCAGCAACCTATAATTTCTTTTTAAGCAGTTATGAAGATGCTGTCTTCCGCTTAAAAACTTTTGTTGACCGGGCTGCAATTTCAACACTGACCGGCGATATTTTTGATGATGCAGCAACCGGCCAGGGCTTGCTCAATTTCTTTTTAAAAGCAATGAATTGTGGAGCGATAACTGAAGAAGAAGCTCTGCAAACAGGCTTAACCTTAGATGAAATCAGAAGCCGTTCTTTTTATAAAATTTTAGAAGGAAGAAGAGGTGTGTAACTGTAACTAATAGTTTTTTTAATCTTCCCATCATTGTAAGGATCGAAGCAATCTCCTGCACAATCAGGTTGACGAGTTGGCAGGAGATTGCCTTGCCAAGCTTCGCAAGGCTCCCAATGACGAACACTTTTAATGATAGAAGCAAAAACTTGAAATACACTATTGCATCCCTGCTTCCTTTCAGGTAGAATATTCATTAATATTCCATAATCTCGATCCTTCTAAAATCCATAGGATGACTATTAGATTGAAGCGAGATATACCCGTCCCTCACTAAATCATTTCCTTCTATAATAAAATTTTTTCCAAGGGGATGAGTGGAGTCATAACGCGGATTTTTGAATTGAATAATTTGTTCTCCATTAACGTAATGAGTGATCTTTCCATTGCTAATCTCGATTTCGGCAGTAACCCATTGATCACCGTGATAAGTTCTTTTTACGGCAGGGGGAGTGCAATAGGAACCATTTCTTTTTCCATCTATTTCCACATACATTCCTGAAGCACAAATTTCACCAACGGGACGTTCATCTTTGCCATTGCCGCCATGTAAATTGTATTCAAGGCAGACCGGGAAAGACTGATTTAAACTTACAGTTGCAGGCGACTGACTAT
>MWWB01000076.1_pt1 | contig 19134 bp, 16 predicted proteins | sample 1047291 | NCBI WGS metagenome assembly MWWB01 (sample SAMN06349976, study PRJNA376086) | soil metagenome | isolation source: MS4-1 sample Antarctic (ecotone) soil | place: Antarctica | reverse complement strand
GCGTTTTGAACTGGGCATTGGATGGTTTGAAATTATGGCAATCCGAAGGACTCAAACCCTTACCAAAAGCTGTAACGGAAGCTACAGAAAAATATAAAAAAGACAGCGATTCGATTGGACAATGGTTTGAGTTGCGAGCGAGACCGATGACAGGTGCGTCCGTTCAATCATCCGTTGCCTACAATGACTACAAAGATTGGGCAAGCGAAAACGGTTTGTATCCGCTCGGCAATCGAGCATTTAAGGCATCGCTCGAAGAACGCGGATTTTTTACCGCTCATAAAAATGATGGCAATTTTTGGTTCGGTTTTGAATTAAAAAGCAGATTTTAGGGAGTGAAGGCAAAGTGAAGGCAAGGATTTTATTAAGTTGTTGATAGCAAAGGAGATATCTTAACCAGTGAAGGCAAAGTGAAGGTTGTGAAGGCAAAAAGGTAAAGTTAATATATATCGCTCCTATAGGGATTTAATGTTTTTGCCTTCACTGCCTTCATTACCTTCACTAAAAAAAAGCTAATTTATTGACAACAAACAATTTGCGAAGTGAAGGCAAGTGAAGGCAAAAAATTATGGTCCAACTAGAAAAATATCGCGGAACGAAATCACGGCACACTTGCCCGGCGTGTAATTCTCGAAATTGCTTTGTCCGCTATGTTGACGAAAACGGCGAATATTTGTCCGACGATTGCGGACGCTGCAATCGTGAATCGAAATGCGGCTATCACTACAAACCGAAACAATTTTTTGCTGATAATCCTAGTTTGAAATCCGCCAAAACGAAAAAACGAGGCACACCTAACTATGCCTTTGCCGTGAAAAACGCTTCACAAGTCGAATATAAACGAGCCGCAGCGACTAAGCCGGATTACATCGCGCCGGAACATCTGAAAGCGACACTCGGCAATTATGACCGTAACGCTTTTGTGCAGTTTCTGTTTGATTTGTTCCCTGACTGCTCCGACGAAATACAATCCGTCTTGGAAACGTATTTCGTCGGCACATTTGAAGATTACACCTGCTTTCCAAGTATTGACCGATTGAACCGTGTTTGTAAGGCAAAGTTAATCAGATTCAACCGGGCGACCGGGCGACGGCTCAAAGGAGATTTTGATACTTCATCTTTAGTAAGAAAGCTAAAACTTAAAGAAGATTTTAACTATAAACAAATCTTTTTCGGTGAACATCTTTTGCCGAAATACCCGAATAAACCAGTTGCAATAGTTGAAGCCGAAAAAACGGCAATTATCGCAAGCCTTTGTTTTCCCGAATTCGTTTGGCTCGGATGCAATTCAAAATCTTGGCTCAAGGTTGAACGATTGCAGAGACTAGGCACGCGGCAAATCTTACTTTTCCCGGACGCGGACGGATTCGACCATTGGCAGAAAGTTGCTGCAGAGGCACGAATAAAAAATTTGAATGTCGTAGTGTCGGATTTGCTAGAAACTCACGCTACAGACCAAGAAAAGGCGGACGGCTTCGACCTGGCAGACTGTTTAATAAACCAGCAAGCCGAAATAAACGAATTAAACGAAGTTTATGACGCTTACAACTCCAAAGTTGATTTGGTTTTGAATGACGAAACTTTATTCAATGGCTTCAAATTGTTTCTCGAAGAACAAAAAGCGATTGCCATTTATAACGGATTATCCGAAGCCGAAGCCGAAAGAATATGCACGCAGCCGGATAATCTGCGAAGCGTGGCTTTGAGCGTCTGAAAAGACATAGCAGGGCAAGGCTTCGACAATAAAAACGGACCAAAAGATGAGGTAAGAAAGGATGCAGCAACCAAAAACAAAAACAGCAGATTTGTTAGGCAAGATTTCAGTCGGAACCGTTCACCGGCAACTCAAGAAGTGCGGTAAACCAAACTGCAAATGCGCGCGCGGTGAACGCCATCTGAGCTTTTACCACTTCGTCAGAGTTGAGGGAAAACTTAAAGCGCGCTATCTCCGAAAGTCAGAGGTTGATGAAGTCAGGCTTGCCTGTTTTGTTCGCCGGCAGGATCAGAAAACTATGCGAACGATGGCGCGAATGTCCTGGAAACAATTTCGTGAAGTTCGGGAAGAACTTCGCGAACTTATCAATCTTTCCAATCAGCCAAGCCGGGGTATATAACAATGAAAACTAAAAGACATAAGGTAGTAAATAACGCAAAAGAGGGCGTTCAGATTGATAGTCGTGCGGTCGGCGCTGACAACGATGGCGGCAAACAGAAAGCCTCAGCTTTGCCCAAACAATCAGAAACCTGCGAAACGGAAATCGAACAACCGGCAGATGTCCAAAAATCAGCAGAACAAACTGCTGCTCCCAAACTATCAGTAGAGCATTTCAAACTGTCACCCGATCTGTTTGCCAAGGTTAATAATTTGATTGAAGCAGATGAATTGGAGGAGCAGGAGCGCGTAGTTTATGCAAACTCGATTGAAAGCCGCGTCGGATACGATTCGTTGATTCGATTGCTCGGCGAATACTTCGGTAGACAAATCGCTTACTTCCGTTCTGTGGAAGGCGGCGCACTCTCGCTTGAAGAAGCGCGCGAGGCGGCTTATTCAAGAAATTACAATGAAGAGCTTGCCGTCATTTTACTTAACGAGTTGCTAAGCGCTCCAAGCGACAGCATCAATTTCGAACAATTATGGTTGCTTCATCAACAAAGCGCGCCGATGGCGGAGAATTTGTGGGAGCTGATTAAACGCCAGGCGCAGCACGAATTTGAAAGCGGGCATCGTGCGGGTGCGGTATTCGAGCCGGCAGATTATATGACCGATGCCTGGAATCGGGCGAGCTATCTCGGATTGCGCGAATCGCTCTGTAAGGAATGGCAACCGAAAGGCGGCATTGAATTAACGATGATTGATGCGATTGCGCAGGCGTGGCTGCAGTTGCAGTTCTGGACAAAAGAAAGTGTTTTGCGTTCACGCACAAAGTCGCGTGAAGTGGATTACAAATTACAAAATCAAAAAAAAACGGATAATGAACGGAATAAGAATCGCCCACCTAATGAGCTATGGGATATTCCCCTAGTTAGTGAACAAAGTGCAGTTGAACACGCCGCACAGATGGCGGATCGGTGGCAGCGAATGTATTTTCGGGCGATCCGAAGTTTGCGCGATTGGCGTCGATACACGCAACAGGTGACGATCAACAATCCAAATCAAGTCAATATCGCAACAGATGGCGGTCAGCAGATAAATGTTTCAGGTTCAATGGAGGAAAAGGATAGTAAGAAAAAAGAGTAGTGTCCTAATCTTGTGGTGCTGATAAATTATTCCTTATTTTTCGTTCTTTCTCTCTTGTTAGCGCGCCAATCTCTGACAATTAATATGAAAGGTATGCTAAAAATTACAATAAAGACGGTAATAATAAGTGCCCATATAACAAGTTGGTCAAGAATGTCTGCGCCGTGAAAATAAAATAACATCGCTATACTTACATTATCATAAGCTGTTTTACTGACATTAGAGGTGGGAAAGTTGCAGGAATTGCAGTCGTTAAAAATGTGCGGATTCGGACAATTTGGAAACCTCAAGGAAGCAAACAAACCTCATAGATGCAAATCTACGCGCGATTGTTTTTGGCTGTGGCATTTGTGGCAATTTTGAGACAAAAAGTTCGCGGAACTTCGCGCTAAAAAAAACAAAGGCGAGAGTCAAAAGTAGAGGGAAATAGATGCAGGGAAAGAAAACAGGCGGGCGCGCTGCCGGAACGCCGAACAGAGTAACGAGCGAATTGCGGAAAACACTCAAGGCGATTGTTGCCGGCGAATTGGAATCGTTGCCCGGAACGCTCGCGGAGCTGCCGCCGCGTGAACGGCTCGACCTGCTGATTAAATTGTTGCCGTTCTGTATGCCGAAAGTTGATTCTATCGGCGGCACGTATGATTCGGATTGGGCGAGTTTGGGCGGTGAGAACTGATTATTCAAGTGATTTCAAACTGATTAACTGAAAAATAAATCAGTTTGAGATGCTAAGATTTGCTAAGGTTTTGAACCTAACAAAACTTAACATTTGAGTCTTAAAAAAGACCGTATTTGAGACTATTTAATTTAATGTCAAATTTATCTGGAAGAAATAGAAGTTTTGGTATCTAATGTAGTCAAATCAAAATTGATTTTTGGAGATGATCTATGAATAGAAACCTTATTACTCTCATTTTAGTAGCAATTTTATCTACGTCCATTTATGCTCAAGAACCTAAAAACGAGGCAAAGGAATTAACCGACAAAATCTTTGCTTTATATCAAAAAGGGGATCTGGAAGAAGCAGTTAAAGCAGGAGAAAAGCTTGTAAAACTTGAAAGCCATTCCAGAAATTCTGTGTCATACGTTAATGCAGCGGTCAATTTGGCGAGGATCAAACGCGCATACTATGTTTCTTTACAAAATAAATTGGTCAGCAATCAACAAAGCAGTGTTGAGTCAAGAGAAATATCAGAGAAGGCTAACAAAAATGCCGATGATGCTGAACTGCTTTTTCGTGAAGTGTTGGAAATTAACGAAAAAAATGGAAAAGGACAAACAGCACAAACAGCCGACATCAAAAAAGATTTGGCGTGGGTAGTCTCCAATCATACATATTCGGGCAAAAAAACAGTTGATAAATCGCGAAGCAGAATCGACGAAGCGGAAAAACTGTTATTGGATTCAATCGCATTGAGCGAACAGACCAGAGGCAAAGATGCAGATGAAACCTTGTTTGCAGTGTTGGATGCTGGAGACTTTTATTATAAATACGTTAATTTTGAGAAAGCTTTGCCCTTTTATGAAAGGTTTATTCAAACGTCCGAACAAAAACACGGATCGAATTATCCTGATTTAGTCGTTGCTTTGCGACCTTATGCAAGCATTTTATTTACCACTTTTCAGGAACAGGAAGCAGCTGCTGTAGTTAAACGCATCAAATCAATTACGAACAAGAAAGAACCGATACCAAAAGGAGAAATTAATCTGCATTTACGTTCGAAAGATGCAGTCGCATATTCTGCTCCAGTAATTATGGAGCAAAACGAAAAGGCAGAAAACTTTCGCAATAAGCTTAAATCTGAAGGCAGGACTTTGAATACCGCTAACATTTCAGCAATGCCGCGACTTTTAATGATTCCCGTTGAAATAGAAATCGATGAAACAGGAAAAATCACCAAAGCCGTTGCTAAAACTGATAATGATAAACTTGGAACTGAAGCTGAAGCAGTGGTTTCAAAATGGACGGTTAGACCTTTTTCATACAATGGAACAGTAAGAAAAATGCGTGGAGTTTTATACTACAGAAAACCTAACTAAGTGAAACTGCCTCGAAAACGCCCATTAATGATTTAATATAAAACTGTGTCAAAACCGCTGATTTATTGGACAATTCAGCAATCTCTCCACAGCATATCGAAGTATAATAAAATCGTGATTCAAAACTTATCTTGAAAACAAAATCTTAAAACAAATCGTCCTAGCTGACTTTTGAAACACCTTCAAAAACATCAAATATCTACTGTTCCAGAAACGAGCGTTTTTGATACTCGGAATTCACTTAAGTTGAACGCCCGCCATCAGCCGCCGCGCGCACAACTCCGAAACCATTCAAGTCTCGCGCATGAAAGCCCCGCTATTCGCGGTCGGCTGCATGGCGTTGTTAGATGCGGCGTGGCATCTACCCAGCCCAACATTTGCGGCATTTCAACTTCTGACAAACAGAGCACCCAACGAAACGCGGAGCGAGGCAACGCCCACCATAGGAATCTTAGACTGAGCGGCGAGCGATTCGCCAGAAGAAATACAGCCCGCCACATACCAACAAGATGAGTAGAACAAGGTATGTAACCCTCAGAGAGCCGAAACCCTCTTCTACATAAATATTGCCGCCGATTCTGAGACCAAAGCCGAGTGTGCCCATCAGCAAATAGAATAAAGCCGAGATGTAAATGATAACGGCAACAAGGGTAAAGACCAGTTTCATATCACAACACCTCCGACTTCCCCAAAGAATGAAGCATCTAACTTTGAATTATACCGAATTAAATTCGGCATAAATTTTTATGCCGAATTATAAAATACTGCAAATAACTGCTTTACTAAAATTGCGACCGACAAAAGCCGAATATTTGTAAAATCGATAACTTTTTGAATTTGTGTCACAAACGGTCGTTTTTGACACAAAAACTAAGTATAGCACCTCAAATTAGGACACTACCGGCAAAGTTAAAATCTTGACAAGTAAAACAGAATCCGTATTACTTTCGAGAATTAGTATTATCATAAGCTATTTCTTTGGAAATTCGGGGGAATTTGAACGGATAATGACGGATAATTATCTGGCTCTCTTAAAATAGCCAGAAGTAAAAGCCGCGAGTTTTTAACGCTCACGGCTTTTATTATTCCTTATACATTTCTTCGCTGGGGCGCGGCACAATCGTTTCAAGCCGAGCCACTAATTTCGCCCGGTCCGCCTCTGTAAAACTTTCTAATTTGCGGTCGGAGTCTTTCCAAAAATCCTCAAGCCAATATACATATTTGACAGCGATTTCGGGAATTGTGGCTAGATAAGCCAATGTGCGATGCTTCACCTTGCCGCCGTCTCGAAAACTTTCGATGACCGAGAATTGAAGATTGTTACAGCCCCACCTCTTGTTGAATCGTTTATTAATTTTGATATACATAACTTTGTAGTGATGTCAAAACGCGCCAAATGGTTACAAAACAATAAGCCGCGATTTTTTAACGCTCACGGCTTTGGTTAATCGAACCCGTCGATTATCGGTTCGCCGTGCCGTATGCGGTGTTCCCTTTCAATGTCGGACAATGTTGACGCGACACGCTGCAACATCGCGACAAGAAATTGGAATCGAAATTCCGCATCGTCGTCGTTCTCGACGTTTCCGTTGTATTTTGTCAACCCGACTTTCGCGGTAAAACCCGCCGACATCGCCGTCGAAAGTTTGTTCGCGTCATCTAATCCCGCGATGCAGAATTCCACTTCCGCATCAACCAATACACGAGTCGCTCTCGCAATCGCCATATCAACGTCAATGTCTCGTTTTTTAGTTTTCATAGTTGTATTCTCCGTTCTCATTCGTCGGCTCATACGAATCAGCCGCGAGTTTTGACGCTCACGGCTTCTCTTTTTTACATCTCATTGTCATCAAGAAACTGTGCAATTTCATCATAATTTTCTGCAATTCTACTTAAATTTGCACGGTGCTCATTTTCTTCCTTAATCGCTGCTTGCCACAAATCATTATTACGAACGGCGAGAATATTATCTCGAACCAGACCGGCTAAAACGGTTGGCTCGAGTGCATCGAGTTCCCAGCTATTCCCCCCGAATTTAACGATGTAATCACGGGCGCGGGTGTCCGTTATTTTTGCAAAATTCGGCGGCGGCCGATACTGGTCAACCTGATTCATATTTAAGGCGAGACGAACAAACTTAGGCACGCCAGCCTTTGATAAAAATGTTACACGGTCAACTATATCGCGGCTCATATCAATCCCGCTTGGATCGTGATCACCAAAGTGCAGAATGTAAGGTGTTTGCCCATCTTCGTCATAAGAAGCAAAGCGCCGGTAACCGGTCTCAAACAGTTCCGAAAGCGATGTATAACCCTTGCAAGCAAAAAGCGGGACGCTTAGTTCATTACAGACGCGCTCGAAAACACCTGACAGTGCATCCTTCTCAATCCACACCTCCGGGCGGTAAATCTGGCTTGCCCACTTATCCATTCTGAAACTACTATGCGCCGACTTCAGAATATCTTCCGGCGAGTCCCAGGCCGGTTGTCTTTTCAATTCTCGTGTCCGGTCAACAATGTAATCCCAATCAAGCAGCCCGGCAAGCCGCGCATCTTTCAAAAGACCTTGAATTTTATCGTAGGACCTCACGCTGTTTTCGATTTCGTCGGCAGCGACCAGTTGATAGTAAACCTGGCGAACCGTCATATCATACCCGGCGGCATTGTAGCGTTCCAGGATCGTGTTGCATTTGTCGATTAAGCTAAGCGTGGCTTGCCTAAATTCTTTGTGTTGAAAGCATATTTTAGCCATTTTTTTTCCGTTTATTTTACAAAAAACCGCGAGTTTTGATGCTCACGGCTTTTTCTTATGGTTTATACAGTTCAGATTTCCTTTTTACGGCACAAAAGCATTCGGAACGGGTTTGTCGGTCGGGACGCCGAACTGTACCGCGCCGAAGCCTTCCGTGCTGTTCTGCATATACCAGTTGCCGCCTTCGGGTCGGTAAACCGCGATGTCGGTCTTGCCGTCTCTATCGTAATCGGCTGGCACGGGAATGTCTGTCGGATCTCCGAACTGCGCCGACGATAATCCATCCTTGCTTCCAAAGATATACCAGTAGCCTTCCGATGCCCGGTAAACCGCCACGTCTGTGCGCCCGTCGCCGTCGTAATCTCCCGGCACGGGTTTATCCGTCGGGGCGCCGAACTGGATGGCGTAAAACTTTTCTTTTGAATTCATCATATACCACGCGCCGTTTGACGGGCGATAGACGGCGTAATCGGATTTGCCGTCGCCGTCATAATCGGCTGTCACCGGTTTATCTTCCGGTGCTCCGAACTGTGTCGAGAGGAAAGCATTATTGACCAGATTTAATGTCAGCCAATCGCCCGAGCTTGGTCGATAAACGGCAATCTCCGCCTTGCCGTCGCCGTCGTAATCGGCAGGCACGGGAATGTCTCCGGGACTTCCAAAGTCAAGTGAAGCAAACCCGTCTCGGCTTCTCTGCAGAATCCAGTTGCCGTTTCGGTAAACGGCGACATCCGTCTTGCCGTCGCCGTCGTAATCGGCAGGCACGAGTTTGTCGCCCGGTGCACCGAACTGGATGGCGTAAAACCCGGTTGTCGAATTCATGATAAACCACGCGCCGTCCGATGGTCGAAACACCGAGACGTCCGCCCGCCCGTCGCCGTCAAAGTCAAACATTGTATTACGATCGACATCGGTAGCCTGCCGTTCAAACGCTCCGATGTCCGAGCCGTCACCACCTGTTGCATTTGGTACAGAGGGGAAATCAAAGGGTCGTGGAAATTCTCGCTGGTCAGTCGTTGTGCCAGAGCTGTTGCCTTTATCAATCGCCGGACTATTTAATCTTAAAGCATGCGTTTGCGTTAAACCGCCGTAATCGCCGAGCGGTAAAAGCTGCGGGTCTTGACCGAAAATGTTGCCGGTCGTCGCGCCGGTGATAGTTGTGCCATTCGTAATTTCAATCAAATTGTAGCCTTGTGATATTAACGTGCCGCTGAAATCTACTTCATTACTGCCACTGGCGATGTTATTGGCTATGATTGTGCTCCGAGCGCTTACAGTGCCGTCGGTTCGATTATTAATACCACCACCACTGTTGTTATTTGTAATATTACCGTTAACTGTTGAATTATTAATAGTAAGCATACTGCCGGCTGTGAAGTTAGAAATACCGCCGCCGCCGTTGCCTGCCGTGTTACCGCTGATTGTCGAGTTAGTCATCGTGAGCGTACCGGAAACATTTGCGATACCGCCGCCGATTCCTGCCGCCGAGTTATTATTTATGGTTGAATTAGTAAAGGTCACCTGACCACTTTGATTAAAAATACCACCACCGGCAATCGTAGCTGTCGAGTTGTTTTTAATGGTTGAATTAGTAACGGTGAGTACGCCGTTCAAATTGTTGCCAATGCCGCCGCCATTGCCGTTTGCCGAATTGCCGCTGACAATAGAATTACTCAAAGTTAAAGAACCGAAGTTGCTGATGCCTCCGTCATGTCCGCTGTTGATGCTTCCTGTTCCGTTGCCGCCTGTGATTGTGACGCCGTTAATGGTTACGTTCGCTCCGGTGTTTATGGAAAAGATGCGGCTCTGGTTGTTTCCGCTAATCGTCAGTTTATCAGCGCCTCTGCCGCTGATTGCAACGTTAGCATCCGCAGGGATGACAATCTCACCATCTGTTAAGGTAATTATTTGGGGAACATTAAATACATTCGCGTTAAAAACAACAGCGTCGCCTTGAGTGGTTACATCGGCGATTGCTTGTCTTAGACTGCCTGTTCCGGTGCTGTTAGAATTCGCTACGAGAATCGCGCGCACCTCAAACGCTCCGATGTCAGTTCTTGCTACATTGTCACCGTCGCCGTCGCGCGGGCGGGAAAATCCGCGCTGGTCCGTCGGCAAAATATTCGACGGGTCTCCCGCGTCAATCGCCGGGCTTCCCGGAAGCAGAGCGCGAGTCAGCGTCGGTCCGCCGTTATCAGCCAGAGCGCCTAACAACGGAGCTTTGCCGATGATATTGCCGGTCGTCGTGCCGGTGATTGTCGTGCCGGATATGTTTTGAACCAAATTATAACCCTGCGAGTTGAGCGTTCCGCTGTAATCCGGCGCCGAGCCGATTGCGGTATTCTCGGCGATGATAGAATTGCGCGAATTGACGGAGCCGTAAATACCGCCGCCGGTATTTGCCGAATTATGGCTAACGGTCGAGTAGTTTAAGCTAACCGGACCGTTGCCGTTGAAAATGCCGCCGCCGGCATCGGAAGAAGAATTGCTGCTGACTGTCGAATTGGCAACAGTGAGCGCGCCGAAGTTTGCGATGCCGCCGCCGGCGTTCGTTGCCGTATTGTTATTAACGGTTGAGGCGGTCAGAGTCACCGTGCTGCCGTCGTTAAGAATGCCGCCGCCTCTGAAAGTTGCCGTGTTGCCGGTAATTGATGAATTAGTGAAAATAATTGTCGCCGCGCCGCTGCGAATTCCGCCGCCGTTCGTCGCTTTATTGTTAATGAGTGTTGAATTAGTTATCTGAACCGGATTGTCGCTTGAGCTGACGCGAATCGCGCCGCCGCTGTCAGACGCCGAGTTGTTTCGGAAAATCGAACCGGTTACGGTCAAACCGCCGGAGCCGATAAAAATTCCGCCGCCGCTTCCGCTCGTTGCCTGGTTATCGCTGATAATCGAGTTGTTAATTGTAACGGCGCTAAAGTTGTTGATAATCCCGCCGCCGCTGTTGGCAGTTAGATTGCCGCTGACGGTTGAATTGCTAATCGTTAAAAAGCCCGCCAAACCGGAATTACTGATTCCACCGCCGCCGGTGCGTCCCGAATTATCCTTAACGGTCGAATTAACAATATTTAGTGTTCCGTTGTTATTTTTAATGCCGCCGCCGTCGCTCGAAGAGTTGTTGCGGACGAAAACATTGGTCAAACTCAACGTTGCGCCTTCGTTAAGAATACCGCCGCCGCTGCCCGTATCCTCTCTGCCGTCCGTGATTGTTACGCCGTTAATCGCAGCTACGGCTCCGGTATTGGCAAAAAAAACGCGAGATTGATTTCCGCCGCTGATGGTCAACGAACTCGCTCCCGTTCCATTGATTATTAACGTGCCGTTTTTGTTAATGCTTAGTTGACCTTTGGTCAATGTTAAAGTTTGCGCCGTATTAAAAACAGATGAAGCGAAAACGACTGCATTGTCCGGCGTGGCTGCGGCATTTGTTGCCGCTACTGCTTCGCGCAGTGAACAATCGGCATCGCAAGCGCCGTCGTCGGTGTCCGCCGTTTTAGTTACCGTAAAGGTTGTAACTTGTCTTTCATAAGCGCCGATGTCAGGCAAGGCTGTCCCGTTGAGGTCGCCGTCCTGCGGGCGAGAAATACCGCGCTGATCGGCAGCGGGAAAATTATTCGGGTCGCCCGCGTCAATAGCTGGACTAGTCGGTTGCAACGCGACGGTTTGGGTCGCCCCGCCGTTATTTCTCAGCGGCACGAGTTGTGGGTCTTGTCCGAGTATGTTGCCGGCAGTCGTTCCTGTAATAGTTGTTGCATTTGTATTTTCAATCAAATTGTAGCCCTGCGAAGCCAAAGTGCCGCGAAAATCTGGCGCCGCTCCGCTATTTGAAATGTTATCGCCGACAATTGTATTGCGAGCATTTACAGTTCTGAAATCAAAATTGAAAATGCCGCCACCTGCGTTCGCTGACCGATTGTTGCTGATTGTCGCACTCGAAAAGTTTATTGTGCCTCGATTGAAAATGCCGCCGCCCTGATTGTTTGTTGCATTGCCGCTTAAAGTGGTGTTATTGACGTTTAGTGTCGCAACCGAATTATAGATGCCGCCGCCGCCTTCGCTGCCTGAAGCCGCCGCATTATTATTGATCACCGCCGAATTATTTAGAGTTAAAATCCCGCCGTTGTTAAAGATGCCGCCGCCGTCTTTAGTCGCCGAGTTGCTCGACAAGGTCGCGCCGTTAAGTGTGAAGACGTTACTCAACGAGTCATTGAAAATCGCGCCTCCGTTTATTGCAGCGTTACCGGTAATAGTCGAAGCACTAAGGTTTACGGTGGCTCTATTATTTTTAATGCCGCCGCCACCGCCGAAATTAGTGGCTCCGCCCGCATCCGCCGTATTTCCGCTGATCGTCGTGTTGTTAATTGTGAGAACGGCGCCGTCACTTGTTCGAATGCCACCGCCGTCGGTACCCGCCCTATTCCCGCTGACGGTTGAATCGACAATGCCGGTGCGCCCATTGCTTAGGATGCCTCCGCCGCCCTGCGTCGCCGTATTGTTGAGAAGTCTGACGCTTGTTAAATTAGTCGCCGAACCTGTGATGATTCCGCCGCCAAAATTAGCCGAGTTATTATTAATAACCGTATTTGTAATGTTCAAAACCAAGCCGCCTTTAATACCGCCGCCATTACTGGTAGTCGTGTTATTACTAATTACCGAATCGTTGATTGTTAAAGAACTGGCGCGCCCGCTGACGCAGCTATCGCCAGATGCAATGCCGCCGCCACCATTAGTGCCTGCCGAATTATTGCTAATGGTTGAGTTGTTAACAGTTACATTGCCGCCGCAGCTGTATATGCCGCCGCCTTCACCGTCTGTACCTGTTGCATTGCCGGTGATAACGGAATTTCTAACAGTAAGATTACCGAGCTGGTTGATAATACCAGCGCCGTTACCGAAGCCCGTTAATTTCCCGTTTGCAATCGTCAATCCAGTTATTGCCGCCGTTGCGTCCGGCTCAATACGAAATACGTTGCTCGCTTGGTTGCCGCTGATTGTTAACAAATTAGAGCCGGAACCGTTTATTGTCAGTGTCCCGTTTTTGTTAACTTGCAACTGAGTTCCGTTAAGCGTAATGGTTTGCCCTGTGTTAAATACCACTGAATTAAATTCAATCACGTCATCGGTCGCCGCTGCATTCGCCGCGCTAATCGCTTCGCGCAAAGAGCAATCAGCGTCACAAACATTGTCATTCGTATCAGCCGTTTTGGACACTGTAAAAGTCGCTGCCTGCGTGCTTGAGATGAACGCCCCTATTGCCACCAACAAAAACAAACTATAGACGGACTTCGGGTATAAACGTGAACTAATCATATAAAATCTTTAGAAACTAGCGGTTTTATCAGTTCGTTCTGCAATTAGCGATTCCGAGATTTGGGAGTAAAGGTTTGGACTGCAAAACTTCAGAATGTTATTTGGACAATCAAATATACAAGAAAACAAATATTAAATACAAGAAATTAAGTTTGTCTAAACTATTTATACTGAAAATTCATTCTGCAAAATCAAAACTTCCGGTTACAAGATTGTGAAACGTATACAATGAAACGTAATTTGAGATAAGGTTTCGGGAGGGTATCGAAAAGTATACTTCACAAGCCGCGCCGAAAACGTGTCTCATTTAATGTCTTATTGGGAAATTCTCACAACGTTTAAGACGATTTGAAACATTAATTTAGTGAGGTGTGTAGACCCTTAGCCGACTATCTTCTGCTAGAGAACTCTGCCACCCGCCGCCTATGTTCTTCGTGCATTTTTTCGGTGGGACGCGGCACAATCGTTTCAAGCCGCGCAACCAACTTCAATCTGTCTGCTTCTGTAAAAATTTCTAATTTGCGTTCGGATTTTTCCCAAAAAATCCCAAGCCAATACGGATGATTTAGAGCGTCTTCGCAAATTGTGGCTATATGCGCCAGTGAGCGATGCTTCACTTTTCCGGCGTCTCGAAAACTTTCGATAACCGAGAATTGGAGATTGTTACAACCCCAGTTTTCATTGAATCGCTTGTTTGTTTTGATATACATAATCTTGTAGTGGTGTAAAGCGTGCACTTAAAACATCATTTTACACCACTACAATAATACTTGGAGTGGTGTGATGTCAAATGACCACTTAAGTGGGAAAAAAGTAAAAGCCGCAAGTTTGACGCTCACGGCTTTTGTCTCTTTTATAGAGATTTTCTTTTTATTCGGCTGGTTGGCTGGCTGCATAACCGCGCAGAATCTTTTCTACATATTCGGGCGACTTTTCATAATCGAGAAATTCGCTTTGGTCAATATGCGAGTTGAAAAGGTCAAGCAAACCGTCTTGTAATCCGTCTCTGATTGGTTCGGGCAAATCCGGGTTATTGAGTAAATCAGATACTTGCTTTGCCGTGTCGCTCGGTTTGAGAGATTCGCCGGGCGCGTCTTTGTATTTATCGCCACACAAAACAGAATCTTTCCAAGCGTCAACAGAATTGCCATATTCCTTTGTCCAGCGAAATAAATAATCCTGTAATTCGCAGGCTAAATCGCGGACGCTGACATCGGCATCTTTGACCGTGAATAACTCTAAAATGCACATTAAGCTATCAATTACCGAGAAGTTATTGCTTGTAGTCATAGCAATATCGGTAATGTGCTTTTTGCCTATTTCAGCGCGTTCGATGTCGGCTTTTACAGTCTCGTCATAATCCATAATGTTGTTTTCCGTGTTATTATTTTTCATTGTAAGTAGTTCCTTTCCCAAAAGGGATTCTAAGAGAGGCGAAGGCTTGTTAGCGCAAACCTAAGCCTTTCGTATTTAGTTGATTCTTATTCCCGCTATGCGCTCCGCTTTGCGTTCAACCGTCGGCTTGAGATACGGAACATCTTCGGCTTGCGCTTGGACCGGCACGTTTTCCGTTTCCATATAAAGCCGAACCAGTCGAGCGGCGGCGCGATGGAAACAGGGCGAACCCTGATCGAATGAGCGGCACTGGCAGACTCCGTTTGCCGTATAGATGTTGTTGCTCTTCTGGCTCCAGATAAGCAGCGAATGATCTTCATCCTGCCAGGTCATAAAAACACCGTTCTGTTCGATTTCCGCGGCGGCTTTGGCAATGGCGTTGATCCATCGGTTTTTGGTTTGCGCGTCCGCAGCGGTCAATTCAACTTTGGCGAGCGCACCGGCTATAACTTTTCCAAATAATTCTTTGTTTTCGATTTCTAACATTTTTTAATCCGTCCTTTTGTTTATTTAGTTAATTGCTTAACTGAATAAAAATATACACCCCTCTGTAATGAATTGTAAGCTAAAATGTGCATACCTCTGTAAAAAACTAATCTTTTTTCAATAACGCATGATTTTATTTGGAGATTTGTGCAGAGGGGTGTATTTTATATGGTATGGATACTGCTATGACTGCAAAACAATTTGCTGCAAAGATGAAAATAAATTACCGTACAGCGCTTAATTGGCTCGAAGCGGGGTTGGTTCAAGGAGCAGAGAGAAAACAATCTCCCATCGGAGAATATTGGGAAATCCCAGAATCCGCGCTCGAAATGGAACGCCCGAAACCAGGGCCGAAACCTAAAAAGCAAATCTCCGTTGATTAAACCAAAATGAAAGTTCTCTCGATTGCGAATCAAAAAGGCGGAGTCGGCAAAACGACTACTGCTTGTAATCTCGCCGCCGGTCTAGCCGGTCTTGGGTATAAAACATTACTCGTTGATTTTGATAGTCAGGCGAACAGCACGACGACCTTTTTCAATAAAAAGGATTTGTCAGTAACCCTTGCCGACGTCCTTGTCGGGCACGGTAATCTGAGACCAATTCAGGACGCGCTTTATAAAACCCACATTGAAAACTTGGACCTTGCGCCATCAAACATTAGGTTGGCGCTGATGGAGCGCGTCGTCGAACTTGAAGACCAATACCGGCTAAAGGAAGCAATCGACAGCGTTAAAGATTACGATTTGGTTGTGATTGACTGTCCGCCGTCTTTAGGTATGACGCTGACTCAGGCAATAATTGCTAGCGACCATATGATTATCCCAATAGCGGCGCAGTATTACCCCTTAGAGGGTGTTTTAGACCTGATGGAGACCGTCGGGCGCGCTCATCGGTTTAATCCTCATTTAACTGTTTTAGGATATTTAATGACGGTGTATGATGTCCGCAATACTGTGTGCGGCGAGGCATACCAAACAGTAAAAGAAATGTACAAGGACAAAGTTTTTGAAACTATTATCCGAGTTAATACGAGACTTCAAACGGCTCCAAGTCGCCGCCAGTCGATTTATGAACACGACCCGACGTCCCACGGCGCTATCGACTATGAAAATTTTACCAAGGAAGTTTTAGAAAGATTAAATATTGGCAGCTCTCTGCGCGTAGTAAGAGGCGGAGCAGTAAAGGAGGCTAGCTAGTGGCAAAAAAGAATGAAAAGCCGGCTGGGGGCAAAATTGAAGTAAAGAGGCGCGCACCAGGTAAGGTCAACCAGAACTTCTTCGGCGAATTCAAAGAACGCGCAGCATTAAGAGAAGTTCATCCGCTGGATGAAATGTTTCCTGACAGCCCTTCGACATCCATGCCTACGGTTGGAGACTTTGGGCGTCCACAAGATAATAATTTGGACGCCCAAATATTACAGACTGGGCGTCCAAAAATAAAAACACTGGACGTCCGCACTAACATTACTGGACGCCCGCAGGTTAAAAAGTTGGACGTCAAGACGCCCAAACAAGAAAAACCGACAGAGTTTTTGGACGCCCAGACGCCCAAAAATAAAAAGTTGGACGCCCAAAAAAGTAAAAACTGGGTGAAGTATGAAGAGCACCGTTCAACCGATAGATTAGCACTGCGTCCAAGTGTGGAAATACTTCAGAAAGCAAAGGTTTACGCGGCAGAGAACGGGCTGAACTTAACCGAGTTATTCGAGCTGGCAGTAATGAACTTGATAGATTTGGACGCCCAAAATTCTAAAAAGTTGGGCGTCTTGACGCCCTTAGATGATAGAAGAAGAAGATTGCTATATAAAACAGACTTTAGAATCGTCAATCTCTGGCTCGAATACAACCGAATTCTCGACGAGAAATCGAAGTGGAAACCGAAAGATGATGCTATTGGAATAAATTATAACGATGTTGATATAAGAATAATTGAAATAGGAATTATTCAAACACATCACAATTATTTTCAAATCGAAAACCCAGTTGACCCGCCGCGCAGTTTTAAGTATTACACGCCGGAAATTGAGAAAGTCAGAGCATTTCCGCCGCCAAGTGAAGTTCTTAGCCAGATGCTAGAAAGACATCGTAAATGGTGGCAAGAGAACACCGGCAAAACTATCAATTTCAGTTTTATTGATAAAGAATAGGGAAATGCCGGAAAAGATTAAATTTTGATTTTTGATTCTAAAAGACGAATCGTCGCAAAGCTGGACACTTTACAACGATTCTAAAACGATAACCGATTGTGGCGGTTAGGTTCTAAACTCAATTTAAGAACAAACCCTTAAATTGTCAATTTTGCCTAATCCCAAACAAAGGCTGAATTGACAAATCAACTTCAAAAATTAAAAACAACTAGCAGTTTCAAGAAAAAACTTGACGCGGCGCGCGGAATTATTTTAGACTACTTGAAGTTTATTGCGAAAAACGCTGCGGGGCTTCGTTTTTCAAAATTGTTTGAACTCCGAATTGTCCGATTCTTTTACACGGCGGGGCTTTGTAAAAGACCGACGCATCAGGGATGCGCTAAAGTTGGACTAATTCAAAAAAGTACTTCGTCAAATCGGGGCTGGGCTTCTATTTGGGGAAATTGTGCGGCAATGCCGGGCAATGAAGGCTTATCAAAGTTTTTCAGAAAAAATCTTTTTTTTGAAAATTTCGATAAGCCTTTTTTCGTTTTCAAATCAAAAATTTAAGGAGTTAAAAATATGGAGAAATTATTGACGGCGGAAGACATCGCGGATTTATTGAATACCAGACTCGAAAGGGTGTGGGCGTTGGCGAGGGAAAAGGATTTGCCGTGCGTGCGGCTCGGCAAGAGGCAGATGCGCTTTGACAGGCAGGCTGTTGAGCAGTTTATCCAGTCCGGCGGCTCAAAAGACGGCGAGACTCAAAAGACGGAGGGAAAATGACAACGACAAATAAAAACGCGCCAATCCCGGCAAGGAATGACGCGTCTGATAGGAAAAATAAACCACATAGAGAACATAAAAATAATAACAGCAAACCGCGCGAGTTTCAATATAAATGTAGTTTTTGCTGGCGCGAGCTGCCCAATGGCGGCTTACGATTCTCCGGCTTCGGCGTTTGTCCTCCGCATCTCAAACTTGCTGAAAAAATAGTCGATCTGTTACGCGGACATCGGGCGCGGTATTTCAATTCTGATTTTGGAGGTGCAAAATGACGCTGCAACCCCAAACCGTAAAAATTGACGCTGACGCGATTCTCGGCAATCTTGAAACGCTAACCAAACAAAACCCTGCCGATTTTCTAGAAGAAAACACGGAAGTCGTTGAAGATTTTTTAGCAACGGCGAAACTTACCGACACCGGAAACGCCGAATGTTTTGCAGCCGAATTCGGAAATCTTTATCGCCATAATAAAACCAATGACACTTGGCTGCGTTGGAACGGCGTTATTTGGGAAGCTGATAAAGCCGGGCAAATTGATGATGATATTTTGTCAACTATCAGGCACAGGCAAATTGTTACGCTTCACGCCGGGAACGTCCAACACACGGAAAAGGCGAAAAATCTTAATTATTTAATACGGTGTGAAGATGTTAGAGGTAGAAAAAACGCCAAGCAAGCGGCTCAGTGGTTGCCGAAGTTTGCGACCCATATAGACCAATACGACTCGAAAGAATATTTAGCCTCTACCTTGAACGGCACAATAGATTTACGAGACCGCAAGTTTTATGAAGCAAAGCGCAGCGATTATATAACGCTACAGCTCGGCGCGAATTATGACCCAACAGCGACTTGTCCGCGATGGGAACAATTTCTAAAAGAAATCTTTGACGGCGATGATGATTTAATCCGATTTATGCAGAAGGTTGTCGGATATTCACTTACTGGCGAGATGTCAGAGCAAAAAATGTTTATCGCGTTTGGTTTTGGCAAAAACGGAAAAAGC
>MWWB01000075.1_pt1 | contig 19152 bp, 23 predicted proteins | sample 1047291 | NCBI WGS metagenome assembly MWWB01 (sample SAMN06349976, study PRJNA376086) | soil metagenome | isolation source: MS4-1 sample Antarctic (ecotone) soil | place: Antarctica | reverse complement strand
TCCCCTCAAACGCCTCATCCAAAATCGCCACAATCTGCTTTTGTTCAGGAAGTGGTGGGAGAAGGATTGGATGATTTTCAATAAAATCTTTTGGGACTCGTTTATGTCCAACTGCACCAGTCATCACGAAAGCGCCAGAATTTCTAAAGCTATCTTGTGAGAGGAAGTAGAAAAGATACTCAGGCTCAATTGTACCTTTAGAGCGGAAAACAATATACTCGCTTGAACCAAATCCAACTCCATTAGTTAAGTTTTGAGCAATACTAAGTTTTCCATTCTCGAAACACGGAGTTATTTTTGCCAGCAATACATCATTATCAGCAAAGTAGGTGTAGCTCCCTATTACTTCACTTAAAAGCTTATTTTCATTCAGCGTAATAATTTTGGATTGAATGCCAAGATTGCTCATAGGAACAAACGATACTAAATCTGTCTCAGAAAGTTTCTGCCTTGCCTCTTCTTTAGGAGGTTTAATCTGACAAACTTCACCGAGTTTTCTAACTTCCCAACCCATTGGCAACTGTCTACTATCAACTGTTAACGGCATATCATTTCTCTAATCTTCTGCTGGTTGAGCTTCATTTGCTGCTTGAGCGGAGTCGAAACCAGCACTCTTATAGCATTCCCCCAATCCCCGTCAAAATCTCAGCACTCTCCACATCCAAAGCAGCAATTTCATCTAAAATTTCCTGCGGTTCTCGTAACGCCGATTCCTCAGCCTTATTCGGATTCTTCACCGACAAATCAAAGGACTCACGAGCCACATCGGCAATATCCACCAGCCAAGACTTTTCTGTTTCCGCAAATGTAGCCTGTAACTCTACAAACTCGCGCAAATCCTCATCATTTAGAGAATTAGTTTTACCCATATTCCGCCCCGGATTCAGTTGGTAATACCAAATTTTCTGAGTAGCCATTCCTTGAGTTAAAGGTTGTCCCTGAGAAAATAAAGGCGTTCCCTGAACAGAATCGAAGGGCTTTCCTTTTTCAAAAAACAACACTACAGTTTTTACCCCTGCTCCGATAAAAGTCCCACCCGGACAATCCAAAATCGCGTACAGATTGCAACTACTTAAAAGCTCCTGACGCAAAGCCCGTGAAGCATTATCAGAATTAGACAGGAAGGTATTTTTAATTACTACCGCCGCCCTACCGCCCATCTTCAAGATTTTAATGAAATGCTGCAAAAATAGAAACGCCGTTTCTCCAGTCTTAATCGGGAAATTCTGCTGTACTTCCTTGCGTTCCTTCCCTCCAAACGGGGGATTTGCAAAGATGACATCAAAGCGATTTTTATCTTGAATATCGCTGAGATTTTCCGTCAAAGTATTGGTATGAATAATATTTGGCGCATCAATGCCATGCAAAATCATATTCATAATCGCAATCACATACGCCAGACTCTTCTTTTCCTTACCCGTAAACGTATTAGTCTGGAGTTGCTCAAGCTGTTTGGTCGTCAGATTGCCCTGACGTAAATAGTCGTAACTCTCGCACAAGAACCCCGCCGAACCGCAAGCCCCATCATAAATGCGATCGCCTATCTGCGGTTTTACTACTGCAATCATCGCCCGAATCAACGGACGCGGCGTGTAATATTCCCCGCCATTACGCCCCGCATTCCCCATATTTTTGATTTTGGCTTCATAGAGATGGGATAGCTCGTGCTTTTCCTGCTGGGATCTAAACCGTAGCTCGTCAATATATTCCAGCGCATCCCGCAAGCTGTAGCCGCTTTGGAATCTATTTTTGATTTCGCTGAAAATTTCCCCAATCTTGTATTCAATAGTGTCTGGACTGGTGGCTCGTTGCTTGAAGCCTTGTAAATAGGGGAATAGTTTGCGGTTGACGTAATCAATTAGATCGTCACCAATCAGCGCGCGATCTCTGTCTACGCTACCATCAGCCTGCCTCGGTGCAGCCCAAGCTGACCACCGATGGGCTTCATCAATGATAAATTCGTAGGGCTTACCTGCTAACTCCGCTTCTATTGCTCGTTCCTGCTCTAAATCGTCTAGATATTTGAGAAACAGTAGCCAAGAAGTTTGCTCGGTGTAATCTAACTCTGTAGTACAGCCTGCCTCTTTCCAGAGAACGTCATCAATATTTTTAAAGGTTTGCTCGAACATTTAGCTTTGCTTGTGGGATTCTTACCATTACTGGTTTTGCTCCTCTTTACGCACCTACGGCATGAAAGGAGCGAGGGATTGGTTAGGTTCTAAGTTACGGTTGCTTGACCGTCGCTAGTTACTCTATTTAGGATTCCCATTTTTACAAAAAACCTTCCTCATTTAATCATTTATAAGCGATCGCTCTGTACGAGGAGGTTGCAATTGCAGACTTTTTAGAACGCTAATTCTATTACATTTTTTCAAAAAGCTGCCAAGTTGAAGTTTTCAACTGCTCCATACTTGCCCCAGCTTAGGTTAGAATCTCTGGCACGAACGTACAACCGCTTGTGCTTCCAAGGATGAGATTAACGAGTAAAGAATGGGCGAACTACAAGAGGTCGGCGAGATGCAAGAAAACAGTTGCTCTTTTGACCAAGGATTTAGACCTGCGGATTTCGCAGGTCATAGAAACTAGGCTGGGTAAAGATTCCGAGACTTGGGTGCATCCTGAAATAGCAATTGACTTTGCCGAGTGGTTATCTCCTGAGTTTTCGTCCTTCGTCAGACGCATATTTATTCGGTATCTAAAAGGCGATCGCGCGCGTAGAGATAAAATCTACTCGCGTTCCATCCAATTTGGGGTAGATCTAGCGAAGCTGTCACTAGGGGCAAGATCGCCCAAAAAGACTGCGGTGAAAGCTTTTTAGACTAGATACTCTTAGGTTGCCTCAATCAGCAGTCTTTCACTCATATCTAGATGAAAAGTACCGTAAGGATTGACGTGACCCCAAATTAGCGGTGAAAGCGCGCGCAAATCCTCCTTCTTCATTAACTTCATCCATTGCTCTTGAGATAACACCTGTTGAATCATCAAAGTATTGATATATACCAAAGAGATTTGCAATAGATGTAGGCATAACACAGCTAACTCCTGGTCTTCTAAGCGATTAGTAGCAATCTCTCCACCCTTGCCATAAAAGATAAAACTGTTGGCGCTATTCCAATTCTCCACCACGTTCAGTCCAGCATTGATCTCTTGTCGCAGTTCAACGTCACGAAGATATTTGCCTAAAAATATCGTCTTTACAGCCTTGCCCAATTCCGCCAGCGCTTGATAAGTAGGGTGTAATAAATTTCCCTTAGTAAAACGCCTTAAAATAGCTTCAGTCTCCGCCATACCTAAGCGCAGAGCCGTTGCATACTTTACCATTTGGTCATATTGTTTGCGAATCAAATCCCAATTTATCGCACGAGTTAAAATGGGCTGTAAGGTGGGATAAGCATCGTTATTTCCAGTTACAGGACGGTATAATTTCTGAACGTTTATCCGTTTAAGACGCGGCATTAACTGAAAACCCAGTAAATGGCAAAAAGCAAAAGCTACTTCATTTTGTCCGTGACTATCCACATAATTCTTTTCTACGTTCATCTCCGTACAGTGGCGTAATAATCCTTCAATCATTGCTGCCACTTCACTAGAAGAACAAGTCTTTAACTGCGAGTAGATACAAACAGAATTCTTTTCAACGTGCCAATAAATCATCACGCCACGCCCACCATAACGGATATGCCATTGGGTCATTAAATTTTGATCCCAAGCACCGAACTTTTTTGAGTCAGAAGCGCAAGCGGTTGTCCCTTCTCCCCAAATATGCGGCATTCTGGTACGAAATATCGCATTAGCAATAGCAGCGATAGCATTGCGTAATTGATCTTTCTGAACAAAACGACGCTTTACATACAATAAATCCTGATAATTATCATCACCAATCTCATCACTTAAACGCTTTAATCCTGTATTCGTTCCTAAACCATATAAACAGAGCAACAATCGTTTTTGCAGTGTACTTTCATCTAAAACTTCTCGGCTGGAAACTGTCTTAAAATGCGAACTAATATCAACACGTAAATCCGTCTCTTTCAAAATATCTAGGAGGCTAGTCATTTTCCAGCGCCGAGTGATTTCAGTTTTTAAGTATGTTAAGTTACACGGTTCGCTTTGCGGATTCAAAGGAGAAACCGAAATACGAGAATTTCCCTTGTTTTTTATTTTAACTAACTTGTTTTTAGGTATCTCTTTAGCTAGTAGCATCAAAGATTCATCCATCTGTTGCTGAAGATCGGTAATAAATAGTTCAACATCTGACGGTTGCTTCAAGGCTTGGAAGTATTCTAATCTTTGGGACTCAAAATCTGCTGGTAAATCTTCTTCAGGATTTCGATAACGGTTAGCTCCCACTACCCAAATTTCCTTACATCTAAGTTTCTCTCTTAAGGCTTGAAGGACACTCAATTCATAGTTAATCCGATTAACTTTGGTTTCACCATCAGCATTGTTTTCTAGAATCAGTTCTTGCCAACCACTACGCAAGACTCCATCGGTCGGAATGTCTTCTCCTGGGCTGTAATAACGCTGTTTACTGTCCGCATACTTTTTCAGTAGTTCTAATGCTTGAATAACAGGACGGTGAACTTCATTGTTTGAGCAAAATTCTAACTCAGCCAAAATTAAAGGTAAGATTCTCCGATAATAAGCACCGTAAGAAGCCCTCATTACTGTATAAAGCCGTTCGCGGTAGGCATTTCCCGTAGATTTATACTCTTTGACTAAATTTTTGAGCGTTACTTCGCCTACGATGGGAAAAATTACATCTTTGACAGTGCCATTTGGCTGATTCAAAGAAGCTTCTGCCATTTGATATAGTAAATTGTTCTTCCCATGAACCCGTTTAAAATCTTGCAAAAGTTCTTTATCTACACGTTTTTCGGCTCTCGCTCCTATGCGATGAACAATTTGGATAAGTAGTTCGACTAAATTATCTGTAACCTCAAGACTTCTCTGCCAACAAAAAGCTGTAAACAACGTGTAACGAATAGCGTCTGGATGGCGGCGTAAGTCACGAGGATGTTCAACCGCCGCTCTATTTTTATATACTTGAAGAACCTTGGTAGGAATTTGTTTAAATAAATCTGGCGGTAGACCTAGCTGCCGGAAATTATCTAATTTAGCAATCTCTTTTTGAAAGCTTTCTATGCCAATTCTACCAGGGTCGGTTTTCAATTCCGCCCATGTCGTTTCAGTTTTTTCTATAAATTCATTAGTAGACTCACTCGGTATATCATCTAGTAACAAAGATGAATCTGCTAAATTTAACAATTTGTCAATCACCTCTTTAGATTGACTAGATAGTTGTTGACTAATCTGATTAAAAAAATTATCTTCAAAACTATGAAGGGCAGAACGGATAATTCGTTCTAATCTTAAAAACGTTGGCGGTTCGATTTTGAGTTTGCGTAAATGAGTTAACGCCGCTAATTCTAATTTCTCAAACTTCAACTCGTAAATTAGTGCCTGCTCAGTTAGCCAATTAACTAATTCTTCTGTATCGTGGCTCTGTGCTTCTCGAAATCCAAAAAACTCTCGGATTTGGGCGCGGTGATATTTAATGGAGCGCCCTTGCCAATTGTAAGAGTGATATTTTTCACTTTTAATATCTAAAAGTTTTGCTACATAATTAACAACGTCCGCAGGAATTTCTGAGGAATTCTCTGGAAATCTAGCTTCTAGTTGGAAGAATTTGAGTAGTAGAGCAAACCCCAAAGTATTCTGGTCATTTTTCTGAGTTAATTGCTCTAATTCCTTTGGCAGTAACGTCCAATGCTCTACTAATTCTTCTAAACGCCAGGTTTTCTTCATCAAGCCCACTTCTCAACCGCAAAATATTATATCTCTGCGCGTGATGACCTTTTAGCTTTTTCTTTAAAACATCCCCAATAACAGTTATTTATGGACAAGTTAGAGGCAATCAACTGTTGTAAAATGCTATCAAACGGTACTCGTGCCGAGAGTGCCTACTTATCATTTATGGGCAAGTTGGAACTAATGACTAGGACTGCCCCACCATTAAAGCTCACGAATTTAGAACAGCGCACTCGCGAACATCTGCTTCCGGGTGAGGTCGAAGCAATGCTCAAGGCAGCAAAGGTTGTTGGGCGGCATGGTCATCGCGACCGGACTCTAATTCTCTTGGCTTATCGTCACGGTCTAAGGATTTCAGAACTGGTAGCGCTGCGGTGGTCACAGGTAGATTTCAGTGGTGGCACAATTTATATTAATCGGCTGAAGCACGGCATCAGTGCTACACACCCGCTACGCGGACCGGAACTGCGGGCATTGCGACAGTTGCAACGGGAGTATCCTGATTCTCCTTATTTATTCATGTCTGAGCGTGGAGCAGCGATGGCAGCAGCAACGGCTAGAGGCATTATTGAGCGGGCAGGTGTCAAAGCTGGCTTGCCAATTTCTGTGCATCCGCATATGTTACGCCATGCTTGCGGTTTTTACCTGGCAGCTAAGGGGCATGATACACGAGCGATCCAGGCTTATTTAGGACATAAAAACATTCAGCACACGGTTCGCTATACCGAGTTAGCTCCAGGGCGCTTTAGAGATTTCTGGACAGATTGAGCGAGATTTTATCAGCAAAAGACATCCACCACTAGCTTCCTTGTTAGAGTCTATACCCAGTCTCGCTTTTAGCCGATCTTGCCCCTGATGACAGCTTCGCTATATTTACCCCAATTTCCCCATTGACTCGTAATTCACCAGTAGGCGTTTGACGAACTTTTAACCATCGCCTTTGAGCGCGCCGCAGCGAAGAGCGCTTTTTAAGTTGCGCTAGTCCCATCGGATGCTGTTAAGTTTTTAAGATCGCGTTCTATCTGATTTATACCTTGCGTGATAATCCTAGCTTGGTCTGATGTTGCCACACCTTCAGTCAGCAATACTTGCATCGCCTCAAGTACAGGCAAATTCTTCCCTAACACGCGCTCGATCGCCCAAGATGGAGTTGGTTTAGTAACTTTACTTATCCGCTCTACAGTTCTAATAATATTGCCGACCGCATCCTTGTGAACTTCTCTCGCCGTCCAGGTTTCTACGCTGCCATTAAATAAATAATTATGTAACGCTTGGTTTGCTTGACGAATACAAGCTTCCGGGGCTGTTCTCCCAAATTCTGCTTTGGCGATCGCTACCCGTTGGTTAAATTCGCTTTTCTCGTTTATCCAACGATAATAGGTCGCTGGATTTACCCCCGCCGCCGAATACGCTGCTTTGTCGCTGCCTGTCCGACTCAGCACATCAATGATTAGATCGGCAAGCTCAGGGCGGTATTTTGGTTTCCTGCCTACTGTCATAAAAACCTCATAAATTTATGTTTGTTTAGCGCAATCGCCGTCGATTTGACTTGTATTCAGCCAGCAGCTTTAAATGATTTTTAGCTAAGTTCAGCAGCTTCAAGCACGAAGGTTTATAAGCGATCGCTACGATTAGGGCGTGGCATTCACTGACTAAATCACCGCGTTCAGCTTCAGCTTTTCGTATTGTCTGCTCGTTTGAGGTCATGTCTGCTCTTCCGTTGTACTAACTTCTGGACTGGGATATTTTCAAAAATCTTCATCATCAGCCTCGTCCCACTCCAATACCGTCCTTTTGCGAGAACTGATTAGCAGCGTTTCGACACCAAGGTCAAGAGGACAGCATCCCCATCGGTCTAGGCAGTAGCCTTGGAATGTTCTGTGGGTGCTTTGCCAAGCCGTCGATTCTTCCAATTCAGCTATGCCGTCTAAAGCATACTGGATGCCTTTTCGAGCTTCTTGGCAAGCTGGACACCCGCACTTGCTGCGTTCATTAATCTTTTCGCTCACTTTCTACCTCCGCTACCAGCTTCTGAAAATAGTCGCGCGCTATCAAAGCCCGTTCATCTTGTGCGAACTCCTCAATGTGCAAATCCAGCAGCGCTAAAAAACGGACGCGATCAAAGCCAGTAAAAGTTTTAAACAACGTTTTTAGAATAGAGCCTCGCTTTAAGCCAGTTGCAATCGCCACGTCGTCTATCAATGCCAAAGCTGAACCCCAGGTCTGACACTTTAATATCTGCGTTGCCAAAATTTCTAGGGGAGGCAACTGTTCGGTGGAATCTCCACACTCCCCCCCCCTATGTTTTTCATCATTTGTTATGTGCGAAGCTGAAACCTCCAAGGGGGGAGGATTTGAACATATAACATCCGGTTCAAATCCTTCAGTTGTTATATGTGTGTTATGTAAGGTGTTATATGAAGTGTTATATGTCTGTAGCTCTTGGTGTACATGACTTTCAGCTTCGCATATAACAACTGGCAGACAGGGTGGAGGGGGGGGGGAGGGTAGAGAGTAGAAAGTAAACCGTTGATTATCTGGTGCTGGTCTAGCACTAATTAATTTTTTGTTAACCATTCTGTTAAGAGTGGTATATATGCTTCCTCCTGTTGCTCCATCTATCAGTTCAATAATTTCCTTGCCACTTAGACCCGACCTATGGGCATTTAGTTCAAGCACTTTTAGGATTTGGTTTTTTACTGTGTCACGGTCAGCTTTAACGCCTTCATCATCACCAAATCCCCCAAGGTTTACCCAGCTATTATCTTCAGGGTTAAACTCAATTCGTAACTGTTGCCCTTCAGCATCACGAGAGAAAACTGAGAGGACGCGCTGAGGATCTTTTGGATCGATAACTAGCTTCTTTTTATTATTTGGGTCTGGCTTAGGAATGTGGTCTAACTGCCAAGTTCCCCAAACAGCACCAGAAATCGCACTAGAACCACGAATCTTATCGACCCCCAACGCCTCTTGATTTTTGCTGGTGTGATGAATTAAGATTCCCGACGTGCCATATTTAGTCAGCAGTTCCTTAATGGTGTAGATATTATCGGCAAACTCTGCTGAGTTCTCACTAATCTGCTGACCGTGAGTGATGCGTTTTAAACTGTCGATAACAACTAAGGTTGGTCTAAAGACTTCCAAGCGCTCCTCTAAAGCTTTTATTTGACGAACATCGAAGCTCGTCATCACTTGAACATTACTGGCATCGCTCCGACGGAAACCGCGTTTAATTAATTTCGCCTTAGTAGAGTGGGCAGACTCATCTACGGACACAATTAAAACTCGACCTTGGGTCACAGCTTCCTTTAAAAAAGCACTTTCTCCCGTAGCCACAGCAAAGGCACAATCAATGGCAAGTAAAGTTTTACCGCTTTTTGGCGAACCTGCGAGGATGACTGTTTCACCTGCGGGTAATAGTTCTGGGATTACCCACTTTAGCCCCTGGCTCTCTTGGTCAAAGAAAGCATCCAAGTCAAACCATTGTAGGGTTGGCGTTGTAGTTCGTTGTTTAATCAACTGCAACGCTCGTTCGAGGGTGCTAGTTGACATTTGATATTTAGGCGCGAGTATTGCTTGTTGACGAATGCGCTCGACTTCATCATCAATTGCTAGCAGGTTGAGTAAGTCAAGCCGGAAGCGATCGCCGTCTAATTCCTTCTTGAGAGGCTTGATAATTTTTCGCTCCCAATCGTAGCCAGACATCCCGCAAGAAGATCGTATCTTCTCTATCTCAATATTTTCTGTTAGTTCGGTATGCTTGGCTTTTAAGACCTGCCTAGCTTGGTCAACGGCGGCTTCTAAAGTCAAAGTTTTAGCCCGTAGCGCTACGACATTGCCGCTATTTGTGATAGGAGGTTGACCGCGATCGCATTCCACACGGGTTTGTTTAACGTAATTATTCCAATACCAACCTTTGATGCAGTTTTCTACCCCCGATTGAGTGCAACTAGGCGACGGGTTGTCGCTTTGGGCAGACTTCCAGATATTATGCCATTCAGCTTCACCCCAGCCGTCCCCTGGTGGGCAACGATGGCAGTAATCTAGGAATAACTGCCACTCGTCACCTTCAAAAGCTTGACCTATGCTCCGTAAATAATTAGTAGTGCCAATTAAATCGCGCGCTAGAGCCGCTCCTGAACAATTGCGCGAACCATTCGCCTGACCCGATTGCAGCAAATTACGGGATTCTTTAGCTAAACAAACTTCAATGGGTACAGCTTGCGGTATGGGCAAATTAATATCCTCGTAACGCCCGTAATTAAGCAACGCGCGCTCAGAGCCAAGGGACGCGAGAGGTAAACTAGGCTTCTGTTCTATCTCTGGTTTAGCTAAAGCTGTAAGCCGTCCCTTTAATTCCTGATAGGAATATTTCTGCCCAGATTCTTGCACTATCTCCGTTCTCTTTGGTTCGCGCCCTGGCTTGACGTGCCAACCTCCAGCTAGGCGAAATACACGGGATGGGTTTTTATTAGCTGGGTCGGCTCCCATGACCGAAATTAATAACTTCTGTAGTTCCTTCCACTGTTCTACAGTTATTAGGCTACTAAGCACCCAGTAAGGCTGCGCTGATTTATCGCCACTATATATAGTGAACGTTGGTTCTAAAAACCCCACGGTCTCCCAGTGCAATAACTGTTCTTCTACGGGGCGATCGTCCCACTCGCAAAAGATAGCAACGCCCTTCGTAATGTCTTTATCTTCGTGACCGCCAAGAGCGCCATTAACAACGACATACACGCCGCGCCCATCGGTCTGATGACGTTCTATTTGCACCCAGTCAAGGCGATCGCACTTGCGTCCTTTGTCGTTGTTTTTTCGCGGATCGTTAGAGTGGTAGAAAAATCGCAAGCAAACGTTATCGCTCTTATAACCCAAGTATTCTAAGTGTTGCCGAGCTTGGTTCTGGTCGATTTTTAGAGATTGTGGGCTGTAAGTAGTTGCGTACATTAGCTTTCACCTCCCAAACCTGCTAAATGCGCGAAGCCCTGCGTGCGCGCTTGCGCTATCGCATAGTAGTGCAGGCTGTTGATGCCCAGTTCTTGTGCATGGAGAGCGATCGCACAGGCTTGAATATTTTTAGAAAAGCCTTGGAACTGCTCTAGTGCTTGGATTACAAGCGTTAAATCAGGATTTGTTGACTTAAAAGTTGATAACATAAAACTTATCTGCCACACTCCATGTGGTGAATAGCTCCACGCTCTTGCGCGGTAGTTGATACCTACACCTCATTGCCCTAACCTAATCGCCCTGTGTCCGCAGGGTTTTGGCATTTAGAGCAGTGAAGTCTGTTTGAATAAATCAGAAAGTGAAAAAACCGTCAGTGCAACCCTAGGAAGTTAGCTGGCGGTTTTTTCCGTTGATTGACTAATCAACCACTCACGCCAAGCGCGACGCACTAATGTCGAGCGAGGTGTATCGAGTATTTTAGATAGCCGCTCTATTTTTGTCATGTCTTCATTTGTGAGTCGGAGATTTAAAAGTCTGGGATATTTTACTGTCATAGTTTTGTAGGTTTCTGCATCACTAAATTAAAGACTATAAGGCATTTGGATATAGGCGACAATGATTGAAAAATTTAGAGTTTTGCGTTAAGGGTAAGCTTTTGAGCGATCGCCGCATCCCTAAGTCTCTGCCGTCTCGCCCTGCGCGGTTCGAGGCGAAGTTGCTTTTGTTGTGGGGCTTCCCTGAGCGTCAGCCGACGGGTGCTTGTATCGAGTGCTTGGATTTGGGCTAGAAAGCTTGGCATTAATGTGTACTCAAAATCGTCTTACCTTTAAAAAAGCACAGTCATCGCGGTCATTCAAGGCTCAGACAGGATCTGCCTATTAATACATAAAACTTTACAATTGCACCGATTGACCTTTGGGAGGTCTGCCTCTTCCCCTTTTAGACCCAAAGCCTTTAGAGTGTTGAATTTTTTGCCCCTTCTTTGAATAATCAGGATCATTGTTTGGATCTGGCAAATACATTACTTGTAGTACCTCTGATGCTTTCGCCGCCTGATGATAAATCTTCCACTCTTGTAGGTACTGGTTATAAGGCTTTATTAACGAATGTTCTCCTCCCAGGATCATCAGTTCAGATTGAAGATGGAGCAGCTTATGTAAGTTGGCAAGGGGATTAGTTTGTATCTTTTGGAGTAATTTTTTTCCGTCTTCTATATAATTCGACATCTTCGGCGTAGTCACTGTGGAGGGCAAATTTGAGACAATACCAGCACTCAAAATTTTGAACTTTCTTTCCACTCCTTCCAACCACTCTTGCTGCTCGTTAATTGCTCCACCCATCTTTGCTAGTAACTTAGCCTTACTCTTTATGTTCGATCCCTCAATTGTTTTTTGAAGGGAACTGGAACATAACGAATATTCAAAAAGTCCCCATAGTCCGTTTGAGGTCGGGACAACGCTTTCCCAAAGCCACTTAAATCTAGGATAAAAATGCTTATCAATGTAACTGTAAGAAGCTACCATAAGGTCGGCTTGAGGCTTGAGGTAAATAAGCGAACTGTCAACATCAAATAGTTGATTGTACAATTCTTTCCGATCTAGTAGATAGTATTCAAGCCATATTGCCAACTCTTGATAATGATTGTTTAAAGTACACGCTACCTTGCGATCACCATATTTTCTTAAATTGACTTCATCAAGCCACGATTTCGATTTCATATTTTCAATCCAGTCTGATAGCTTCCAAAGGTCAACTCGTGATTTATCATCTTTTTGTAGTTGAGGAATAACTTGCCCTCCATCGCCTATCAAAATTTTTGGATCTTCAAAGTTAATCATTAAAGTTTCACAAGATATTTATTAAAGATGTATTTTGCGATTGCACGATCGCGCGTTTTGCCCACACCTATCTAGAAAGATACCTGTTTATAAAACGGGCGTTGGGTCAGAACTAACGGCGCTAACTTCTAGGTTTGGGTCTTTAGCCTTCTTCTCAAAAACCTTAATGCCAGCGTCAACCACTTCAAAGCCATTAGCTGTACGTTGTCCTAACTTGCCACTCACAGACCCACCCCAATCGCTAAAAGCTGTGGCATCAGCTTCAGCCTTACGCCAGCTTTTAGCATTGATTAAAGCAGTGAAGACAACTCCATTTTGGTCAGTTAGTAAAAGTTCGACTTTCTTGTTAGGTGCTGGCGTAGCTTCAGGTAGTTCGTTGAATTTGAGCGTGATTTCTGATTTTACTTCTGTCATTTTGTCCGTAAGTATCGATGAGGTTTTAATGTTGAGACGAGCCAAGGTGTGATCGCTCGTGAGTTAGCGCTTGGGACAGTTATAGCTAGAAATAAGAGGCGCGATCGCAACGAAAAGCGATCGCGCTATTCTTTAAGCTAATAACTTCTGCTGCTCATTAATAGGTAAGAGCGGCATCAATCTACTTCGAGTTAATCCTGATAATACTTCCCCAGTCTTAAGGTCAGCATTAATAGGATAAAGCGCCGTCGCATCTGGCAGATAAGCCGGGTATTTTTCACTTATTAATTGGGTAGCTTCAAAAAGCGTTAATTCGTCCTTTGTCGCGTCCCGACTAGAAATAGTTGGGGGCTTAATCGTGCTATTAAATTGAGTGCTTACCGACCTATCAAAAACCATCCGAATTATCTGCGCTTTGCTCCCACCAAATATTGCGGCGGTTTCAACTTCAGCAGCCAGCATTGTGAAAAACCGCGCCTCGTAACCATAGACCAAAAAGTGTATAAGCAAGCCTTTAGGCAACCTTAAATCGTCGCTATTAGTAATAATTGCCGATATAAAAGCGTACTGCTGATCCTCCTTTACTTTGCCAATCTTCCCGTGCAAAGAAGTATCACAAGCCGCGATCGCAAACTCTAAATACTTACCGCGTCCGTAGGTATTTACGCTTTCAATGTTCCCCGGTTCAATGTTGCCGATAGAAAAGCAGCCTACCTGCTTGTTAACTCTCAGTAGATAAGGAGTTTCAGGCATTCCGATAATAGCTTTGTTGTGGGTAAATTGCATGGTCTGTGTGAGGTTTTTGTTAGTTATTTGTGGAAGTAATGCCTATATAATCAAATTGTTTTCTTTATTATATAGGCGGTCAAGCTTGGCTTTACCTATTAATAACGCCGCTAGATATAGCAGTGGCTAATTCTTCAATGCGTTCGCAACATTCAGTAACTTCATCCGCTGTAAAATCCTCGTCGCGGAGCATTTCATCTAACTCAGCTATAGCGGTTTTAATACTGTCTAAATCTAGGGCGACCGTAGAAACAATCTGCTTGCAAGTTTGGACTTCAGTAATTTTCATTGCTTCTTTTTGTAGGGTAGAGGCTTGGATAACTCCAAGCCGTGAATTAATTAAAATGGGCAATCAACATTAATGCGATCACAAGCGTAACTATTTCTATTTCTAGTAGTCTGTTTCACAGTGCATTTATCATTATTTAAAAAACTGCACTGACCGCAAACGAGAGGCGATTCTGTCTGTTCAATCGGTGAATGCGCGAGTCTAAAATCAGTAGTCTTCAACTGCTGCATTCCAACGCAGTAGCCCTGTAAATAGGTGATTTCTGCCATCATTGGCAGACGACCATCAAAGCCGTCACCAATGCCTGAAAGGTATATTTCCTCAACAGCTTCATCTTGAATACGCTGCTGCTCTTGATCTCTCTCTAATAGATATGTCATTATTTGTTTACCTGACGATTTGGGTACGGGCGATCGCTCAACTTTCCACTGGAGGGCGATCGCTCTTTTAACTATCTCTAGTATAGGCGCGTATACGCGATAAGTCAAGCAATTGGCGTGTATACATAGTCTTCTTTATCTACGGCGGGTATACTTGGTATAGGAGGTAAACCTATGCCACGCGGTCAAACAGAGCATTTAAAGAAAGATAGATTTGTAGTTAAAGGAGATAGCCCTTTAGCTAAAGTGCCTTTATCAGTACGTGTCCCAGAGGACATTGATGCGTATATACGAAGCCTTCCAGATCGCAATAACTGGTTGCAAAATGCGATTGTTGAGAAAGCAAAGGAAGCTCTCGCCAACGAGCGCGAACAGCAGCAGGATATGTCTGCTTGAAGTAGTGGTTACGGTCAAAGCAGAAGGATTAATTGAAAGTTGCCGACATCAGATCAAGCGTTCGCCTCAGTAGTTGTTTGTCAATTGCTATTTCAGGATGTACCCAAGTCTCGGAATCCTTGCCCCGCTTGGTTTCTATGACCACCGAAATCCGGTGGTCTACTTCTGCCATTAAATTTTTAATTGTTTTGTTGGTAGGGTCGAAAGAGATTAATCGGCGTTTTAATCGTTGATCTAGAGGTGCAGATTTCGCACCTCATAGAAACTAGGTTGGGCAAAGATTACAAGGTCGGGATTTCCGACCTTGTGGAAGTTAGACACGGTAAGGTTCACGAGACTTGGGCTAGTCCTGAAATAGCAATTGACTTTGCGCGATCGCCTTCTCGCGTTCTCTTGTTACTAGCTCAACCTTCAATTTTAATATTTCGATTTCGTCTTCGGCTAGTGGTATCACGACTTCTGCTTCGCGGTTTTTAATCGCAAAATACCTTTGAGCCGAGGCAATTTGTTCTTTGCGCGGATCTCCATTTTGGGCAATTAAGTAGCAAGCATAGCGGCTCAAATTATAATCTTCTAGGACAGAACCCCCGCCCTGAGCGCGTGTAACCAGATTCCCGGAGGCGGGAAAGTGGTTTTCTATTAATTCTCCACCATTGGAACAAGATACTTTTGCCCTTGCAATCGCGTTCTGGAATCGGTCGTATTTTACATAGCCCAATAACTTCATCAACTCCCTGGCAGACCAAAACTCTACTCCGTTTTGGTCGTAGCGCTTGTGGGCAAAATTTGAGAACCAATGGTTCTCGAAATGTCCACCAATAGTGAACAAAATATTTGGCATTAGAAATTGAGAACAAATTGTTCTCATTCTTGGCATGGGCGATCACGCCAAAGTACAAAAATGTGTACCAGATGCCGAATTGGTACACAAAATAGACGAGTAAAAATGTGAAGTAACAGTACACATTTCTTTTATGCGATCGCCCCCTTTATTAGTATATCAAGCGTATAGCAATAATTGCTATACAAACTACTGAACGTATAGCAGTTGTATATTACTCTGCAATCGCAGTATTGTTAATAGTTAGTAAAGCTCGATGGGGGAAGCTTCCCCCATCAGACTTTACGTCTTAGCAAAGCTATATACAGATTGTTATACATACTGCTATACTGTATAGATTAACGTATATAAATTGTATAGCAATGAGTAAGAGTCAAATAAACTTTCGACTGCCAGATACCCTGATCGCCGCCCTTAAAGACCGGGCAGAATCCGAGGGTATTACCTCAACTGAGTTAGCAATCCGCCTGTTAGAGCAGAGTTTGGGGTTGCCATCGTCAGGTTACGCTATTGATGAATCGCGTATAGAAGATCGTATAGAAGAACGTATAGCACCCTTGAGAGAACAGGTCAGTCAATTAAATCAATGTATAGAGTTGCGTATAGCAACTGTTATACAGAAGGAGATAGCCCCGTTATTGGGGGAATTGAGCGCCTGAGAGTCAAGGACGAAACTCTTAGGCAGATTAAACCGCCGCGCCACTCGCAACGGGTGGATAGCGAAGTCTCTGGTGTGACCGCAGCGCAAGGCAATGGCGAGGAAACGCAAAGCCGCAAAGAACTGGGCAAACTATTTAACGTCAGCCACGAAGCGATCAGAATTTGGGAAGAAAACGGAAAACTTATTGAGTTGGGATGGGAGCGAATACCCCACATCAAAAGTCCCGTGAAGTACAGCCGTACTAGCCAACCAACCGTCCCAGTCCCGCCAGCTTCCCTTCTAAACTAGCTACCCGATCTTCGAGGGATGCGATCGCGCACCCTTAACGCTATGGGGTCAGTCTGCCCTAGATGGTGGCGATTAACTTTAGAATCTTGACCCGCAAATAGCCTGAACTTGGACTTCAGGCAAGTTTCGATTCTTTTCCCGACAAAACAACACATCAGCTAACCGTCTTTCAGCATAGAACTGATGAGCTAACCAACCCAAAGGAAGACCAGCCAAAAGTCCCACAATCAACCCAATCATCAAGCTAGAAACAAGATTCTTTCTAGTAATAGTATTCTGTCGCTCTACTTTTGCTGACATAGTTCCCCTTCAAACGCATTAAACGCTGCCAATTAATTCACTACCCAACCAGACGACCTAGAGAGGCTAGTTTCCGCTCCACGTTAGCCACCCGGTCTTGCAAATCAGCGATCACACCCTTCACTGAGGCGGGGTCAGTCTGACCTAAATACTGCCCTAATGCTTCTCTGACTATTTCTGCTTCTTTGCGACCCGCAGCCAGGGCGATCGCACTAATTTGTTGCTGCCAGTCTTGGGGAACTCGCGCCCCGACCATCGGTGACTCTGCCATCTCTGCCTACTTTGCTATCAGTGTTGATTTAAGGGTAGCTAATTATAGCTGTAGTCGGTGATAGCAGCGATATCATAAGCAGAAACTATAGAAAACGGCTAGAACCACTATTCTGTCGTGGAATGGGTAGCAGTTGATTGATAAGTAAAAGTTAAGCCAGTGGCGATCGCGGTCTGGGGCAACGAGATATCAATACTTTTAGCTATCTATTCCACCAAATCATCGTTTCGTGTAATCTAAGAATATTGACAAGATTTAGGGCATGAAAGTAGCAGGAAACGGGCAAGGGAAAATCTTAACCCCAGAGGAATTGAAGTTACTGTTTGCCAATGGATTTACGAGAGAACGCGATCGCGCTTTGTTTGGCATCTGCTTATTTACTGGCTGTCGGGTGTCTGAAGCACTGGCACTCCAGACCTCTGATATCAAAGGTGGAACTCTAACTTTTAGGAAGTCTACCACAAAGGGCAAGCTCAAAACTCGCGTTGTAGATATCCAGCCGGGACTAGCTCAATTGTTAGCAGAGTACCCAACATCATTAGGGGCGCTATTTCCAGGGATGCGAGGGCGAAGTCTAACTCTAACCCGCTTCATGGCTGATAAGATTCTTAAGGCTGCTTGCGGAAGGGTTGGATTGGAAGGTGTCAGCACTCACTCGTTTAGGCGAACTGCTCTCACTATGATGTCTAGCGCTGGTATTCCTTTACGAGTGATTCAGGAAATTTCGGGGCATAATGACTTAGGAACCTTACAGCGTTACTTAGAAGTGTCACCGGAGCAAAAACGCAAAGCTGTAGCTGTGATTGGATTTTGATGAAAATGGCGACTTGCCTAGCTTAAGCTGCCACGTCCTGGGAATATAAATACTGCTGAAACCCAACAAACACTTCACTGATGTTTGCAACGCTTCCTAGTTCGGTCACAGCATCACGAACAGCATGATATTTTAACTCTAATAGTTTAGGTAATTTAGAGCGATCTAGTTCTCCCACTCCGTCTCTAATGTATTGCTCCAGTACAAAGTCGAGAAATTCTTGCTGCTTGCCAATATACTGCGAAAAGATTAATGACTTGTGAGCAAGGACGCGATCTCGGCGGCTCATGGGTGCAGAGGCATAGGCGATGTAAGCCAGCACATCATATAAATCGCTTTTCTCAGCATCAATTAGGCGGCTAATCTCCGTGAGTTGTTCTCCCCCGTAGCCTTTTTCTGCCAGTCCTGCTAATAGGGCTTGGCGGGTGTCGGGACGGCTCCAGATTGCTCTTAATTCGTCTTCATTTTTAAATAGTTCGGGAATTTCACCAAAGAGACGTTCTACAAAATCAGTAGCAGTCATGGGTTTACCGTCTGGACTCCAAAAGCTAGTAGCTATCTGGTGCTGGAGGGTGCGTTCTTTGCCGCCAAGGAGAATTTTGATTGTTATGGAGCGGGGAGCTTTGGCGATCTCGTTTCCTTCATCGTCACCATTTGTTGTGGGGTCTGGCGACGTATCTGTGCGCGGTGGTCGGGGTGTGACAGGTACGGGTTCTATTGGTTCGCCATCCCATTGCGGGTCGTTGAAGTGTTCGTAAGCTTTAACAAAATCATAGATAGTGAAGTAGTCTTTCCCTTCAAATAGGCGAGTCCCGCGACCAATAATCTGTTTAAATTCAATCATCGAGTTGATGGGGCGCATCAGTACGATGTTGCGGACATTCCGAGCATCAACCCCTGTAGAAAGCTTTTGAGAGGTGGTAAGAATAGTCGGGATAGTTTTTTCGTTGTCTTGAAAGGTGCTGAGGTGTTGTTCGCCGAGTTTTCCATCATCGGCGGTAACGCGGACGCAATAATTTGGTGCGGTGCTAATCTTCATTTGGTTGATTAAATCTCGCACTGCTAAAGCGTGGTCTTGGGTGGCGCAGAAGACTAGAGTTTTTTGATTTTGGT
>MWWB01000074.1_pt1 | contig 19168 bp, 15 predicted proteins | sample 1047291 | NCBI WGS metagenome assembly MWWB01 (sample SAMN06349976, study PRJNA376086) | soil metagenome | isolation source: MS4-1 sample Antarctic (ecotone) soil | place: Antarctica | reverse complement strand
TGCTTCCCCACGGCTACAGCATCGTCGACAACCTCATACACCTGGCGTTGGGTGTCGGTGGCATCGTGGTCGGCTTCCTCCTACCGGGGCGAGGCACCACGGCGAGGGCGTAAGAAAGCCTCCACTCTCCCCACCCGCGGGACCACCAGACATCGAGAGGCTCGTGGCGCTCAACCAGAAGCCCGGCGTTTGAGATACTACCGCCCCTAGAACAGTAACCAGGGTTCCGAGAAGCCAAATCCTCTCGGCAGCTCGGTGAATAGAGGCACCTGCCTCCTCAACGTGTACCCTCCCAGCAACTGTCGAAGTCATACGATGCAGGAAGCGGCTAGGCAACAGAGGCTTCGGCCAGAAAGTAGGGCTAGCGATGAAGGCCATCATGATAGGTTACTGGGTGATCTTGGTGGGGCTCGTCTTTGACGTGGTAGGGACTATCTGGGATGTAATCGACGATCTGACCGGCGAGGAAGCGCTGGGGGGGCTACTGACGCCCGAAAGACTAAAGTTTCTGGGAATAGCCATAGCAATCCTAGGTCTGGCCTTAGGGTTACGGATGGGGCTGAGACGCCGAGGGTGAAATTCGTATCGTCCATGAGGTTGGTTTTGTAAAACGGTGTAAGCAGGAGCGGTGTAACGCCAGATAACCCGCTCTCCCCCGATCCTATAGGTCTATGCGACCGGGGGAGAGGCTGCCCGCGAGGTAGACCGGGGTTATCCGGCAGAAGGTAAGGCGCGGGTTATCTGGCGGCGCTCTTGCTCCTCAACTCTACGGTCCTCGGCCAGTACATCCGTCGTCCGAGTCTCCAGGTACGCGGCCTCGGCCCACGAGACTCACCTCTGCGGACTGCTTACCCTAGAGTTCGAATTCCTCTTCGGTGACGTCTCCATTGCGGCGGCGGACCCTTCTCACCTTGGCCGACCTTCCGGTGCTCCCACCGCTGCGCTCTACGTTTACCTGCTGGGTGAACTTCTCGGAGCGGGCGCCGCGGCCGGTCTTACGTTTCTTGCGACGGCTGCGTCGTCTACGCATCGCGCTTTCTCCTTTATTGGTGAACACACGACAGAGGCTTACCGCTAGCTGAACAAGACCGTGCTCCTACGAACTACGCAAGGCCGCCCAGAGCCTCGCGGACTGTGGGCTCCGAAGCTTGAGGGTACCGTTCTCTGCTTGAGCGATCTCACCCGCAGAGATCCCCGAAAGTCGGGCGAGCTGTTGGCGGCCCAAACCCTTCTCCAATCTCCGCTTCTTTAGCCTTTTCCCGTCCATCTTCTCTCCCTTTGGTAAGGGGCGAAGCCCCGGGTGTGTTGCAGAGCCCAGCCCCGCTGGGGTTCTATACCCCTGATCCGCTAAAAAGCTCTCCGGGAGGTAATACAGAAGGACCGGAGCCCCGATCCCCGCTTCCGACGAGCGCAAAAAAGGTTTAGCTCAGTATGTAGCGGGAACAGACATCACGTCGTTAATAGATAGGAGGCGGGTTAGGCGAATGGGCAAGAAGATGAAGGGAGCGAAAGCCTTGGGCAAGACGTACGCAGCTTCACGCCTGAAGCGGTCTCGCGCGCAGCCGAGCGCCTCGCGCGGTGCCGACATTTCGGGAGGACTCGGCTTCAATAGTCCCCGGAGCATCCTGAGCGCTCTTACCCAGGACGGCATCCTGAGCTTCGCCAGTATCGCCAGTATCGGGAGTGCGGGCTCTATCTTGAGCATAGGCAGCATCGGTTCGATCCTCAGCATCGGGAGCGCGGGCTCCATACTGAGCATAGGTAGCGTTGGATCCATCTTGAGCATAGGGAAAGCTGGTGCGGCGCCGGGCAGGGGTTCGAGCGAACCCGAACCCGATATCCTGCTCGAAGAGGTGCTGCTCGAAGAGGTGCCGCTCGAAACCGATATCCTGCTCGAAGAGGTGCCACCCGAAACCGATATCCTGACAGAAGAGACGCCGCCTCCAGAGGGGATGCCCCCGGAGCCGAGGCCGGAACCGTAAGCTACTCCCGATGATGCCGGCTACCTCGACGACGCAAGGCAAAATCAGGCTTGGGTTTGTTCGCGCCTCCCTACGGGTAGTCCAGGCCCCGGTGCTTTAGCAGCTGACAGCTGAGGCAGTAACCACTACCGGGAGGAACCGTGGATCTAACCTCTTTGGGCATGGGCGATGTGCAGCAGTATCTCGGAGGCATCAGTTTTCCGGCCGGCAAGGAGGAGGTGGCTTCCGAGGCTGAGAGCAACGGCGCTCCCCAAACCTCGTCGATCAGATAAGGAACGCGGCCATGGAGCAATTCACCGGCCCTCAGGACGTTCTGCAGGCCGTGCAAGGCTCCTTGTAAGCGTAGTAGGCTACGGGTGTAAGCCGCTCAGCCACACCCTCTATAGCTCCAGGCCGCCCTGGGACGGGTGAAACGCCTGCCAAGTATTCTCGACCGCCCCGCTTATCGGGGTGCGAAATGCCGCTTTGCCCCGGTCCCGGAGGTCCTGGCCGCGGCTTCGCTAGGACCGGCTCGGTGTTACAAGTAGGCTGTAACGAATGCACGGTAGTGAGAGAAGGTTTTTTCCGGAAACTCCTCTAAGCATCCTCACGTGTATCAAGCGCCGAAGAATCGACGCCACCAACTCCTCCCTGAGCGGCCCCGAGGTTCGCCCGTATCATCGGCGGGTGTCTCGGTACCGGGTTCGCCCTCCGTGGTCGTCTCGCGGGCGTCTCGTGGCTCTGGAGTGGGGCTGGGTTCTAGCTCCCGGATGGTTCGTGCCTGCTCTGCGTTGGCCTGGGTGAGCTGAGCGATTATCGTGTCGGCACGCCGGCGGGCTTCCCGCTCCTCTGCTAGCTGTTCTCTCATGTACGCCACCTGGTCTAGCAGGGACTCGACCAGCTCCTCGCGGAGATCTAGCCGGGTGCTTGTTTGGTCGTCCGCCCGGTCGTGTTCGGGCTCCGTATGGGCGTCTGCTTGGTCGCGCCCGGTCGTGGTTTGGTCGTCTTCCACGGGGGCGGGTAGCAGTACGTAGACGGTTCCGCCCTCTTTGATGCTCCGCAAGGTACCGCGCTTTACCCTGGAGCGGACGGCTTCGGCGGAGATCCCGAGCTCGTCGGCGGCCTCCGAGACGGTCAGGCGTCGGCTGACGTGCATGGTTGGCCGTTCGGTCGCCGCCCTGTCGGTCCTTGTCGCGTCCTGTCGGTCCTCCTCTCCCATGAGGAAGGTATCTTACCCTTGCCGAGGACCGCCGCGCCCTCCTTAGTGCCCCGCCGCTTGCTCCAACTCCTCGATGCGCGCCTCCAGTTCATCGCTTTCCCTGATCTTGCGCTCCAGCTCCACGGCCCGGAGGCGCGTGTTCACGAGCTGGTTCGCCACGGCCGCCCGTCCGGTCTCCAGCGCCTCGACACCCTCGCCCCCGAGCACCCGGTTCGTGAGTTCGGAGAGCAGCGCCTTGATCTCGGCCAATTCGCCCGAACTGCGACCTCCCCCTCCGCTCTTGCCGCCCCTGGAGGCGTTGCGCCTGCGCTCCTCGGCGCGGTCGGGATCGTGCGAATAGCACCAGTCAGCACCCGGGATAGCATCCCCCTTGCACCGCTCGCCATTCGCCTTGATCGCCGGACAGCAGGCCATTAGCTATACACCCCCCCGGCCTCGGCCTCGAGAAGCGCGATCTCGGCTTCCACGGCCTCTATCTTCTCGTCCAGCGACAACCGGTCCGTCCTCGCGTCGAACTCCTCTAACTCGGCCCGGTTCCGGGCCAGCTCTTCGGGCGTCATGCCGGCCTCGGCTTCCGCTATCTCGGCTGTCAGCCTCTTCATCTCTCGGTCGCCGGCGCGTACGTAGTCGCCCATGTGGCGGACGAAAGAGCCGTCGTCAACAGCACGGATGATGCCTGCTTCGTCTATCCAGAAAAGTGGCTCCTGCCCTATTTTCAAGTCCCGCTCGATCTTGTCTCGAGCATCCTCACGGAGCCCGGCGTAAACCTCCGGGGGCGACCACGGCGGTTCGGGCCGCTGATCGGGCGTCTTGGCCTCAAGCAGCTTGAGGCGGCTTCGGAGGCTCATACTTACGCAGCTCCTCGTCTGAGCGTGGATTGAATGTCTCCGAAATCGGCGGGTCTCCACAAGAAGACTTCTGGTGCTCGCTCGACTTCGGCCAGCGCCTCCAGCCACGATCTTTGTTCCGGACGCAGCCGGCCGGCCGTGGTCTTGAGCTCGACGAATAGACAACGCGGCGTGCGGACTAACACCAGGTCCGGGAAGCCGGGAGTAGAGCGCCTGGAGTCGTGAGTGTGGTAGCAGCGCCAGCCGGTGAGACGTGCGAGCTGCACGACCTGAGCCTGTAGCTGCTTCTCCGTGACGCCCTGGACGCCTGGACTGAGTATCATGCCGCGCCTCCAGGTCTGTACGGCGTCCAGTCCGTCGGCGGCACGCTCCGCCAGTCGCCCCCACGCTTGAGGAATTCGGCTTTATCCGTGTCACTACGCGCGAGAGAATCACGACCTCCTCCTGGGGCTGGGGGTGAGGAGTCCTTACGCTGGGCGCGCTTGCGGGAGATAGCTCGAAGCCGAGCCCCGAGGCTCGTGTCTTGCCGGACTTCTTCGCGGCGCTCTAGTTGAATTCGGTTCATGCGACACCCGCCATCGGCGAGCCCGATCTGACGTAAGCCCGTGCATACTTCGGCTCGGAGTGGGCGCAATGTTCGCAATCACAGAACGGGGAATGTTCGCCGTAGTCTGCAGCCGGTGGCTCCTCTGCCAGGGGCTCTGCCAGGGGTAGCGGGTTCTCTACCAGGGGCTCTGCTGTAAGAGGAGGAGGCTTTGCGTTGACCTTCGCGGGGAACACGAACTCATTGTTAAAGTACTCCGGTAGACGCTCGACGCGGTAGCCCATCCGGCGTACGGCGGGCGGCACGTCCCGCCACCGCAACCCATTATCCATCGCCATCTGACACAGTTGGCCCATCCGCACCCGGTCTTGCTGACCTAAGGTTCTCGCTACCAGCGCCTCGACGGCTGGGGGTGTTGGTGCGCGGTCCCGCTCCTCTTCTTCGCGGATCTCCCGGAGACGCCTCTCTCGAAGTTCCTTCGTTTGGCGCACTGCGGCGAGGCTAGCTTTGGGCGTCCCACGCCTCTCCCGCTCCAGGTGCTCACGGTAGCGCTTGCGCTGCTCGCGGTGCTTCTCGGCCTGCTTCTCGGCCTGCTTTACCTCGCCCGTGCGCTCGCGCTCCTCTTCGAGCCGGTTGAGCCATTCGCCAGAAAGTCGGACCACGTCGCCTTCGCATTCGAGTATTCCCGCCTCATCGAGCGGCTTCAGTATTCGCCTCCTGACATCTCGGGGCCTCTTACGGTGCATGGCCTCGCACAGGTTCCCGAGGTGCAGCTCCCCGCCGGCGGCCTCCAGGGTGTCCAGGACGGCGCCACGGTGCGGGCCCAACCTCTTGATATACGTATCCTCTTGCTCTCCGGGAGGTAGAGCTCCCGTGTGCCGCACCCTTCTGGCGCCGGGCACGACCTCGAACTCCCTTCGACGCTTCCGGCCCGGAGACGGCCACCGGAGACGGGGTGACGAAGGGGGGCGCGCAAGGGTAGGACACCTATGGGGTAAGCTCTTAACTGAACCCTCGCCGTGTGCCTTACCCCTATACTGTCCTAACTCTGCGCGGGGTACGAAAAGCCGATACCTGCGGGCTTTACCCTTATCAGCGGGCGGTAGAGTCCTTATCTGTTTGTTGGCTTCGAGGTGCCGGATAGCCTTGCTGGTAGAGTCCTTAGACTTCGCGGAGAGCTCCGAAAGCCGCCGCAGACCGACCGCGACCTCCAGCTCGACGCCGCCCTCAACGTCGTACATCTTCCCGGACTTCATAGCGAACTCCGTCAAAGCCTCCATCGTGTCGCGGGCAGTGTGCCCCCTCGCCCAGTGTCCCTTTACCTCGCCGTACTTGTCGGGCTTGGGGGCACCAACGAAGTGCATCCAATCCATGGCGCGCCACTCACGCCATAGGTAGCTAATAGCCCTCCGGAGCTTGTCGCTTCGGGACATGCGGATCTCGCCTATATCGGCGGGCTCGAAGGTCCGCGCCAGCATGAACGTTTCTTCGAGGGTGCCGCCGGCGACGAGGAAATCGTCTATGCCCTGCTTGGAGCCGTCCGGGGCATCGGGAAGGTAGATCACCTTCACCACGGCGCCACGTTCCTCCAAGCATCGGACGAGGGCGGCGAGGGCGAGTTGTACCCCTTCTTTGGTCGCGGTGTCCGAATCAAAACAGATCGTGACTTCCCGGCCCCCGAGCCGGATGTGATCCCAGCATGGCCGCAACTTGTACGGCCGCACCTTTGGCACGCACCATCCCCACACTCCAGGCAGTACCACGGTGGGTATGTCCCGGCTCGTGGCCGCGTCGCCGGTCTTGCAGCCCTCCGTGACCAGTAGCGGCTCGTCGCCGTGACATGCGCGATCCCGCATCCGGGGATGCACGTCGATAATCAACTCGGCACCCGCCGGCGTCTCGTATTTCAGGCCCGGTACTCGGGGCGTGTGCGGCTTGATCTGCGCGAGTCGCGTAATACCGTCCGGGCTGTGTAGCGGGACCCGGAGTGCCGGAGCGTCCGGACTGGCCCGCCGCTGTTTCTTGCCGAAATCCAGGAGCTCTGCGCGGCTCGTGACCGTCTCGTATCCGCGCTCTTTGGCGACGGTCGGATCTATGCCCGATTCGTGCAAGAGCATGTGGGAATGCTTACGAGAGAGGTGTATCATTGAGGTGTTATCGGTATATGATTCCATAACGCTCCTGTGGGAGTGTTTGGGGGTCCAGGCTTGCCGGCATAGGCCCCCTTTTCCTTTGCAACATCTTCTAAGCAACCCGCTTTTCGAGCAGCTTTACTTCTTGCTCTTCTTTCTCGATCTGTCCCGCACGTTCAGCATCGCCTTGTTCGACCGCTCGGCTCCTCTCTCTCTCGGCTATAGCCTGGAAACTAAGGTTTGCGACCATATTGATCTCCATGGATTGCACCGTCAGAGACACTTCCTCGGGTGTGCCTTTGTGCTGAGCGAGAACGGGTTTTACGGCTGCGCGCACATCCGCTATCTCACGAGCGAGTGTGTAGGCTTCTTGGTAGGAGAGGCCTTCGAATACCTCTCCAATCTCGACCAGGGACATCGTAAAAGTTCTATCGGATACCCCCGCTCTCTCCAGCAATTCACCCATGGAGCGCGGGGGCGGCTCTTTTGGGACCGTGGTGCTCCAGGATGGGTCCGTCAGTGCCTCCGGCGGAACGTCGAGCGCGCCCGCTATCCTCTGAATCGTGCCCGGCTGCGGGAAGTTGTGGTTTGACTCGATCAACGAGATTGTTGATCTGTCTCGACCCACCGCTTCCGCGAGCTGCCCTTGGGTAAGGGCCTTGCGGCGCCGAAGTTCTCGCACTCTATCGCCTATCGTCACACAACCCTCCATCCGCTGGCCTACGTTGGTTATTTTGGACTTTGTGCAACCTAAAGTCAACATTCTACTGTAAAAAAGTTGTATATATGTTGAATCGCGGAACGGATTTTGATAGACTACGGTTGTCGAAAGAAATGGCCTCGCAGGTGTTAGTAGCACCCCGAGGCCAGGACCACGGAATAGCTTGGAGGCCACCGTGATCGAGACCACTATAGCGCACCCAGCACCACCAACCACCACCCGCAAGGAGACCCGCGCCGACCGCGCTCTCTCCCTCTACGTCGCCCACGCGGAGACCATCGCGCTCTCGTTCCGTGCCGGTACCTACAAGGTGCCTTCCGGGACCAGCACGGCGGTCTACAGCGTCCGCTTAGTGCCGACTCCGTACTGCTCGTGCAGGGACTTTCACGCAGGTCCCCTGGGCGAGTGCAAGCACGTGTCTGCCGTCCGGGTCGTCAGGAAGGCCACTGGCCCGTGTGCGGGCTGCGGCCGTAGGTTCTTCCACCGCGAGCTTGTCGAGGCGGTGGACGGCCACCTGACGTTCTTTGCGGGCGACATGCTTTGTCCCGAGGACGCCGTCGCCCACGGCGTCCTGTGATCCGCGCCCTCGCCGTGGGGGTGGCATTCGCGCTACCCTCCTTCTTCCTTCTCTACGTCCTCCCCGGCTGACCCCCGTGGTCTCGAATGGTCGTGACTGCTAGTGACGCCAGAATTAGCAGGAGCGGTTTCGAGGGGAGCTCAGTGGTCTCGAATGCCTGGAGCCGCAACGGGGTCCGGCAGTCGGGGATAGTTGCCCTCTTTGTTGCACGCGGACACAAGAGCGCCATAATACTTTGAGGACGACCCATTCCTCCGGTCGGGCCGCATACCCTCATCGGACCGGTCGAATAAGGTTCCTAGCGGTGTATCAAGAGGGCTGTGAGAAAAGTGCTGTATCCGAGAACGTGAACTCCCTGCATCTCGGTGAATACAGGCAACCTGCCCCTCACTCTCTGGGCGTAATCTCCCCAACTACAAAAAAGGTTTTACGAACCACAACATCTTGAGCATATCGAGTGCAACATCTGTATAGCTCTGGTATTTGCGGATTGCGGACTCTCTCCCTGTACCCCTTAACGAAGCTTGTTGAATTCTCAAATAACCTTAATACCTGCTAGGGTTATGCAGATAAATAAAAACGGGGGGATCTACCTGTCCTTCCTCGTTTTCTTTGAGAAGGGGGACGAAGACTTGAGGCGATTGGCACGGATCATGTCGTTTGTCGTGGTGTTTACTTTACTGGTCGCGAGCGTCGCGCTGGCGGAGACCATCCGCTGTACAAACACGGAATGTGTCGGCACTAACGAAGCCGACGTAATAAATGGCAACGACGAGGACCAGAATTTCGATGCTCGCGCAGGCAACGACATAATCTTCGCCGGCGGTGGCATCGATACAATCGAGGGCGACGAGGGCGACGACGAGATCTTTGGCGAGGAAGGTGACGACACAATCTTCGGCGGGGACGGCGTCGACATGATCGAGGGCAACGAAGGCATCGACACGATCTTCGGCGGTAACGGTGCCGACACGATCGAAGGCAACGAGGACAACGACCGGATCGACGGTCAGGCGGGCAGCGATACCGTCGATGGCGGCAACGGCGACGACCGCATTAACGACCTGGCCGGTGACGATAGAGACACGCTGTTCGGTAACGCTGGTAATGACCGTCTGAACGACGCGGACGGCGGCGGAAGAGATATCATCCGTGGCGGCACGGGCGACGACGTGTGCATAGGCGACCGCGGAGACACATTCAAGGGCTGCGAGGTTGAGCGCATAAGGTAGCTAGTAAGGGCTAGTAGCGTCACTAGGTAACCTATGGGCACGTGCCGGGGTTCTTAGGCCCCGGCTTTTTATGCTCTCTGGCCTACTAGGTTTCCGAGAATGAGCAAACTCGCCTACTCGATTACCCCCCTTTGCAGGACTTTGAGGCGAGCGGTTGCAGACTCGCCCGGCTTGATCCTCGTGGGAGCGATCAAGCGGTGTAGCGAGCGTGTTGCGAGGGTCGGTTGCAGCGGACGATCTGCGCCGTCGAGGTGTGCTACTCGTCGAAGCCAAAGAATCTCCGCCACCAACTAGAGCGGCCCCGAGGTTCGCCCGTATCATCGGCGGGTGTCTCGGTACCACCTACATCCTCCGAGGCCGTCTCGGGGGCGTCTCGCGGCTCTGGTACCCGTTCCCGGGTCTCCCGTAGCGAAGTTAGCTCGGCCTCCAACCGATCCGCGCGCTCCCGCTCCCGCCCCAGTTGTTCTCGGAGGGTGGACTCCGCATTTGCTGTCAGCTCGAGCCGTGTCCTGAACTCCGCCGCCTCCGCGGCCATCCGCGCGGCCTCCGCGGCCAGATCGCGGATTATGTCTGCGAGATCCTCCGCGGCTACACCCCGGGCGTCTCCGCGAGATCCTCCGCGAGCACCCGCGAGATCGGTGTTCCTCGCGGATCTTTCGCGGGCTCCTGCTCCGGATGTCCGGGACTTCCTCGCGGATGATCCGCGACTGTCCCGGAGGGCATACACGGAGTCTATGGAGACCAGATAGGCTTTCTGAATGCCTTCTCCCTCGGACCTGGCGACCAGATCTCCACGCTCTATGTACGCACGGACGGTTCGCGGGTCTACTCCGAGCGCCTCCGCTGCCACCCTCGTCTTGATCCACCCGGAATCTCCCGGGGGATCCGGAGGAACACCCGCGAAAGATCCGCGAGCGGACTCTGTGCGCTCTTCATCCATGCCGGGCATCTTACCTACGACGGCGCCGCTATGCTGGATAGGAGCCGTCCTCAAGGCTCCAGCGAGACCTCCTCCGTCTCTAATGCTTAACTTGAAGGTTAGGCGAGGTCGATCAGGGGATAAGCTCGGTTGACGTTGTATCTCGCTGGAGGAAGTGCAGAATGCCATATGCCTAGCATGCCGGGATGCCACCACCGGGACTGTCGGAGGGGGTCAGTCTTCGGAGGCGCGTCCCGGCTCCCTGCTAGGTACACTGATGATTATCGGCGGCGCATCCCCCCTCCGCGCCGCCGACCAGGACTCGCTCTCTGGCGAAGCCAAGGAGCGGAAGGGGGAAGTGTGGGGGACCAACCGGAGCTAGAGGAGCGCACCCTGGAGTGTTCGGGACGTATCGTCCTCGACTGCCAGTGTGGCGACAGGCTGATCCTTCTCGGCCAGGAGGAAGACTGGCGCTCGGAGGGGCGCTCGGACTTCGGGTGCGGTTGCGGAAAGAATCTCACTCTTGCAGATCGTCCGGACGAGGAAGTCCTCGCCGTCAAGCGTTTGCTTCATGGCGTCATCAGACCTCCCAACCTTTGACGTAGGCCTCTTCCTCTAAGCAGGGAGCCCAGGGAGCCCCCGTCGAACGGTACAGAGCCCCGGAGATCCCCACGAAGACAGTGAGCCAACCCTAGAGCGTGACGAGCGGGGACTGTAGCGGCGCGTCCTGGCCTGGTTCGGGTTCAGGGGACGTTGACCTTGGCCAAGGCCTCGCTGACCGGGAGAAGGCAACCTCGAAGGCGAAGCCTCGGTGTTCTGCGAAGATAGCCGGGATTCCCCGGCCGCTAGGATTCGAGCCGCGCCTCTAGCGCCTCGCCCACGAGCACCGGGTAGCGGCCACGTCGCCCGCGGTGCTCGTCTCGACAACCTCTAGCCTGCGTAGTCGCTGCCTCATCCCGCCCAACGGTTACCCCCGGCTTCGCCCCGCCGCTTGCTCCAACTCCTCGATGCGCGCCTCCAGTTCATCGCTTTCCCTGATCCTGCGCTCCAGCTCCACGGCCCGGAGGCGCGTGTTCACGAGCTGGTTCGCCACGGCCGCCCGTCCGGTCTCCAGCGCCTCAACACCCTCGCCCCCGAGCACCCGGTTCGTGAGTTCGGAGAGCAGCGCCTTGATCTCGGCCAATTCGCCCGAACTGCGACCTCCCCCTCCGCTCTTGCCGCCCCTGGAGGCGTTGCGCCTGCGCTCCTCGGCGCGGTCGGGATCGTGCGAATAGCACCAGTCAGCACCCGGGATAGCATCCCCCTTGCACCGCTCGCCATTCGCCTTGATCGCCGGACAGCAGGCCATTAGCTATACACCCCCCCGGCCTCGGCCTCGAGAAGCGCGATCTCGGCTTCCACGGCCTCTATCTTCTCGTCCAGCGACAACCGGTCCGTCCTCGCGTCGAACTCCTCTAACTCGGCCCGGTTCCGGGCCAGCTCTTCGGGCGTCATGCCGGCCTCGGCTTCCGCTATCTCGGCTGTCAGCCTCTTCATCTCTCGGTCGCCGGCGCGTACGTAGTCGCCCATGTGGCGGACGAAAGAGCCGTCGTCAACAGCACGGATGATGCCTGCTTCGTCTATCCAGAAAAGTGGCTCCTGCCCTATTTTCAAGTCCCGCTCGATCTTGTCTCGAGCATCCTCACGGAGCCCGGCGTAAACCTCCGGGGGCGACCACGGCGGTTCGGGCCGCTGATCGGGCGTCTTGGCCTCAAGCAGCTTGAGGCGGCTTCGGAGGCTCATACTTACGCAGCTCCTCGTCTGAGCGTGGATTGAATGTCTCCGAAATCGGCGGGTCTCCACAAGAAGACTTCTGGTGCTCGCTCGACTTCGGCCAGCGCCTCCAGCCACGATCTTTGTTCCGGACGCAGCCGGCCGGCCGTGGTCTTGAGCTCGACGAATAGACAACGCGGCGTGCGGACTAACACCAGGTCCGGGAAGCCGGGAGTAGAGCGCCTGGAGTCGTGAGTGTGGTAGCAGCGCCAGCCGGTGAGACGTGCGAGCTGCACGACCTGAGCCTGTAGCTGCTTCTCCGTGACGCCCTGGACGCCTGGACTGAGTATCATGCCGCGCCTCCAGGTCTGTACGGCGTCCAGTCCGTCGGCGGCACGCTCCGCCAGTCGCCCCCACGCTTGAGGAATTCGGCTTTATCCGTGTCACTACGCGCGAGAGAATCACGACCTCCTCCTGGGGCTGGGGGTGAGGAGTCCTTACGCTGGGCGCGCTTGCGGGAGATAGCTCGAAGCCGAGCCCCGAGGCTCGTGTCTTGCCGGACTTCTTCGCGGCGCTCTAGTTGAATTCGGTTCATGCGACACCCGCCATCGGCGAGCCCGATCTGACGTAAGCCCGTGCATACTTCGGCTCGGAGTGGGCGCAATGTTCGCAATCACAGAACGGGGAATGTTCGCCGTAGTCTGCAGCCGGTGGCTCCTCTGCCAGGGGCTCTGCCAGGGGTAGCGGGTTCTCTACCAGGGGCTCTGCTGTAAGAGGAGGAGGCTTTGCGTTGACCTTCGCGGGGAACACGAACTCATTGTTAAAGTACTCCGGTAGACGCTCGACGCGGTAGCCCATCCGGCGTACGGCGGGCGGCACGTCCCGCCACCGCAACCCATTATCCATCGCCATCTGACACAGTTGGCCCATCCGCACCCGGTCTTGCTGACCTAAGGTTCTCGCTACCAGCGCCTCGACGGCTGGGGGTGTTGGTGCGCGGTCCCGCTCCTCTTCTTCGCGGATCTCCCGGAGACGCCTCTCTCGAAGTTCCTTCGTTTGGCGCACTGCGGCGAGGCTAGCTTTGGGCGTCCCACGCCTCTCCCGCTCCAGGTGCTCACGGTAGCGCTTGCGCTGCTCGCGGTGCTTCTCGGCCTGCTTCTCGGCCTGCTTTACCTCGCCCGTGCGCTCGCGCTCCTCTTCGAGCCGGTTGAGCCATTCGCCAGAAAGTCGGACCACGTCGCCTTCGCATTCGAGTATTCCCGCCTCATCGAGCGGCTTCAGTATTCGCCTCCTGACATCTCGGGGCCTCTTACGGTGCATGGCCTCGCACAGGTTCCCGAGGTGCAGCTCCCCGCCGGCGGCCTCCAGGGTGTCCAGGACGGCGCCACGGTGCGGGCCCAACCTCTTGATATACGTATCCTCTTGCTCTCCGGGAGGTAGAGCTCCCGTGTGCCGCACCCTTCTGGCGCCGGGCACGACCTCGAACTCCCTTCGACGCTTCCGGCCCGGAGACGGCCACCGGAGACGGGGTGACGAAGGGGGGCGCGCAAGGGTAGGACACCTATGGGGTAAGCTCTTAACTGAACCCTCGCCGTGTGCCTTACCCCTATACTGTCCTAACTCTGCGCGGGGTACGAAAAGCCGATACCTGCGGGCTTTACCCTTATCAGCGGGCGGTAGAGTCCTTATCTGTTTGTTGGCTTCGAGGTGCCGGATAGCCTTGCTGGTAGAGTCCTTAGACTTCGCGGAGAGCTCCGAAAGCCGCCGCAGACCGACCGCGACCTCCAGCTCGACGCCGCCCTCAACGTCGTACATCTTCCCGGACTTCATAGCGAACTCCGTCAAAGCCTCCATCGTGTCGCGGGCAGTGTGCCCCCTCGCCCAGTGTCCCTTTACCTCGCCGTACTTGTCGGGCTTGGGGGCACCAACGAAGTGCATCCAATCCATGGCGCGCCACTCACGCCATAGGTAGCTAATAGCCCTCCGGAGCTTGTCGCTTCGGGACATGCGGATCTCGCCTATATCGGCGGGCTCGAAGGTCCGCGCCAGCATGAACGTTTCTTCGAGGGTGCCGCCGGCGACGAGGAAATCGTCTATGCCCTGCTTGGAGCCGTCCGGGGCATCGGGAAGGTAGATCACCTTCACCACGGCGCCACGTTCCTCCAAGCATCGGACGAGGGCGGCGAGGGCGAGTTGTACCCCTTCTTTGGTCGCGGTGTCCGAATCAAAACAGATCGTGACTTCCCGGCCCCCGAGCCGGATGTGATCCCAGCATGGCCGCAACTTGTACGGCCGCACCTTTGGCACGCACCATCCCCACACTCCAGGCAGTACCACGGTGGGTATGTCCCGGCTCGTGGCCGCGTCGCCGGTCTTGCAGCCCTCCGTGACCAGTAGCGGCTCGTCGCCGTGACATGCGCGATCCCGCATCCGGGGATGCACGTCGATAATCAACTCGGCACCCGCCGGCGTCTCGTATTTCAGGCCCGGTACTCGGGGCGTGTGCGGCTTGATCTGCGCGAGTCGCGTAATACCGTCCGGGCTGTGTAGCGGGACCCGGAGTGCCGGAGCGTCCGGACTGGCCCGCCGCTGTTTCTTGCCGAAATCCAGGAGCTCTGCGCGGCTCGTGACCGTCTCGTATCCGCGCTCTTTGGCGACGGTCGGATCTATGCCCGATTCGTGCAAGAGCATGTGGGAATGCTTACGAGAGAGGTGTATCATTGAGGTGTTATCGGTATATGATTCCATAACGCTCCTGTGGGAGTGTTTGGGGGTCCAGGCTTGCCGGCATAGGCCCCCTTTTCCTTTGCAACATCTTCTAAGCAACCCGCTTTTCGAGCAGCTTTACTTCTTGCTCTTCTTTCTCGATCTGTCCCGCACGTTCAGCATCGCCTTGTTCGACCGCTCGGCTCCTCTCTCTCTCGGCTATAGCCTGGAAACTAAGGTTTGCGACCATATTGATCTCCATGGATTGCACCGTCAGAGACACTTCCTCGGGTGTGCCTTTGTGCTGAGCGAGAACGGGTTTTACGGCTGCGCGCACATCCGCTATCTCACGAGCGAGTGTGTAGGCTTCTTGGTAGGAGAGGCCTTCGAATACCTCTCCAATCTCGACCAGGGACATCGTAAAAGTTCTATCGGATACCCCCGCTCTCTCCAGCAATTCACCCATGGAGCGCGGGGGCGGCTCTTTTGGGACCGTGGTGCTCCAGGATGGGTCCGTCAGTGCCTCCGGCGGAACGTCGAGCGCGCCCGCTATCCTCTGAATCGTGCCCGGCTGCGGGAAGTTGTGGTTTGACTCGATCAACGAGATTGTTGATCTGTCTCGACCCACCGCTTCCGCGAGCTGCCCTTGGGTAAGGGCCTTGCGGCGCCGAAGTTCTCGCACTCTATCGCCTATCGTCACACAACCCTCCATCCGCTGGCCTACGTTGGTTATTTTGGACTTTGTGCAACCTAAAGTCAACATTCTACTGTAAAAAAGTTGTATATATGTTGAATCGCGGAACGGATTTTGATAGACTACGGTTGTCGAAAGAAATGGCCTCGCAGGTGTTAGTAGCACCCCGAGGCCAGGACCACGGAATAGCTTGGAGGCCACCGTGATCGAGACCACTATAGCGCACCCAGCACCACCAACCACCACCCGCAAGGAGACCCGCGCCGACCGCGCTCTCTCCCTCTACGTCGCCCACGCGGAGACCATCGCGCTCTCGTTCCGTGCCGGTACCTACAAGGTGCCTTCCGGGACCAGCACGGCGGTCTACAGCGTCCGCTTAGTGCCGACTCCGTACTGCTCGTGCAGGGACTTTCACGCAGGTCCCCTGGGCGAGTGCAAGCACGTGTCTGCCGTCCGGGTCGTCAGGAAGGCCACTGGCCCGTGTGCGGGCTGCGGCCGTAGGTTCTTCCACCGCGAGCTTGTCGAGGCGGTGGACGGCCACCTGACGTTCTTTGCGGGCGACATGCTTTGTCCCGAGGACGCCGTCGCCCACGGCGTCCTGTGATCCGCGCCCTCGCCGTGGGGGTGGCATTCGCGCTACCCTCCTTCTTCCTTCTCTACGTCCTCCCCGGCTGACCCCCGTGGTCTCGAATGGTCGTGACTGCTAGTGACGCCAGAATTAGCAGGAGCGGTTTCGAGGGGAGCTCAGTGGTCTCGAATGCCTGGAGCCGCAACGGGGTCCGGCAGTCGGGGATAGTTGCCCTCTTTGTTGCACGCGGACACAAGAGCGCCATAATACTTTGAGGACGACCCATTCCTCCGGTCGGGCCGCATACCCTCATCGGACCGGTCGAATAAGGTTCCTAGCGGTGTATCAAGAGGGCTGTGAGAAAAGTGCTGTATCCGAGAACGTGAACTCCCTGCATCTCGGTGAATACAGGCAACCTGCCCCTCACTCTCTGGGCGTAATCTCCCCAACTACAAAAAAGGTTTTACGAACCACAACATCTTGAGCATATCGAGTGCAACATCTGTATAGCTCTGGTATTTGCGGATTGCGGACTCTCTCCCTGTACCCCTTAACGAAGCTTGTTGAATTCTCAAATAACCTTAATACCTGCTAGGGTTATGCAGATAAATAAAAACGGGGGGATCTACCTGTCCTTCCTCGTTTTCTTTGAGAAGGGGGACGAAGACTTGAGGCGATTGGCACGGATCATGTCGTTTGTCGTGGTGTTTACTTTACTGGTCGCGAGCGTCGCGCTGGCGGAGACCATCCGCTGTACAAACACGGAATGTGTCGGCACTAACGAAGCCGACGTAATAAATGGCAACGACGAGGACCAGAATTTCGATGCTCGCGCAGGCAACGACATAATCTTCGCCGGCGGTGGCATCGATACAATCGAGGGCGACGAGGGCGACGACGAGATCTTTGGCGAGGAAGGTGACGACACAATCTTCGGCGGGGACGGCGTCGACATGATCGAGGGCAACGAAGGCATCGACACGATCTTCGGCGGTAACGGTGCCGACACGATCGAAGGCAACGAGGACAACGACCGGATCGACGGTCAGGCGGGCAGCGATACCGTCGATGGCGGCAACGGCGACGACCGCATTAACGACCTGGCCGGTGACGATAGAGACACGCTGTTCGGTAACGCTGGTAATGACCGTCTGAACGACGCGGACGGCGGCGGAAGAGATATCATCCGTGGCGGCACGGGCGACGACGTGTGCATAGGCGACCGCGGAGACACATTCAAGGGCTGCGAGGTTGAGCGCATAAGGTAGCTAGTAAGGGCTAGTAGCGTCACTAGGTAACCTATGGGCACGTGCCGGGGTTCTTAGGCCCCGGCTTTTTATGCTCTCTGGCCTACTAGGTTTCCGAGAATGAGCAAACTCGCCTACTCGATTACCCCCCTTTGCAGGACTTTGAGGCGAGCGGTTGCAGACTCGCCCGGCTTGATCCTCGTGGGAGCGATCAAGCGGTGTAGCGAGCGTGTTGCGAGGGTCGGTTGCAGCGGACGATCTGCGCCGTCGAGGTGTGCTACTCGTCGAAGCCAAAGAATCTCCGCCACCAACTAGAGCGGCCCCGAGGTTCGCCCGTATCATCGGCGGGTGTCTCGGTACCACCTACATCCTCCGAGGCCGTCTCGGGGGCGTCTCGCGGCTCTGGTACCCGTTCCCGGGTCTCCCGTAGCGAAGTTAGCTCGGCCTCCAACCGATCCGCGCGCTCCCGCTCCCGCCCCAGTTGTTCTCGGAGGGTGGACTCCGCATTTGCTGTCAGCTCGAGCCGTGTCCTGAACTCCGCCGCCTCCGCGGCCATCCGCGCGGCCTCCGCGGCCAGATCGCGGATTATGTCTGCGAGATCCTCCGCGGCTACACCCCGGGCGTCTCCGCGAGATCCTCCGCGAGCACCCGCGAGATCGGTGTTCCTCGCGGATCTTTCGCGGGCTCCTGCTCCGGATGTCCGGGACTTCCTCGCGGATGATCCGCGACTGTCCCGGAGGGCATACACGGAGTCTATGGAGACCAGATAGGCTTTCTGAATGCCTTCTCCCTCGGACCTGGCGACCAGATCTCCACGCTCTATGTACGCACGGACGGTTCGCGGGTCTACTCCGAGCGCCTCCGCTGCCACCCTCGTCTTGATCCACCCGGAATCTCCCGGGGGATCCGGAGGAACACCCGCGAAAGATCCGCGAGCGGACTCTGTGCGCTCTTCATCCATGCCGGGCATCTTACCTACGACGGCGCCGCTATGCTGGATAGGAGCCGTCCTCAAGGCTCCAGCGAGACCTCCTCCGTCTCTAATGCTTAACTTGAAGGTTAGGCGAGGTCGATCAGGGGATAAGCTCGGTTGACGTTGTATCTCGCTGGAGGAAGTGCAGAATGCCATATGCCTAGCATGCCGGGATGCCACCACCGGGACTGTCGGAGGGGGTCAGTCTTCGGAGGCGCGTCCCGGCTCCCTGCTAGGTACACTGATGATTATCGGCGGCGCATCCCCCCTCCGCGCCGCCGACCAGGACTCGCTCTCTGGCGAAGCCAAGGAGCGGAAGGGGGAAGTGTGGGGGACCAACCGGAGCTAGAGGAGCGCACCCTGGAGTGTTCGGGACGTATCGTCCTCGACTGCCAGTGTGGCGACAGGCTGATCCTTCTCGGCCAGGAGGAAGACTGGCGCTCGGAGGGGCGCTCGGACTTCGGGTGCGGTTGCGGAAAGAATCTCACTCTTGCAGATCGTCCGGACGAGGAAGTCCTCGCCGTCAAGCGTTTGCTTCATGGCGTCATCAGACCTCCCAACCTTTGACGTAGGCCTCTTCCTCTAAGCAGGGAGCCCAGGGAGCCCCCGTCGAACGGTACAGAGCCCCGGAGATCCCCACGAAGACAGTGAGCCAACCCTAGAGCGTGACGAGCGGGGACTGTAGCGGCGCGTCCTGGCCTGGTTCGGGTTCAGGGGACGTTGACCTTGGCCAAGGCCTCGCTGACCGGGAGAAGGCAACCTCGAAGGCGAAGCCTCGGTGTTCTGCGAAGATAGCCGGGATTCCCCGGCCGCTAGGATTCGAGCCGCGCCTCTAGCGCCTCGCCCACGAGCACCGGGTAGCGGCCACGTCGCCCGCGGTGCTCGTCTCGACAACCTCTAGCCTGCGTAGTCGCTGCCTCATCCCGCCCAACGGTTACCCCCGGCTTCGCCCCGCCGCTTGCTCCAACTCCTCGATGCGCGCCTCCAGTTCATCGCTTTCCCTGATCCTGCGCTCCAGCTCCACGGCCCGGAGGCGCGTGTTCACGAGCTGGTTCGCCACGGCCGCCCGTCCGGT
>MWWB01000073.1_pt1 | contig 19226 bp, 18 predicted proteins | sample 1047291 | NCBI WGS metagenome assembly MWWB01 (sample SAMN06349976, study PRJNA376086) | soil metagenome | isolation source: MS4-1 sample Antarctic (ecotone) soil | place: Antarctica | reverse complement strand
TTCCCATTTAGCCGCGTCAATAAATTCAGATGTTTCAATGGTGTGGCTTGTTACCACGTTGCTGTTTCTCACTTGCCCGGCTCTGATTGAATCTCGTTGGTAATGAAAACTGAAAAATACCTTTCTTGCCATATCTACTTATTCACTCCTTTGATAATTTTGATGATTGTGCTGATGATTTTGTCATCTTCTTTCGCGCTATATGTTGATAACTCCTCGACTAAGGGAATTATTTCTTCATTCTCTGCATACCAGCTTTTGAAATCTTTAGAAATCTCGTCGAAAAGCTCTTTCGCCATATAGCCTGTAGCCAGAATGGGTATCGGTATGAGTCCGTGCTGCTTGGCAATCTCAAATTCAAGCCTAATACCATTTGCCAAAATGTTTTTGCCGTCTTCATCTTTCTTGTTCCCAAAGAGAAAAATAGCGATACCGGCAAGTTTAATCATCCGTTGTCTATATTCTTCCCAAAGAACTTTAAGTTCTTTTTCGCCGGTCTTGAATTGCGGGAACGGTTTCATAATAAGCTGATCTTCGCTGTATCTCTCCGGTTTTTCATAGACGGCATCTAACGCCCCATTAATAACCGCGCTGCCCACACCCCAGCCAAAACCGTTTACAATGCGAAAATCTGCTTTCACGATGTGGTTACTGAGTTTGTGAATAAATTTCTGTGCTTCTTGCTGATCCCAACCGCCATACTCTTCAGCACTACCGGAAATAAATATTGTTCGCTTTCTAAATCTGCTCTCTATCTCTTTCAAAATTTCCGTAATCTGTGGGTATTCGTCAATTTCTAACGCCTGAATGCCGTAGCGTTTTAGCTCCCGAACCTTTAACTGATGTTTCCTTGTGTTGTAGTCGAAATCTGCCTGTGTCTTGTTGGCATCTTCACCTAGCTTTGGTCGCCTAACAAAAAAATAATGATCGCGCCGATTTTTACGGTGCTTCGTTGCAATTCGGCTTAAAACATAATCTAGATTTGGGTCTGTGAAACTAAAACCAATAAAAAGGAAGGTCTTGGTTGTTAAATCACCTGTCAAAGCATTTATGAAGCCCTCGTTTGTGGTGTGATAATGCTCGTAATCTTCTTTGGTTAATGTTGCCTCAGTAGCGTGATCTATATCGCCGTGCATTTTATAAACTACAGCATCCCGTTTGGGGCGAGTGTTGAAAATTTGTCCGACTTCGTGCTTAACGTCCGGTCTTCTGTTTGCTTCTCTGAGGGCATTTTCAATAAGCCGGTCGTAATTTGTTGTCCAGTAAGTTGAAACTGGAAGCCGCGCTATGATGCGGTGATTTTCTGTCAGGTCTATATCCTCAACAAATTCACTAATGATTTTTTTGGTTACTTTGGCGCGGCTATCTTTTTCGTTAACGTGATATTGAGCTAAAGAAATTAAGTCCCATTCTTTATCTATTTCTAATCCGAGTTCTTTAGCGATGTCCGCAAGCATTTCCGCCCAATCTACGAAACCCGCCGCTTTCGACATTCCTGCGCCAGCAAAAATAGCAGCATTATGTGCCGCTAAGTCAGTAACGAAATCATCTATAAACGCTTTTATTTCTCTCTCCATATTTTACCCGTTCGACATTGTATCATCGCTGCAAAACCACTTGCAAAGGCTGTCATTATAATAATTCTGATTGTTAGTGATTAGACTTGGGGCTGCGGCGTAAAGCGACGAGAGCTTTAATATTCAACCTTATTAGACAAAATGACTGTTTTGTCTAATAAGAAACTAATTTTCAATGAAAAACCTTTGATTTTCGGTTAGCCGAAAAGTGAGAAAACTAACTGTAATGTCTAATTGGTTTTTTCTTTGGCTGAAATCTGCTAGATTCGCCTCATTCAATTATCAATGGCGTTTATGAGCAACGTAAAAGTTTTCGCTACTCCCGAAGCCTACGAACTTCTAACAGATGTTTCTAAAGGTGAAGAAACAAAGGCGGCAGTCCGGGCGGCGTTCCGGCTCGTCTCGGATAAGTTAAAATGCCCTGATTACTTTATTGAAGGCTGCCCGATTGCGCTTGCCGCTTATTGGTCTGACGATCCTTCTAAAGATTCAATCGTGCTTCTTGATAAACACAAAGGCTTTCAGCTTTTTTATTGTCTCGATGATTACAAATTTTTCTTTGAAAAACTCGAAACGGCTTTGCCTATTTCGTTTGATTAGCGTTCCGGTTCTCGGTCGCGCTCCCTCGCTCGGCTGCGCTCCCACTCTTGGTTGCTTTCCTTCGCTCGGTTGCTGTCCGGCTTAACATTCGGGTTTGTTACGATTTCCCGTTCTTGCTCAAAACTGGCTTCTTCAAATTTCACTTCTTGCCGTTTCCAGTTTTCAATTTTTGCGATCTCACTCTCTACAAATTCTTTGGGAACTCTAATTTTTGAACCGCCTTCCCTAGTAAATTCAACGTCTGCCTTTACTCCTATTGTCGGGCGGATTTCAGTAAAAGAACATTTATCAAAATCGCCGTCCCGCCTTTGTGCGTAAATGGTTACTTGGTGCGCCTGTAATCCTTTATCAGCTTCCAATACTTCAAACCCGGCTAATTTCTTAGACCGATCCACCATTGCACTCGCGGTGTTGATTATTAAGTTATTGCCTATTGCTGAACCTTTATTACTCTCCGATTCTCTGATGATAAAAGTGTTTTGAAAGCCTTTCTCTTTCTCTACAATTTCTAAATCATAAATCGTAAATTTTTTATCGTCTGGTTGTCCCGGATTCTCGAAAGCTAATCCCGTTACTATTATACTCAAGCATCCCACCTCCCGTTTTGAATTGATTTTTCAAGGTCTTCCTTTGTAAATGTCCCTTTATCTTTCCCTTTGGCTTTTTTGTCTTTCCTGCCGATTCCGCCAAACGGATCGTCATCGTCTGGGTTTGGTTTTGCTTTTGGTGTTGGTTCGCTCGCTTTCGACTGCTGCGGCGGTTGTTTGGCTGAAGTGTTTTCTTCAGCGGATTTTTCACAGAACAAATCTGAAAAAATATCTCTGAAACCCTTCCCTGATTTGCCTTCCCAATCAAAGCCCGAAAAATCAAAACCGGATGGTGGCTCCCAGGGAGTTCCGTCCTCATTGTATAGCTGCTCTTCATAACCAAGCCGCGTTAGGTCTGAATACTTCCAATCTTCAAAAGGAAAATCATTCGGGTTTATGTATCTAATTGCCTCGATGTTTTCATCTTTCGGCAAAAGCATTCCGTAGAATAATTTTTCTCCGTTTATTGTGAGCTTATACGCTCCAATAGCGGCTGATTTATAGTAACCAGTTAAGCCGGTCTTGTGATCTATTTCCGGGATATGGTTGATACTCATAAACTCGGACGACGAAACTGTGTATCTCGTTCTTTCCTGTCCTTTGTCGTCTAATACGTCCTGCGTTCCGAATTTTTCCGCCGCTGATTTTGCGGTCGTGTCCGAACTAAGCCGGAAAACCGCTTTATGCTGACACATTCCCAAAAGCTCTTGCGCTCCGTTTTTCCCATAAGCATCTTGCAAGCCGTCATCGTCCTGATAACCGACTACTAAAGAAGCTCCTTTCCCTCTGCCCATTGTGGCAATCGCTGAAAGGTCAAGCCGTCCGCATTGGCGAAGCTCATCAATAACGATCCACGTCCGGCGAGTGCTTGAATCTGGTTGAAATTTTATTAACTGACCGATCCGGGCAATCATCAATTTGTTAATATCGCCTAGCGGCGTTCCGTCCTCTGCCTGACCTAAAAGCAAAATGCTACCGTTTTGATTATTCAGCCACCCGGTAAGGCTGATTCCTCTTTCTTCCGGCATTGAATCCCATATAGCCGCGATGCCGTGATATTTTTCCATCGCACCTTGAAGCGTGAAAACTACGCTGTCGGTCGCCTTATCATCATCTTTTAACTTTGAAGCAACTAAATTCTTTGTCTCCGGGCAACTTTCTAAAACCGTTTTGATTCGCTCTTTGGTCATTGTGGCGGCGCACAAATCCCGAAATGTCCATTCTTTTTTACTGTAAATAAATGCGTCTAACACTGAGCGTAAAAGACTTCTTGCTCGCGTGTCCCAAACGGGGTCTCTTGACTGCGAATTAATTGGAATCAAAAGAAGTGCAATATCTGCCGAAACTCTATTATCGGCAATATCGCGCCACATTTCCCAATAGTATGAGCGTGAATCATAGGGATTTAAGATTTTTACAAGTCCATTTTCCGGGTGCGTATCAATTCCCATTCCTGCAAGAATCGGCAGCATTTCGCTTTTCGCGTCGTAAATTAGTGCGCGGTGATCCGGCACTCTTCCTACAAGCGGCAAAACTGATTGCAGAAAAAGCCGGATTGAAACGGTTTTCCCGCTCGATGGCGCGCCGACTGCCGCTAATCCTAAATTTCCTGACTTATAGGGAAGATATAAACCGCCCCAAAAGAATTTATAGGGATCGCTCCTCGTTTTCCGCCAAGACCGGAATCTTGCCAGCCACTCAGGAATTAAAGTTTCTCCGCGCTCTACGTTGCCCCCGCTCTGCTGGATCGCTTGCACAACGATAAGAACAAATGCACCGAAAACGATTGATGCGCCATAGATTGCAAACTCACTTTCAAGGCGGATAACTTGACTGAAAAAGACGAAGCCCAAAAACCCCGCCAAAAGTGAGCAGAGAACAGAAAGAAAAAGTTTTGCTGTAATGGAAAATGCTCCCTGCGACATCTGTTATTCCTTTAACAAAACTCGATCAATAAATCTTTCGACAATAGCGCAAAAAATTAAATCACCTACGAAAAAACCGAAAACGATAGTTGCATAGTTGGGACTTGCGGCATAATTTGCGGATATAAATTTGTAGCCAAAATATCCAATCATAATAAAAAGTCCGAAGACGGCGACTATTTTGATAAACCCTATTACGCCTCTTTTGAAAAAATTCGCTGAATCCCTACCGATTCCCATAATTTTGTTTTCTCCTTTTATAATTCGCGTTCCCGCTCCTGTTGCCTCTCTCTCAAATTCTCTTTAATAAGCGTGTGCGCCATTTCTTTTTGGCGCGATCTGTTCATTTGTTTTGAAAGCTCGCTGATCGTGTCTCCGGCATCAGCTCTTTCGATATAAATTTTGGTGTCGTGGCGGCTTCTGCTCATCTGCACATAGGCAAGTTCCCTGTCCTGCATCGAACCGCCCGCGAGAACAAAAGTATTATCAACGGTCTTTCCCTGTCCTTTGTGCGTGGTAATGGCGTAGCCTAAATCAATATGTTGATAAACAGCCGTTGGAATGCTGACGCGCTCGCCGCTATCGAGCTTTACGATTAAATGCCGGGTTACTGGTTCAATGCCTCTGACCGTTCCCAAGTCGCCGTTATTGACTCCGTATTTTTTACTATTTCGGGTAAATAAAACCCGGTCGTTAATATGCAAAGTTTCGCCGTTGACCCGGATTGATTCTTTTTCTAATTCTCCGGCTTCTTCGCGTTTTAATTGTGCCTTGCGGTTTAGCGCGAAACTCTCAGCGCGTGTTCCGGTAATTATTAGAGAATCTTTACCGCTTTCGCTCCGGGTGCTGTTCCAATCGTTTATAAGCTGATTAATGGCTTCTTTCCGATTTTCCGTAACGGTCAAAAGCCCGCGCTCGGCGTAAGCTCTCAAACCTTCCTGAGCATTTCCAAAAGCAAAATCTTTAACGGATTTTCGCGCCCATTCTTCGCGCTGACGAACAATTTCGGTTAATTCGGTTTTTCCGATCCGGTTGCCGATTTCCTTAAATGGTGCGCCGTGTTCAATCGGTTGAAGCTGTTTTTCATCTCCTACCATTACGATTTTTGCGTGTGCCTTGTGAACTTCACTGACAAGCTGCGCCATTTGATATGTGCCGATCATCCCGGCTTCGTCCAAAACTAAAACCGTTTTCGGCGTTAATTTCAATTTGCCGCTTTGAATTTGTAATAAAGTTGTGGCAATCGTCTCGCTCTCAATTCCTATTTCCTGATTCAATTTTTTAGCAGGAACGGCGGCGAGTGCTGCGCCTCTAACCTCAAAACCTTGCGCTTCCCAATATTCCCGCGCCGTTTGCAGGATTGTAGTTTTCCCCGTTCCCGCCATTCCTGAAACTGCGCTGATTGAGCTTTCGCCCTGCGTGATAGCAAACAGAGCTTGTTTTTGTTCGGCGTTCAGAAATGAAGGGATCGTAATTGTGCCGCGTTCGGTTATAAACTGCGCCCGGTTTTTCAATTCTTCCACCTGCAAAAGCATTTTCGCTTCGAGCGCGATAATCTCCGGCGTGGTGTAATAATTCTCGCCGCGAATTTTCCCTAGATTTACGGCATCGGTTTTTAAGTAATCGTCAACGCCTTTCAAAACTTCATCTATTCCGATTCCGCGCCCTTGTCCGGCTTCCGCTGTCCGGCGGATTATCTCTTTTTCCGTAAAATAGGCTTGCGATTTTGTTACTTCCTGCGCGGCGGCGTGTGAAGCAAAAAGCGTTTCCAGTTCTAAATTCCTGATCGGTGCGCGGTTTAGAAGTCGCTCGGCTGAAAAATTATGCTCTCGTCCGGTTTCCTGCCATTTTTCAAATAGAAGTTCTCTTGCAACGTGTTCTTTTTTCTCTCTGGTGCTGACGGTAAAATAAGCCGCCCGGCTCGCTCCGGTCGCACCCTGCTCTTTCATCGCTTCTTCGATTGCTTCGCGCCGCTTTGAAAATTCGGTTATGAGTTTTTGCGGAACGCCTTCAATTTCAAAGGTCTGATTTTTTTCCGTTCGTTTCGCGCAAAGTCCTAAACGGTTTTCAAGCTGCGCGGCAAGCTCGGCGCGGTATAACGCTCCGGCGGTCATTTTATGCTGAAAAATTGCTTTTGTTTCGAGCGTTCCCGTTTTGCCGTCCGCTCTCAGTCCGACGTTCAAAACGACAGAATGCGTATGCAAATGACAATCTTGCGCCCTAGAAGTCCCGTGTTCAAAAGTAGCGATCAACAAATCGCATTCTTCGCGCTCGCTTCCGGCGTGTCCTCGCCGCGTGTAAGCTGCTTCCCTTTCCAGATATTCAAGGGCTTTTTTGACTGCTTCAAATTGCGCGGTTTGTATCTCTTTCCGAGTGGCTTCGTCCGCCTGACTCCATAAAACTGAAACGGATTTTGGAGCGGAAAAGGTTAAATCCCATCCGGCGCGGTGGTTTTCCATTCCGGCATTTTGCACAAGCCTAGTTGTTCCAAGTGGTGAAAATCCTTCACAAAGATTTAGAAACTGCTCCTTATCAACCTGACCTGTCAGCCCGAACGCCTCCGCGCCGCGTCCCGTCCATTGTCCGGGCGGCTCTCCGCCGTCGTGATAATAATCTTCTGAGGCAAGCCCGGCATAATAGCCGCCGCTCGCTGCGCCGATTGAAAGCAAAGTTTTTTACCTCGCCGCTCTGATATTCTCGTCAACCCATTCCCGCGCTCGTTCTTTTGATATAACTTTTTTCTTGTCCGGCTCTGGATTAAGATTTGCTAAAATCGCTTCAACTGAAACGGCTAAACACTCCCGCAAATCTTCGACGTTCTCGTTTAAGTCGGAAATTTCTTCTTTGATTACTTTCCGCTCGGTGTCGTCGAGCGCGTCCATCACCAGCCGCCGGGCGTATTGTCCCGCGCTCATTTGGAGCTTTACCGCTTCCTTTTCGAGTCGTTCTAAATACTCTTCGTCCAGTTGAAAGCCGACTGTTTTTGGCTTCGTTCTCATTTTACTGCCTTACTGCTTCCCTGCTTTTTTGCGTTGAATGTTATCACAGCTTCTTAAGATTTTCCTAAGAAAGTTTAAGTCAGTTAAAGCAATCGGTTAAGAAACTTTGCGCGGCTCTTTCTTAAACCTTTGGTGAGTCAGGTGTGAGTCAATAAATATGAATTTTGTATTTCTTCTTAAACTGCTCCGAAAACAAAAAAACGCGGCTATAAAACCGCGTTCCGTCTTTTCTATCTTTCCCCTTTTTAATATTCAGATGGTAAAAGAATCGTTGTTGCTGATCTGTCGGCTTCCGTGATTATCCAGATTTTTTCTCCGGTGTTCGGAAGTGCGTAAGTCGAAACAATCCGAAATCCTTCTTTTAATGAAAGTTCGTTTTCCTTTCTGTCTCTCTTGCTAACGTCTCCCCAATCCCCAGACTGATGCCGGGCTAGATAAGTTATTCCGACTTCTCCGGCTTCCTCAAGTGCGGCGATTGCTCCCGGAGTCGCATAAATACCGCCAATCTCAAATTGAATGTTTCCTACCTGAGTTATTAATGGCTGCCGATTCTCTAAATTTCCTTTCTCGTTTTTTCTGTCCATACATTCCCTTAATTGGTTAAATAAACTACTCTTATTACTTAACCCATCGTTGGGTTTACTACAATAGCTATTTGCCTGTTTTTGAATCTTTTTTTGCTGCTTGCAAAGTTAACCGAACGATTGGATATTTACGGCTATGGACAAAAAAACCGGGAAAGATTTACAGGGCGGCGACTCTCAAACGAGAAGCGAAGCGGCGCGGCTGATGGGTCAAGCCGTCACGGAAAAGAAACAAGATGCAGCGCGGGAAAACGGGAAAAAAGGCGGTCGTCCTCCCGGAACTCCGATGAGTGAGGAAGCGCGGGAAAAAATCAGGCAAGCTCTCCGGGAAAAACACGCCGAACGGAAAAACCTCAAACGCTCGGAAGCCAAATAATCTTTTACCCTTCTAAACTGAAAAACTGCTGGGACAATCACAAAAGCGTAAAACCTTAAAAACTTAAAAGTAGAAAATCTTAAAAACTTTATCCGCTCGCTGATCGCTCGCGGGTTTATGTGCTGCGCTTCGCTCCGCCCATTTTCTGAAAATTATAGACGGCATTGGAAAGACCGCGCCGGTCGCGGATAGCCGATTATCACCAAAAAATTTTAAGGTAATTAAGAGAAAAGTTTTGGTTTTAGAATTGCGTTTTACTCTGCGCTCTGTTGCCGTTCTTCGCTTATAAAATCGCTGATTATTTCAGCGCGGATCATTCCATCAATGACCATTTCGAGCGTTTTTCTTTTGCTTGGCTCTTGGTTTTCAGTGGCGTTTAAGATTGCAGCTTTTTTGATTTCCCAAATTTCTGCGCGTTCGTTCTCGACTAGGTTGTTAAGTCTTTCGGTTGCTCGCTCCCTCTCCTTGGACTCTTTAGCTTGAATTTTCCGCTTTTGTTCCGCTTCCTCGGCTCGCTTATCGTTTTGCTTTTTGGTGTCGGCAGCTTTGAATTTCTCAAAATAACTCGGCGGTGGTTCGTAACCTTCTGTAACGGCTTTAATGAACAGCCCTGCCGCGTTCTTGGTGTTGGCTAGGTCTCGGTATGGGAAGTATTCAATTTCGCGCTCTACCGCTTCCCTGTGGCTTTTAACGAGGCTTCGCGCCTTGCTCTCCCCTACTCCGAACTCTCGCATTTTAGAAATTAGCTTTTCGTCCATTTCGGAAAATGAAAGCTCCACGTCCGGGATTAGTGCCGGGCGCGGCTCATCCGGGATAAGCGGCGGTTGAATTGGATTTGATTTGATTTCCTTTGCTCTCGGTAAAGGTTTCCGGGTGGCTAGTGTATGCTCTCCTTTCGCCTTCTGACCGGGTGTATAGGTGAATAACCAGTCTAGCGTTCCGGCTTCATCTCTTATCTTTTCAAAAGCTATTTTTTCAATGTAGCCGCTTTCTAAGTGTGGCTTATGAAGCCGATACATTTGGGGTCTGACTTGTTCCCAATCAAAAAAGCGGGTTTGTGGCGCGTAGGTGCAAAACTCTGAATAAAGCATTTTGGCGGTGCGCTTATACTTTACTGCGGCAAACATCTGATAACTGAGAAGTTCATAAAGCCGCTGTGCTACTGGCGAAAGTTCTTTTAGATAATCGTAATCAAGGGGGCGGGTCTGCGCTGAATTGAGAATTTCCCGGTAAATGTCGTGTAGTAAAATATACGTCCCGTCTGACTTATCGCCGTTGGGTAGTTTTTCGCCCGTAAAAATTACTGCATATCGGGTGTCTGCGATCTCAGTAGTTCTTTCCGTTCCGTCTTTTGCTTTGTAAGTGAATTTGGCTGTTATTCCAGCTAAGGCATTTTGAATTAGTGCGTTTTTTATGCGGTCGGTATTCCCGGTATTCTTAAAACCGACTTCTTCCGCAAGCTCTCTCAAACTTCCAAGTTTGAGCAATTTTGGAACGGGCTTTCCTGCCTCGTCTATTCTTCGATTTATAATCAAAGTGTCAATTTTGTAGGCTAGTGGATCGGGCGGATTTTTAACTTTCCATCTGGTTGTTAATTCCCCTTCCGAATTGTGAAGTTTTATCTCAATTGAAACTTTGCCGGATTTTGAAAGTCGGTGAATCGGAAAACGAGAAAGCGCGGTTTCCGTTCTGATTATGTCTTTTGGAATTATTTCTAAGGCTGAATCTGGCATTTCCAAATGAATTTACAGGAACAACAACAGCAAAAGCAAAGCTGCTCCGTGTTGTTGTTGTCTTTTAAGTCTTTTAGTCTATATGTCAGCGTCCGATAATGCTTTAATCTTCAATAGTTTAGCGTCTATTTCCGTAACTCAAAGTGTGCAGTTCCGTAACTCTTATTGTGCATTGTCGTAACCGTTATTGTGCAAAGCCGTAACTCAAAGTGTGCGCGGTCGTAACCGATAGTGTGCAAAGTCGTAACCGTTATTGTGCATTAGTATTTGAGTAAAAGCGTAAATAAGTTTTTACGCTTTTGTTAATTTACGGGAAATTTATCTTCTAACATTGCTAAAACCTCTTCTCTCATCTTCACCCGTTTTAGAGCGCATTGGCTTTTAATCCGGGCGTGTAAAGAAACCGGAATATCAATCGTAAATCTGGCGGTTGATTCCTTCTCCGGCTGGCTTCCGTTGGTGGTCAAAGCTGCGCCCTGATTAACCCAAGTATCAGCATCAAGTTCTTGGGCGTTGTTCCTATTAGGCTTGGTTGACATTGTGACTTTCTTACTCATTTTTCATTAACTCCATTATTTCGTTTGTTAGTGCCTCGATCTCTTGGCTTGCCTGATTCTCTGAGCCTGATTCTAAAACCGTCTGTCCGACGGCGGCACTTTCGGCAAAGCCAACTCTCTGGCAAATATGCGACTTCAAAACTGGTAATTCGTATTCTGCGAGCGTTTCCACGACATCACGCCCAATTGCAGTATTTACGATTTTACGATTAATCACAAAAGCGGCTTTAAGGTTTTCCTTAAAACTTCTAACTTCCGAAATTAAATCAACAATTTCTTTTGCTGCCCAAATGTCATAGGGCGACGGCTGAACCGGAATAAGGACTAGATCGCTTGCGGCAATCGCTGACCGGGCAACGTCATAAACTCGCGGTGCGCCGTCAATAACGACAAAATCAAAGTCCGCTCCAATTTTGGGTAGCTCTTTATGAAGGATCGCCTTCGGCATCCCAATAACTGAAATAAGCGCGTCGTCCTCTTCGCTCCGGCTGAGTGACCAGTCAAGCGAGCTTCCTTGTGGATCGGCATCAACTAGCAAAACTTTCTTTTTCCGCTGCGCTAGGGAAGTAGCGAGATGAACGGCAAGCGTAGTTTTACCAACTCCGCCTTTTTGGTTTAATAATGAAATTATCATTTACGTTTTTAAGTTTTTGTAATTTTACGACTCGCGTAAAATCCTAATCTTTCCGGTGGTTTCCAGTCAAGCAGGGAAGGCAGACTAGAAACTTAAAAACGTAATTAAGTTTGAAAGAAAAATAAGAGGGTTTAGAGGGTAGGGAAGTGCCGCCGGGTTTTCATATCTTCAAGACAGCGGAAAGGGATTTTCGGAAAGCCGAGACTCTTTGTAATTTCATCGTGTCGGGTAAGCAGGGGCTGAAACTCTCCCTCGTCCTTTGCCTTCTCCATAGAAATATAAAGCTCAGTTAATTCTTTAATCGCTTTCGGGTCTGGTCGGGAACGCTTGTTTGCCATAATCCTTTCTATAAAAGTTCTATACTCGAATGTAAATAGAAAAGAATTGCCTCGCTCAAACAAATTTAAGTGTTTAAGATAAAGCGTAAAAACTTAATTAAGTTTTTACGCTAATAAGTATTTTAGTAGTCTGAAGAATAACCCTGAGCAAAAGAATAGATTTCTGTGGTAAAATCGCACTAAGAGGAAAGAAAATGCTAACTGATACAATCCAAATTTCCGGGCTTCCTGAAACGGTTATTCAAGGCGTAAGCGATAGAGCTAAAGCCGTCGGCACAACCGCTGAAGAATATGTTCGTTATCTAATCGAAGAGGATTTATCTTCTTCTTCGCTCAATCTGCGCGTCTTGTTTGCGCCGGTCAGAGAACAGATCAAAGAAAGCGGCACGTCTGAAAATGAACTTACCGAGCTTCTGGAAGAGGCGAGGGAAGAAGTCTTTCAAAAAAACCAAACTAAAAAGTAAGTGCAAAAAGACAAAATTCTTTTTTCAGTCGTTTATGACTGTATGGTATTTTTGCAGGGTTTGATCTCTGAATCGGGCGTAGCGGTTAATTGTTTTGAATTGTTTGAGAATGGAGTCGTTGAACTCTTTGTTAGTGAAGAAGTTTTAGCGGAAATTCAGGACGTTATTACACGCCCGAAACTGCAAGCAAAATATTCTCGGCTGACAAATGAAAGGGCGGAAAAGCTGATCGAAGTTTTGAGAACAAAAGCAACTCTTATCAAAGACGTGCCGCCGGTTTTCAATTATAAGAGAGACCCGAAGGACGAAAAATATATCAACTTAGCCGCTGCCGCCGGTGCTGTTTATATTGTGAGCCGCGATACGGATTTGCTCGACCTAATGACCGGCTTCGATAATGAAAGTAAGGAATTTCGGCAAAAGTTCAGACCGTTAAAAGTTATTCAACCTTCGGAATTTCTGAACGTCGTAGAAGAAAAGGCGAAAAAAGATTTATCAGTAAAACCATAAATAGAGACTCTGTTTTCCAATTGGATTATCGGACGCGCTACGCGGCTAGGGCTTCTTTCAAAGATACTTGTAATAAGGATTGGGTCTGCTCTTGCCCGTGCTTAATGTTGTGTTCCAATTCGTCGCAAAACTTCATCAGCTTTTCCAACTTGGCGACAATCCTTTCTTGTTCGGCTAATGGCGGAAGTGGAATTAAAACTTCCACCAATCTACTTGATTTAATGCCTTTTGCAGTCGCGCCCGATGCCTTTTTATCTAACTGTTTTTGAATGGCTTCTGAGAGAATTGAGTTTAATAAAAACTCATTATTAAAAAGTATTGGCTGTATCGTAATTATTCGTTGTGCCAAACCGAATTTTTCAGATTGGTTTAATAGGCAAGCGTTTCCTAACGGTGCTTCTGTAGTAAATAGAATATCGCCATTTTTCGGAATACCTCTTGTCATAAATTTTGTGTAATCTGACTCAGAAATAAATTCCTCTGGCTCATTTGAAAAGCTACCAAATTTTACGTTTTTAGCAGTAATTAACTTTACTCCGCTTTGAATTTTGTTGGGTGTCTTTCCTCTGTAATCAATAAAATTTGTGATCTCGCCTAACTTTCCCCAAGTCCAATTTGAAGGAACTTCAAACGGAATTTCTTCTGCGTTGATCGGCGGTAAAGATTTATTGCGTTTGATGCGCTTTTCGGCAGCGAGTTTTTCTTTTTCCGCCTTTATCTTTTCGAGCAGAATTTCCGCCGATTCGTCAGAAGCATCTTGCGGAACGAGTTTGCCCTGCATTGCTTCGCGCAAATACGCTTGCCGAAGTTCTTTGACTAAAGCTAATTGGTGATTGAGTTCAGTTGAGATTTGATTATTTGCTTCTTCAATTTTGGAATATCGCACAACAAAATTCTTCTGTTCTTCAATCGGTGGCAGCGTGATTTCTAAATTAAAAAACTTGTCAGCTTGAAGCCTGACACGGTTCGTTGTCCCGTCGCTGGCTTTTTTACACAAATCATCAAAAAACGTCGTGCTTGTCAGTTTTAGGAAAAAATGTTTTTCGACGATGTTTTCATCGAAAGCCAAACACCAAAAATCATTTGAAACGACCGCGCCTTCCAATTCAGCCGGAATGATTCCAAACGCGCCGTGTCTTGCATCAATGCCGGAAAGAATAAATTCACCCGCTTTGACCGAGTGCATTTTGTTTGAGCTTAAATCATTACCTCTGGCAACTTTTCTAAGCGTAACGCCTTTGTGAAACAATCGAACCGTAACAAGTTTGTATTCCTCGTCATCTTTAATTTCGACTAAATTCTTTTTCCTTTCCAAAATGTCGCCAAGTTTTACAGTTCGCCAACTCATACAAACTCCTGTTTAAGTTGATTAGCTAAATCGTGGCTTTTTGCAAAACTCTGTTCAAGCAATTCAATAATTTCTTGACTTGTGTATTCGTGCAAATCTTCTGTTTTATGCGGGTTTTTAATGTCTAAATCATAGTTTCGCGCCTTGATGGTTTCGATATTCACCTTCCAGCAAACTTCCGATTCTGCGCGGTTTGCCCACCAATCTTTAATCGGCTGAAATTCTTCCGGGCGAATCGTTTTCGTTTTACTGTAACTCTTTTGACCTTCAGGCAAGCGGTGTTCGTAATACCAGATTTCGCGCGTCGGCGTTCCTTTGGTAAAGAATAAAAGATTCGTCGCAACCGTCGCGTAAGGCTGAAAAACACTGTTCGGCAAGCGAATAATCGTATGCAGATTGCATTCAGTCAAAAGCCTTTCGCGGACTCGCTGCTTTACGCCTTCACCCGTCAAACTTCCATCTGGTAAAACGATTCCGGCGCGCCCACCCATCTTCAAAAGATGAATCATCATAATTAAAAACAAATCCGCACTTTCTTTTGTCCGGTAACTTTGCGGGAAATTGTTTTCGTTATTGTTGGCAACAATTCCACCGAATGGCGGATTAGCTAAAATTACGTCAACGCGATCTTTCTCAACGTAGTTTGTCAAAGGCTGATCAAGCGCATCCCGGAAGGTGATATTCGGAACTTCAATATCGTGCAAAATTAAATTCGTCGTTCCAAGCAAATAGGGAAGTGGTTTGTATTCCCAACCAATAATATTATTCTGAATAGATTGGCGTTCTTCAACGCTATTAGCCTGTTTTTTTAAGTGTTCAATCGCACAAGTAAGAAACCCGCCTGTGCCGCTTGCAAGGTCAAGAACCTTTTCACCGATTTTCGGGCTAATAATATCGGTTATAAACTGAGTTATCGCTCTCGGTGTATAAAACTCACCGCTTTTTCCGGCACTCTGCAATTCTTTTAGAATTCCTTCGTAAATCTCTCCGAAGGCGTGGCGGTCTTTGGCAACATTAAAATCAATCTCATTGAGCTTATTCAAAACCTTGCGGATATTGATTCCGCTTTTCATATAGTTGTTATTACCTTCAAAGACTTCTCGAACTATCAACGCTCGCGGATTACCGACAACATTAATGCTTCTCAATTTCGGAAAAAGCGTTCGATCAACAAAAACCTGAAGCTCTTCGCCGGTCATTCCCTCGCTGTCTGCTGCCCAATTTTCCCAATGTAATTCGGGTGGAATAGGGGATTTGTAATTATCGGAAAGCGTTTCTAGTTCTTGGTCTTTATCGCTGAAAATCTTAAAAAACAGCATCCAACCAAGTTGCTCAATTCGTTGGGCATCTCCATTTAGTCCTGAGTCCTGCCACATTATGTCCCGGATAGATTTTATAATTCCTTGTATATTACTCATTCAAATTTTTATTTTAAGCTACTTTATAGAGTTCTTTTTCCAGTTCGCGCACGGCTTCGGTATATTGTTCCTTTCCACCGAAAATACCTTTTACAATTTCCAAACGTGAACCGAAACTTGTAAAAGGTTTGACATTCAAAACCTCTAAACTTTCGATATTTACGATGCCTTCATCAGCGTATTTTTCTAATAATGCCTCTAATACTTTCCGGCTCTGGTCGCCGTATTTCGTGAAGTAATCTCGCTTTTTGACATTCTCGGCTCGTTCCCGTCGGGTAAGCGGCGGTTGGTCAAAAGCAACGTGGCAAATCAAATCAAACAAATCTAATTTTTTATCTACGGCGTTTTGTAATTCTTCAACCAAAACTCCTTTTTCTTCCAATTCGTTGATGATGGTTTCCTTCTTGTCGGCTTCGTTCCACTTGTTTAGAAATTCGTTCAAAGTCGCAAACTGTTCGGTAACTATTTCTTTCGTGTAATCGGTAAGTTTGCGGGTGATTAGCTTTCCGTCTTTATCAAAGGAAAGCTCCCGCGAAACTAAAACCGAAACGTCAACGCCATTTACAAAAACCTTTTCACGTGGGGTGTTCGTCGCAATGGTGAAAGGGTTTCTGATGGTTGGCGGCTGAATGGTGATTTCTTCGCCAGTTACTTCGTCAACGATTGGAGAATCATCCGCTTCTTCCTCGTCAAGAATAGTGCTTAAATCCGTGTCTTCAGTTACGGGTTTTAATCTGATCGGATCGCCGTCAAAATCGGGGTCTGCAAAAAGGTCTGTGGCGTTCCGAAAATCGAGAATCGTAAAATAGTATTTATTATAATCTGCGTTTATCCGCGTTCCGCGTCCGATGATCTGCTTAAACTTTGTCATCGAATTGATATTTGTATCTAAGACGATAACCTTACAGGTTTGAGCATCTACGCCCGTCGTCATTAGCTCTGATGTAGTCGCTATGACTGGAAAGGCTTCTTCGGGGTTTGTAAAATTATCGAGTTCGCGCTTTCCTATGTCGTTATCGCCGGTGATTTGAACGATGTATTTTGCATTTTCGGCGACGAGATCGGCATTTTCTTTTGTCAGTTCGCCGGTCATCCCTTCGGCGTGTTCAATGTCGCAGCAAAAAGCGATTGTTTTATCGTAGCGGCTTGAGCCTTTTAGAAACTCGGTTACTTTCTGAGCAACTAACTTTCTGCGCTCTTCGACAACGATTTTTTTATCAAAATCCACCCGGTTGTAAATTCTATCTGCAACGTATTCTCCGGCTTTATCTTTGAAATACTTAGGCGGTCGCCATCCTTCCGCGTCAATATCAAGCGTTATTCTGACAACCCGGTAAGGGGCTAGAAAGCCGTCGTCAATTCCTTGTTTAAGTGAATAGGTATAAACCGGCTCGCCAAAATACTCGCTGTTGCTTACTTCCTTCGTTTCTCTCGGCGTGGCGGTCAAGCCGATCTGTGTCGCGGTCTTAAAATAAGATAGAATTTCGCGCCAAGCTGAATCATCTTTTGCGCTTCCGCGATGGCACTCATCAACAACAATTAAATCGAAAAAATCTGGGGAAAATTGTTTGTAAATGTTCCGCTCTTCTTCTGTGCCTGTCAGTCCTTGATAAAGGGCTAAATAGATTTCATAGGCTTTATCTACTTGGTGCTTTTGAACCACCGTCATACTGCCTTTGAAGTGCTTGAAATCGCCGCGCCGCGTCTGGTCTATCAAAGCGTTTCGATCCGCTAAAAACAATATGCGTTTCTTCGCTCCCGCTTTCCAAAGTCGCCAAATTATCTGAAAAGCTGTGTAAGTTTTTCCTGTGCCGGTTGCCATCACAAGCAACACGCGATCTTGACCGTTAGCAATGGCTTCAATACTTCGATTTACGGCAATCTGTTGATAATAGCGCGGTTTCCGTCCGCTTCCGTCGTCGTAATAATCTTGGGCAATAATCCGCTCGGCATCTATCGTTTTGATTCCTTTATAAACCTTGTATTTCTCCCAAAGCTGCGCCGGTGAAGGAAAGCTATCTAAATCAATTTCGGTTTCGATATTTGAATCGGTGGCGGTCTTATCGTGGAAAATAAAGCCGTCGCCGTTGCTGCTGAAGACAAACGGAATATCCAAATCGTTTGAGTAGTCTATGCCCTGCTGAAGTCCTGCTCTGATGGTGTGTTTATTGTCTTTCGCCTCAATGATGGCTATTGGAATGTTTGGTTTGTAATAAAGAATGTAATCTGCTCTTTTGCCTTTACCTCTGGAATGAAGTTTCCCGCGAACAAAAATTTTTCCGGCAGTAAAAGAGATTTCTTGCAAGTATTGCGTATGCCGATCCCAACCGGCTTTTTCAATCGCCGGTGTAATATATTTGGTGCAAATGTCGCTTTCTGATAGTGATTTTTTATCAACCATAAAAAACTCAAAACTTTGGCATTTTAAGGAAATGCTCTCTCGCTTTTGCTTCTCGGTTTCCTACTGATATTTGAGCGTAAATTACAGTGTTTTGAATGTTCGCGTGTCCTAACCAATCCTGTAAAAATCGAAGCTCCGCGCCTTTATCCAAAAGATGCGTTGCAATTGAATGTTTCAAAACGTGAAAGTGCCGCTTGCCTTCCGGCAATTTCGCTTTCTCTCCATAGCCCTTTATTAAAACGTCGAGCATTGCCCGGCTGATGGGCGAACCTTTCCGACTTGGGAAGAGATACGGCAAGCTATCGCTCCGGGTTTTTAAGTAGGCTTTTAATACTCTTACTTCGTCGGCTTGCAAAGGATGTTCACCGGAAAGGCTGCCCTTTTTGCGGTGAATCATTACCCGCAAAGTTTTAAGGTCAAGGTCGCTGTGTCTGAGTAATCCGATCTCGCTCGCTCTGAGTCCGTGCCGATAAGCCAAAAGAAAAATAGCTTTATCGCGCTTACTGGTTATATTTTCAAAAAGCCGCTTAGTTTCGTCAAATGTCAGAAACTTTATCGTCTCGGTTCTCCGGGCGCGGGTCTGTTCAGTTGGCTTTTTCTGCGTGGTTGGCACGAATGAAATTATTAGACAAAACAAATCTTTTGTCTAATTCAAAAACAATCTCCTTAAAACAAAATGACGGCTCGAAAAGCCGTCATTTGCTGATGTATGGATTTTGGGAAGAACTCACCGTCCAGCTTGTTTTGCTGCCGCTTCTATCCACGTTCCTAAATTCGCTCGCCCGTTATCGTTTACCCAATCATAGGTATTATAACCTGACGGCAAGGGATTAGCCCCTTTTATGTCCGTGCTTCCATCAAACAGCGAACAATTATGAATATAGATGCCTAGTAAACCATTTGGGCGTTTTTTGCTTTCCTCAATCTCATAATTTATCCATCTTCGTTGTGATGTAAGAGACCCGATTAAAATTACGGTTACAGACGTGCCGTTTAGTTGGGATGCAATCCAATTTCTGATTGCTTGGTCGCCGTTTCGCTTAACCGATTCCCATTTAGCCGCGTCAATAAATTCAGATGTTTCAATGGTGTGGCTTGTTACCACGTTGCTGTTTCTCACTTGCCCGGCTCTGATTGAATCTCGTTGGTAATGAAAACTGAAAAATACCTTTCTT
>MWWB01000072.1_pt1 | contig 19378 bp, 17 predicted proteins | sample 1047291 | NCBI WGS metagenome assembly MWWB01 (sample SAMN06349976, study PRJNA376086) | soil metagenome | isolation source: MS4-1 sample Antarctic (ecotone) soil | place: Antarctica | reverse complement strand
GCTTTCTCGGCGGCTTTTTCCTGCTCAATTAATTTCTTGGTTTCTCGTTCGGCGGTCGCGTCAGTTGTGAAGACTACGCGCCCGTCTTTCTCTCCTAACGGGATAGCTTCTCTTTGCAGAAAATCTTTTGTTGCCGCGATGACTTCCCGAAAGCCTAAGCCGCTGCCGGTCGCCTCGTGTGCAATGGCGCGTTGCAGCTCGTCTTTTGTAAAGACCGGCTTTTCGTGCGTTAGCTTCTTAACTGCCGCCTCTACTGCCCTGCCCTTTTCAATCTCTACGCTCCGCTCGTATGGTCTGGGAAGTTCGGTCAATTCCAAAACCTTGCTGGCGTTAAATCCTAATTCTTCGCACCGGCTTTGCCAGTGTGAAAAAAGGTCTTCCCGTGAATAACTATCTTTAACCGTGCGCCCTCTGAGCTTCACCTTTTCAACTTCGCGTTTATCGGTGATCCCTTCCGTCTGCGCTTTCACTTGTTCGGTGCGCTTGGAATATTCTTTGATAAGTTCCGGGGGGACTCCTTTTAGCTCAAAAGAATGTTCGGTTTTTTCGCATTGAAAGCCGATTGCAGTTAATTTTTGGGCGAATCGTGTCCGACAACCTGCGCCGAAATCTTGTTGTTTCTCATAAAATAAGTTGCTCTTAATCGCTCTCGTTTTTCCGTCCGTTGGCGATACTCCCATATTTATTGCTAGGCAATGGATATGAAGATTCATATCCGGCAAGGTATGTTTATCAATTGCCCGTGAAGTTGAATGTTGAAAAGTGGCGACAACTAATCCGGCTTGCTCGTGAATACAGCCGCCCTTCCCTTTTCTAATGATGGTTTGAGATTCAATATCTTTTATTGTCTCTTTGACCGCTTCAAAAAACGCCCGTTCAAAAATCCGCTGCACTTCCGGCTCGGAAATAGCCCAACAAATCGAAACTGATTTAGGCGCGGAAAATGTTAAGTCCCAACCCGGATCACGCGAAAGTTTGCCGGTCATCTTCCCGGCGTTCTGCACGAGTTTTTCTTTTCCGTCCGGCGAGAACCCGCAGAAGACGTTTTCTAATTCCTTCGGCTTAACGGTTCCAGACAAACCGATTTTTTCCGCGCCCGTTCCAAGCCACACGCCCGGCGGCTCTTGCCCTTTCGTATAGTAATCTTCTTTGGCTAATCCGACGTGGTAACTGACTGAACCCGCACCCATCGCGCCGACTGTCATCATCGGGTTTCACCCCCTCTTTCTTACTGCTTGATCGAGTGACTTAAGAGACCGGACGATCTCTTTCATGTCGTTTGAAACGTCACCCCGAAACTTGGAAAGCTCTTCGGCGGTGGCCGCTCCACCCGCTTTTTCTGCCAGCCAATTTAGAGCCTCAAAAATTCCTTCCTCGTTCGCGTCAAGCGCGCGAATAACTATCTCTCTCGCGTATTGTCCCGGACTCATGCTGTAACGCTGCGCCCTCTCTTCGAGGCGTTTTAGGTGGCCGCTATCGAGCTGAAAACCTATCGTTTTTGGCTTTTCCTTCACTAACACCCGTCCTTAAGGCGAAATATTCCTATATTTCGAGAGTATATAACAGTTTTTGATAAAACTTCTTAAGGATTTCTTAAGGGCTGTCAGCCGCTATTTACCGGTAAGTTAGAGTGAATTGCTGCGCGAATCTTAAGCACCGTAAGGTGCATCTGATCTGCGAGTGAAGTGAAGCGAGCGAGCCGCCTTTAGAAATGTAGAAAGTGAAAAGATAAAAAACTGCTGTGCTTGGGCGGATTGCGGCAGCGGGCGCGAAAGATAATTGCACTCGCTGCCACTTTTTCGCTAACCGGAAAAGTAAATAAATGCGGTGTAAAAGCCGCGAAAAAATGCCGCGATAATGATGATGGTTTCTATTAACTTCACCCGCTGCTGAAGCGATCTATATTCCTCTATCTCAATCATGTTTGCCTCTTAATTGCTGCCGGGCTGGTAAATTCCTGCCCTCGAAGCGAAAGGGCGCGGAGTGAAAAAAGTTCGTCAAGGCAGGGGGTTCCTCCCAACTTGCACAAGCGAAGCGCGGAAAGTTGGGGGACGCCTTAACGAACTTTTGAGCGAAGCAAACTTGAGCGTAGAGGGTAGGAATTAATTGTTTTTAGAGCTGCCTGGGCGGGGGAAAATCAGTAACACGCCTTCGGAGAAGGTCGCCTTGAGGCGGTAAAAAGCGATGATAAAATTAAGACTGGATGATAGAGAGAAAAAATAACTTCACGCCGGGCGGGACCCGAACCCGCATCTATCATTTCGTTAGGATGAAGCTCTATCCCTTAAGCTACCGGCGCAAGGTCGCCGGTCTCATCGCGCCTTTTACCGGGTCAAGGTCGTGTTTCCCCTGCGGGGTGGGGCGGCTTCAGGTTAATTCTTGCCTATCCTATTTGGACGGCTTAAAATAAAATTTCGTTAGGATGATGGCTTTCCGAGCTATCGCTAGGCGGGTGGGCTTCAGTAAGTCTTCCCGCCTTTTCTGTTTCTCCTGCGGTAAGTCTTGCCTAGCCTGACCGGGCAGCATAAAATCAAGCTCACTTTCGTAAGAGTACGTTAGCGTCTTAAGCTACGGCAGAGCGGGCAAACTGAATAAGTTTACCCGCTCTTTTTTATTTAGCCCGTGTCGCTGCCCATACTTCGGAACACAAAAGAATTGTCGTTTTTGATCTGTCGGCTTCCGTAATAATCGCAAGATGTTTGCCAGTGTGCGGAAGTTCATAGGCTGAATAAACTGGGAAGTCTTTTATTAGTGAATTTTTCCTTTCCATTGTTTCGGATTTATTAACTAATCCCCAATCTCCTGAATGATGCCGCTCCAAATATAGGGTGGCAATTTCTCCGGTTTCCTCAAGTGCGCTGATTGCGCCCGGTGTCGAGCTAATTTCTCCAAGCTCAAAACTTATCTTTGTCTGAATCGCTGCTTCCTTCCCTCTCTCATTGGTTCCGTTCATATATCGCCCTTAATTGGTTAAATAAATTATCCTTATTACTTAACCCATCGTTAGGTTTACTACAATAGCTATTTTCCTGTTTTTTAGGCTTTTTTGCTGCTTGCAAAGTAAACCGAGCGATTGGATATTTAACAGCTATGAATAAGAAAACAGGGAAAGATTTACAGGACGGCGATTCTCAAATGAGAAGCGAAGCGGCGCGGCTAATGGGTCAAGCCATCACAGAAAAGAAACAGGATGCAGCGCGGGAAAATGGGAAGAAAGGCGGTCGTCCTCCCGGAACTCCGATGAGTGAAGAAGCGCGGGAAAAAATCCGGCAAGCTCTCCGGGAAAAACACGCTCAACGGAAGAACTTAAAGAAGTTGGCAGACAAATAAATCTTACCCCTTCTAAACTGAAAAAATGCTCCGACAAAACACAAAAGCGTAAAAACTTGACCGCTCGCTGATCGCTCGCGGGCTTTCGTGCTTCGCTTAACGCTCCGCCTATTTTTAGAAAATTTTAGAGAGAGCATTGGAGAGACCGCGCCGGTCGCGGTTAGCTTCTTCTCTCCAATTAGTTTTGAGGTAATTAAGGGAAAAATCGGGCGTTCCAGAACGACGTTTCTTTCTACTGAACTTGGTTCAAATCAAAAATCTTGAAAGCTGCTTAAAGTGCGTTCTGAAATTTGCTCTCAATCTTGGGGTCGTGAGTACAGGGCTTCATAGCACCACTTGGGTATCGCTCGCTCTTAATGAAACGAAGGCCGCGTTCATCGCAAAGCTTGCAAGTTGAGATAAGTTTTGTTTTTTCTTTAACCGCTCCTGCCTTTTGATTCTTCTCTTGGTCTTCAAGGTAAGCAACCGGCAGCACATAGTTATTCTCAATAGCCGTAATGAGCCATCCAGCCGCGTTTTTTTGCGATCTGGTCTCACGGTATGGGAATGCCGCTATCTGCGCTTCTGTGGCCTCCCTGTGCGTTTTAACAAGGCTTATAGCTTTGATCTCGGCTACTCCAACCTGAACGAGTCTAGAAATCAATTCTTCCTCCTGTGGGGTAAAGGTCAAGACAGGTTCGGGGAAGGGTTCGGGGTTTATCTCGGTTAAAAAATTAAGCTGCTTTAAGTTTCGGTCGGTGTGTTTGATTCTGGGAACGGGCTTTCTTTGGAAAGCTATGTGTTGCCCCTTAGCCCTCACGCCGGGAACGTAAATCATTAACCAATCAGGTTGCCCATCCTCTCCGATCTCTTGCTCAAATTGTATTTTCTCAATGTAGTGAGAAGCCAGATGTGAGCGGTGAAGTTTGTACATCTGCTTTTTGATATGCTCCCAATCAAAATACCTTGTCTGAGGCGCATACATACAAAATTCAGAGTAGCGAATTTTCGCGGTAGTCTTATTCTTGAGCGCGGCAAATATTTGATAGCTTAAAAGTTCATAGAAGCGCTGCGCGGTAGGGGTGAGTTCCCGCATATAATCGTAATCGAGCGGGCGGGTCTGAGCATTATTAATAATCTCGCGGTAAATATCATGTAGAACGATATAAACCGCATTTGCCTTTTCGCCGGTTGGTAGCTTCTCGCCTGTAAAGATCACGCCGTATCGGGTATCTGCAACCTCTACGCTTGCCTCTTCACCGTCTCTTTTTTTGTAAGTTAATTTTGCTGTGATAAAGCTGCTGGCGTTTTGAAGTAACGCTTTTTTTACATTCCTAACGCCCTGCCCTTCATTGATCCCAAGCTCTTTGCAGATTTCTCGGTGACTTCCAAGTCTGATTATTTTAGGCGTCGGCTTCCCTGCCTCTTCGATTCTCCGGTTTATGATAAGTGTGTCGAGCTTATATGCGAGCGGGCCGGGTTGCCCGTGTTTACTTGAGTAATCAACCTCCCACTTAGTCTTTAGTTCACCATTCGGTTTTGAGACGCGAATTTCAATCGAGATATTTCCTTTCTTAGACAGTCTATGAATCGGAAACCGAGAAAGCGCGGTCTCCGTTCTGATAATGTCTTTGGGTGTAAATCTCTCAAGAGCTTCGTTCATTTGGCCTCAAATCCTATCCTAAATAACAGCAGCAACAAAAGGCTCTGTGTTGTTGTTATCTTAGTTAAACAAAGTAATAAGTAGTGGGTCTGATAAGTTTTTGTTTTCAATTAGTTAGCCTAAGAATCGTCTCCTCAAAGGTAGCAGTTCGTCTCCCCAAAGGTAGCGCGGCGTCTCCTCAAAGGTAGCAGTTCGTCTCCCCAAAGGTAGCAGTTCGTCTCCCCAAAGGTAGCAGTTCCGCTCCCCAAACAGTGAAGTTCCGTAACCGTTATTGTGAGCCTGTGTGCCCGATTCCGTAACCCAAAGTGTGCAGATATTTAACTGGCAAAACTATGAATAGCGGTAACTCAAGGTGCCTGGCTTCCTCCCCTTCCTTACTACTCAACAAAGCCTAAACCAGAAAACCAGTTTTCCAGCTTTCTGGTCAAGATATTGATGTCTCTTCTTCCCTACCTTTGCAGAAGGCTAGATAGTCCTCTACAGAGTTTGCAAATGCCTGCCTAAGCTCCTGGGCTGTCTTTCCCTGAAATGTGATTACGTCTCTGAGGTTGCTAACCTCGCCGTGAAAGATACCGGCCTTCTCATCAAAGGTAACAACCGCCTTATAATCTTTGTACTTCATGGCGCGGGTTATCCGGAGATCGGTGCGATCTCCGCGCTCGTATTCAAGTGCTTGGTGGAGCGATTCTTTTAACTCATTAAAGGTCTCTTTCTTCATATAACTTTCCACATCCAGAAAACCATATTTCTGGTTTTCTGGTATTACTCCCCTTCTTCGCTCTCTTCCTCTGGCTTTAAGTATTCCCGCGCTCCGTGCCTAACAGAAAGAATAAATACCGTCTCACCTTTGACGTTAAAGAGAATCCGGTACTTTCCATAGATAAGCTGCCGAATTTCTTCATCAAAAAAGACGCTCTCCGGCGCAACCGGGCAGCGGTTAGGGTTCTTTTCCAGAGACCGAAAGGCTTTTAACAGCCCCTCATACCAGCGAAGCGCGGTCGTCTCCGACTGCTCGTTAATCCAAAAGTAGGCTTCTCCGGCGTCAACTAAGGCTTTGTCTGTAGGTTCAACGCGATAAGTAGTCATTACTTTTTCGGAGCGCGAATCTTTTTCCGCATCTCCTTATCGAATTGATCCAGTGACATAGTTTTCCCCCCCTCTACGTCTGAAAGCCCTTGTCTAATGGCCTCGACGGTCTCGGCTTTATCAAGAAGCTCTAACATCCGCTGATAACTCTCTGCGTCTTGCACTACGATTTTGGCCTTCCCGTTAATGGTCAAAACTACGGGTGCGCCCGTCTTTTCCATTTGTTCGAGAAAATTCGTAGTGTTACGCTTAAAGTCTGATAGCGAATGAATGTCGCGGCTAATATTGAGCATATACATATCCCCCTTTTCAGCATTAAATCTGCATCTAATTTAATGTTACTCTCAGTATGGCTAGTGAAGCAAGATAAATATGATTTCGCTAAATCATGCTTTCTGGTATTCTGGTAAACCAGAAAACAGGGAAACCAGATATGACGATTCTCACAGTTACAGGCTACAAGGGCGGAATAGGGAAGAGCACAACCGCTTTTCACATCGCCGCTTATTTTAGCGACATCGGGAAAACAGTTCTTGTGGATGGTGATCCAAATCGTACTGCCGTTAATTGGGCGGGGCGAAGCTCTGAGCCGCTACCCTTTACTGTCGTCGATCAAAGGCAAGCTATGCGCCTCGCATCTCAGGCCGAATTTCTGATTATTGATACTCCTGCGCGCCCTAACTCAGATGATCTGAAGGAACTCGCAAAAGGGTGTGAATTGCTTATCCTCCCAACCTCCCCGGATGTGGTGAGTTTAGGACCAATGCTTGAAACCGCGCGGGACTTAGAAAACGCAAAGTACCGGGCATTGATAACACTCGTGCCGCCGCATCCTAGCAGGGAAGGGGAGGTAATGCGGGACGATCTGAAACAAGAGGGAATTCCCGTTTTTGAAACGATGATTCGCCGCACGGTAGGCTTTGCAAAGGCCGCGCTCGCTGGCCGCCCGATCCGCGACATTGAAGACACCCGCACGCGGGCAGCATGGGAAGACTATAAAGCTCTCGGTGACGAGATTAGGAAATTACTATAATGAGTAAATACGGGGCGTTAATTAAGGAAGCCAGAAAACAAGAAAACCAGAAAACAAGAAAACCAGAAACGGAGAAGGGGACTGTTTCTGAACCGGATGTAAATCTCAGCATTAAGGTTCTTAAGTCCCGGCGACAACATTGGGCAGCGGAAGCAAAGCGCAATGGGACTACATTAACCGCTGCTATTATTGAGGCTCTAAGCGAGCGGTTTGGTGAACCACGATAAGCGATATTAGATACCCTTTCTAACGCTAATGATGAGCACTCCTAAATTACCTCTAAACGATATGGCCTCGCGTCACCGGGGGTTAACACCTGAGATAGCAGGCTGCTATGTCCAGGCGGCTCATGTATGCCTTGATCGTCATCATACGCCACCAACAGAATTTCTCCTGCGAGAAGGTAAAGAAGAGGTAAATGCGCGCGTAGAGTGGGAACCGACGGACGAGCGTTCTCGTGGAGCATGGGCTAATACAACGGACGCGACAGAAGCAGGCGCTTATGCCTGTGCATTAGCAGCTACCGAGTTATTAAAAGGTTTGGTGGCGGTAAGACGTGCGGAAACAGCTACCGGGGCTGATTACTACATCGCGCCTATAGATCAAGATGCAGACGATTTAGAAGGATGGTTACGATTAGAGGTTTCGGGAACAGACAAGATGGCAGAGGAGGTAGCAAGACGCCTTAAGGCAAAAGTTGCTCAAGCGGAGCGGGGAAATAGCAACTTGCCCGCTCTCGCTGCGGTAGTGGGATTTAAGGCGCAGCTAATCTCGATTCAGGCCGTAGTTGAGGCAGCATGAGTTGGACAATGCATCATTCTGAAAGTGAACATTTCGCAAGCCTCGCTGAAATAGCGATTAGAGAACGCGACTTTGATCGCGCTGTTCAACTATATCGTAATGCAGCAGAAGAAGAGATGCTTGCTCTTGCCGATCTTGATCAAAATAAAGTGAGAACAGTAGGCATAACAGCGGTAAGCGCAGCATCTCTCTGGTACAAAGCAAAAGAGTTTTCTCTAGCTCAAAACGTCGCGCACAAATGGCTCGGTAATGAGCACCTACCTTCATTCGCAAAAGAGCAATTAAAGCTCATTCTACAGAACATATGGAGCGATGAACTTCGGGAAAAATCCGGTATCAAGTTTACTAAAGGAGAGGTGTTAATATCCGTTAGTGGGGGAGATGTAGTAGTAGGGGGCGCACCACTTGAATTGATATTACGGAAGGTCTCTGAGGTAAGCGGTCTTTTCTATAGAACTATTGAAATGCAACTAGGACAGCCATTTCGTAAACATGGCCCTCCGACTCTTCAAATTCAAGAGCAATGTCGCCCTTGGCTATTTCAAGCGCCACCTGGTAGCTATCAGTTTGCGGTGCGCGTTCAACAGCCTCCTCAAATGCCACTTTTCCCGAACGCTGGGCCGCGCGTCGAGCAAGTGACTGAGAAATTTCTTGATATTGTGAGAGCAAGTACACAAGACCCCGAAGGTGAGTTAACGAAAATTGTCCCCGATCCCCAATATCGTGCCGCCTTCCTAAAGATAACAAGGAATCTCGCGCCGACTGGAAACACATTTAGTAAGCTTGAAATCAAATCAACAAACGATTTTGAATCTCGACCTATAGTCATTCTTCCTGAGTCACGAGACATCATTAGTGAAGCCATTAGGCGACCTGGCAATGCTGAAGTCCAAACAAAAGCACCAAAGGAACTTCGCTTAAAAGGGGTTCTCCGAGCACTACATTTAGATAAAGATTGGCTTGAAGTAACAGTCATTGAAGAAGGTCAGGAGAAGCACATCAAAGTAACTAAGGCCGGTGATGCGATTGATGACATAGTAGGGCCAATGGTAAATCGTTCTGTAATAATTGATGTAGTTGAAGTGTCAAAAGGGAAATACTCATTTCGAGACATTCAATCAGATGAATAACCAGAAAACCATAATTATGGTTTTCTGGTTTTAAGATTAGAGAATTCCGGAGTAAAACGCCTTACGTAGAGACTAGCTCTTCAAGAGATTTCACAACCTTGAATTGTACCTCTTCAAAGTTTTTGAAATGTCGGCGGCCACATTCGATCTTGAGCTGTTCGATTGGTCTTAGTAAATCTTCAGCTACACCTACTTTCTTCCCGGTGTCTTTTGTCTCCGCGACGAAATAAAGCGTCCGGTCGTTCTGATATGCGACCGCCCAATCCGGGTTATACGCTCCCACCGGCGTCTCGATCTGAAACCACCTGGGAAGTTTAATATAGAAAAGAACGTCTTCGTTATTATCGCAGGCTTCAGCAAAGCGCCGCTCCGGGCCAGAATTAGAGTCAATTACAATGTGAGAGAATAGTGTTTTGTCCTCGTTGTTTACCGCTCTTACATTGGACTCAAAGACCTCCATGAGATCGTCACCTTGAAAGCGCCGCATCTCATAGGTGAAACCGTCAACCTTTATATATTCGACTCCTTCAACGAGAACTTCACGCTTGATCGCGTTGATGGCCTCTGCCGCATAATCAATGAAAGCCTGCGGGTTGTTTACCGCATCGGTGAGCCGACCGGATTCAATTAGAATCCGCGCTACTGTTGATTTTGATAGTCCTGTCTTCCCCTGAATTTGACCTACAAAATCAGGCATCACGTATTTTGCTTCTACGGTCTGAGTGCGAAAGCCTGTCTGCGTTCCAGTAACTCCGCCCCTGCTAACCGAAATGTCGGCGCGCATTACTGCAACCTTTGGGCGTTCAATTGGTGGAACCTTTTCTTTTATTCGCTGTGCCGCTTGGGTGATTAGAGTTGGGGTGTCATACCGGACGCGGTAGCGGGTGCGCTGCTTAATACGATTCCACAACTCTAAGAATTGCCCCTCTGCCTCGTAGCCCTTCCTAAGCCGCACAGTCACTTTCTCGCGCTCGTTCTGCACCATCTCTCGCTTAAAAGTTACTCCGGCCTCTTCCATCTCAGTCTGTAGCTGACTGGCGAAGTCCTCGTAAGATTCGTTTGCGATTACTGTCAGACGATTAAGCGCACGTTCGGTCACGCGCTCACCGTCTTTGTTCACGCAAAGCCGCATCCCGCGCCCGATCTCCTGGCGCTTTTTAACTTCGGAATTTGATTCTGCAAGCGTACAAATTTGAAAGACGTTTGGATTATCCCAACCTTCGCGCAACGCCGAGTGACTAAAGATAAATCGAAGAGGCTCATCACCATCTAACAGACGCTCTTTGTCCCGCATGATCAATTCAAAGGTGCTGGCATCCGCGTCGGCGTTCGTCTTTTGAGATGAAACCTCAAAGGGCGTCATCACTCTTTTATCTTGCGAAAAATAGCCGTTATGCACCTGCGCGGCCTCGAAGCTAAAGAGTCCGCTAAACTCTGGCTTCGCTCTGTACTGCTCAAAAATCTCTTCAAACCACTCCGCGTATTTGCCTTTACTAACTGTGCCGTCCTCGTTGTACTCGCGGTACTTTGCTACTCGATCAATAAAGAATACTGACAGCACCTTGATACCGTGCTGTCTAAGTTTTGCTTCCTTCTCGAAGTGTCGCCTAATTGTCGCTTCAATTTGGAGACGCAAGATCGCGTCTGTAAGTGCTCCGTGTGGGCGTCCAGCGTACACCGTTACATCGTTAGCAAAGCGAACAAAGCCTTCCCCTACGTCTATCTCGTTGACGATAAACCCGTCTTTGTACATCTCTCTTTGATTAGAGAGAGTATGCAAGTCATCGCCGTTTTTGACCGTTACGCTTTTCTTATCTGGCCCTGATGCTTGGTTCTGCCAAATGCGAAGTTTGGCCGATACTGATCGCTTACCTGATTTGAAGGATTCGACCTCTATGTAAGCTTGATTCGCGTCTCTTATCTCAAGTACTGAATCCACACTAATTTGCTTTACTAAGCCGAGTTCATACGCGCGTACAGGATCAAGTTTATAGATAAGGTTATAAGTGTTTCGGTGAGTGGCTGAATAGCGAAGGGTACAAAGCGGATTTAGCCGCGCTATGGCCTGTCTGCGGTTGTCGGTCTCAAGGTTCTGTGGCTCGTCCAAAATGATAATCGGGCGCGATGCCTGAATAAACTCAATGGGCTTAATGCCTGTCTCGCGGCGCTGATTAATTACGTTACCTTTGCTTTTCTTCTTCTTACCGCCATTGTCCTCTATTCCATTAGTCCCATTGGTCTCAGTGCTGTCTTTAGCGAAAGCATCAATATTGATAACTAGAATTTGAATCGCATTAGATAGGGCGAAATTTCGGAGCTGGTTCACCCTTGCTGAATCGTAAACAGAGAACTCTACAGGCTCAAAGCCGTAGAGGGTTTGAAAATGCTCTTTTGTAATCTGTAGTGACTTAATGACTCCCTCGCGGATTGCCACAGAAGGAACTACGATCACAAATTTTTTGAATCCGTAGGTCTTATGAAGCTCGTGTATGCTTCTTAGATACACATACGTCTTGCCCGTTCCGGTCTCCATCTCAACGGTGAAGTTAGGGAAGTCGCCTACAGGCGAACCGTTATCTAGCTTCATCGTCTCAAGGGTTGCAGAAAGCGGAAGCTCGTTTTCTGTTTGCACCTTATGGCAGTTGGCAAGCCACTGCTCAAGCGTAATAACTAGATTATTGGCTACCCCGGTTTGGGTTAGTTTTAAGCTAGAAATCCCGCCTTCAGAGATGGTGAAATCGTTCTGCGAAGCATCCGGTTGGCCGTCGAAGAGGTCAACCATAGCGCGCACGGCATCTAGCTGAAAAGTTTGATTCGCGTCGAACTGTAGTTTCATCGAGACGCCTTTATATACAGGTGAACTTTACTCCCGCGTCGCGGCAATGAAGATCAAGGTTACTCTTAAGCTCATCGGAGTCGTGAAAGGCGGAATCCAGCGCAATCATTTCGCGCGGCTTTATTGCTAACAGTGGCTCAATCATTTCCTCTGTAAAACCGTCGAGCACGAAAAGCATTTTCCGCTCCCGGATGGCAAATACTCTGACGCCTGCAATCTCTATCGTTTCAACTTTCTCTGTTGGCTCCTGTCCGAGCTTAAGTAGCAGCTCGAAAAGAATGTCCTCGACCTCTGCGCCGTCTTTTTCGCTCTTAACGAATAGCCCAACCTGTTCGGCAAGCTGCTCCGGGGTCTCAATGCCGTCGCCGCGCCACTGCTTGAAATTAGACGGCGTCAGTAGAAAAGATTTGAAGCCGAGATCAGCAGGGACAGTATTGACAAGATTTGCCTCAGACTTAATCTTTTCAATCACCCGCCGAATACGTTCGCGTCCAATCTCGGCAATGGTTTTATAACCCGCCTTGAACGCTGCGCTCTTCTCATCAACTGCTTCCGGCAGTTGTACTGTAATTGCTTTATGCCTGCTTCCGTCGCGCTGATTGAGGGATAGTACAGCTTCAACGGTGCTTGCAGAGCCAGCAAAGAAATCAAGCACTACGGCATTCTGATCATCGGCCAAGCAATATCTAATTAGCCGGGCTATGGTTTCGTGATCCTTCGGATTATTGAAAATCTTTCCGCCTAGTAACTTTCTAAGGTACTTCACGGAAACTTGCGCCTGTTTATACAAAACGCTCGACATCACCTGAAGCCCAACTTCCTCTTCTTCTCCGTTCTCGGTTTCGTCGTATTCAGTCTCGGTTTCGTCGTCTAACTCTTCGGGAACGGGAATCAAGTGCGCTTTGCGGAATGGCGGTTCTGTGTGGTCATCTCGGAACTCTACCAATCCTAGACGAATCTGCCGCTGCATCTCCTCCGGCGATGCAAAACCCCAACCACGTTCGGGAACTTTGCAGGGGATTTTAGTTTCTGGATGCGGTACGTCATAAGTCGGGCCGCCGCCGCCCGGCCATGAAATATCTCGATCTCGCCACGGCCCCCACTTATCTACCCACTTATAGCGGCTTAGCTTCTTTGATGGGTTAGTTGCGGGCAGTTCGGCATACCATTGGCGAAGAGCTTCTTGAATAGCCTCGTAATTATCATCACCATGTTTAGCCTTTAGCTCGCGCCACTTTTCGATGATCTCCTTTGCTCCCGGTTTGGGTTCACGCCAAATTGTCTTCTTGTCCTTCAGCCCGACGAGGCTTCGAGCGTAAAGGAGCATGTATTCATGCCCAATAGAAAATAATCGGGCATCGTTTTTTCGCCCCTTTTCCCATACTAGCTGTGCAATGAAGTTTTCAGGGCCGAACACCTCATCCATTAAGAGCTTCAAGTTTGCGGCCTCGTTATCGTCAATTGAGACTAGAATAACCCCGTGCTCATGCAGTAAATTCCTCGCAATATAGAGGCGGGGAAGTATCATCGAGAGCCAGTTAGAATGAAAGTGCCCGCTCTCCCGGCTATTCTTCCGAAAGAAACCTTCACGCATCAAAGTGCCGTTATCAGCAAGTTCGTTGATTCGCTTTAGATACTCTTCTTTGCTTTCTTGAAAGCGATCTGGGTAAATGAAGGCGTCCGAGCCTGTGTTATAAGGTGGGTCAATGTATATGAGTTTGACCTTACCGAAATATGCCTTCTGTAGAACCTTCAAGGTCTCAAGATTCTCCCCCTCAATGAAGATGTGTTGAGCTTCATCGAAATTAATTGAGAGATCACGCTGCGGTCTGATTGTCGCTGTGGTTGGAGTTTGCAGAACTTTATATGCATCCTTCTTCCCGGCCCAGGTGAGCGCGTAGCGTTCGCCGCCTTCGATTACTACATCTTCGCCGAGCGCACGTTTTAGCGCGGATACATCTAGCCGTCCCTCAGAAAAAGCTTCCGGCAACAGATCGGCTAATAGTGCTCTCTTTTCCTCTGCCGGGTTGGTCGAACCGGCTAGGCCTTTGTCATTCTCGCTCATCAAATGTCCTTAATTAAGAAGTGGGTTAAGAGAAAGTGCCACACTTGGGATTGTCTGCCTAATATACCTGACCATGAAACTTTCTCTCTATTTTCCGTCTTGGAAGCAATTTTATCGGACGCCTACTTAAATCACGATCCGCTCAATTTCATCTAAGGTCACTTCATCATCCGTCCGGTTATAAAGCTGAGTTGTCCTGGTGGATTCGTGCGCGGCGATCTGCGCTGCCTTCTCCACCGTTCCGCCGTTCCTTAGATATTCGGTTATACCTGTAGCTCTGAATGTGTGGCAAACGATCTCCGCCGATACTCCCGCGTCCCGCGCCCGGCGCTTTATCATCTGGTAAGCGTCAAAGCGTGAGAGCTGGTTAGCTGTCAGCGTGCGGCTCTGGCCGCGCGACGTGCGGAAGAGGGGTTTATTCTTCTCGCCAGCGATGCCAGCGGCTTCGATATACTCATCAAGATATTTCTCGGCGGTGTGATGCGTCGGCACTTCATGGAACTTGCCGCCTTTCTCGTGAAGCCTTAACCAGTAGCGTTTGCCGTTCGCGTAGTAGTCTTTAATCTTCATCCCCACTACAGCCGACACGCGCGCAAAGCTATAAACCATTACTCCGATCAAAGCCCGGTCGCGGAGTCCGACAACGTGGCTTGTATCAATCGAGTCTAAGAGCCTCCGCGCGTCTTCTGCTGACAGTACAGGGGTCTTTCCTTTCTTAATTGAGTAGCGGGGGCCTCTGACGCTCGCGGCGGGATTAAATGGCACTACCTGACCAATCACAAGCCAGTCAAAAAGCATCCTGATCGCTGCGAGGTGTTGCTTTACCGTCTGCGGGGCGTGGGTCTTCGTCATCTCCTCGATGTAGGCCGCGACTATTATAGGCTCGATGCTCTGTAGGGTCTGCCGCCTTCCCTCACACCAGGCGAGAAACGCGCCTACAGCTCGGGCGTATGAAAGCCGGGTGTTCTTGTTGCGGATGTTGGCGGTGAAGAATTCGAGAAAGCGCCGGGTGGTCTTTTGCCCTTCGCGCGTGATGAGTGCCGGTAGCTCGCTCCCGCCATTGTAGAGGATTATTTCTTGCGCCATATTGCCCCTATAAGCTTGTTTCAGGGGTCGCGCCTTGCTCCGGCATTGCCTTCTCTGTTTGGAAATGACTGACGGTTAAAACCAAGGCTTGCGTGACATTTGCCATACCTTCCCTCAAGGCTACAATTTCCCTTTGTGCAAGAGCTGCATCCTCAGAGGTAAGCAATGATTCCTCTGCAACTTCAAGCACCGCTATAACCTGCTCCTTAGTGACAGTGGGATGGCGTTCAATGAAATTATCTATAAAACCGCCTACCCTCATAACTTCAAAGAGGTAGCTAATTGGCACTTCAGTGTTTGGAAAAACAGGTTTGCCGCCTCTCACATCCGATTCAAACACCTTCTTTTTCATGCTTGCCTCGCTTCGTTGGAGTCATCCTTTCAGGGGGTTCTTATAGCACATAAAGGACGTTATGTTATATAAGATTTCCGTCTGTAGTCGAGGCTTTTCTAAGACCTCTGATAGAATCCATTTTCGTTAGCTCTGCCTGATCTTTCAGAAAGGATTCGATGTCGAGTAATGAAAACCCTTTCCCTCTTCCTGATTGCGTTAATAAGTCTCGTCTTTATTGTTCCGGCTAATGGTCAACGCCGAAGGCGTGGAGCTGAAAAACAGCAACCCACGACCCGGCAACAGAATCCAGCTCAAACCCGAATTCCTTCTTCCAATTCTGGTCGCCGTGAAAAGAGGCAAACTCCAATAGTGCCGCTTGTCCCCTGCACCTTAACGCTAAATCAAGTCCCATCGCTTAGGGGCTTTGCATTTGGGCAAACTTTTTCGCAAATAAAAGCTAGGTTCGCCGGAACTCAAATAGCGGTTACTGGCGTAAATATGCCCCTGACCAATCAAAAGCCCTTTTTCCAACAGTATGTTTTATATTCAAACAATGCAGTCTTAGGTAATGGCACAAGTCCAATAGAAGAAGCGGCGAATTCGAGATATGGCGGTGGTGGGAAAAGTCCGAGCGAATACAGTCTAACGCCTCTACCAGACCCGGATAAACAAGAAAAGTATAAGGATCAATCTGCCGATACTTTCAAAGAAGTAAAGGAAATAAATCTCTTCTTCTACGGAGCTGATAACAACCCGATACTTTACGGCTATTCAATTACCTACGAGCGCACTCTTGCCTTTGATAGCACAAAAGCTGTGAAGGAAGTTTACTCTGAAAGATTTTCCATCCCTGTTGATTCTTGGACTCCACACTCTGAAGACCGAAATAGTTTCAATGATTGGGACGCATCCTGCAAAGGATGGCGGGCATATATCGCAACCGGCGTAGATTATACCGGGCTTTATTTTTTCGTTGTTAATACCGACATTGAAAACAATGCTGATGCCTTGAGAAAAGGCGATGCTCGAAAGAAAACAACTGAGACTTTTAAGCCTTAATGAATGTTTTCTTCTTCATCGGCTAGACGAAAATTGCTAGTTGAAAATTCCTCGTCTTCCTCTTCGTCCAGGTCGCCGTAGATTTTTGTAAGGTCAAAATCCGGGATGCCAAGCCTGTTTAAGTCGGCTTCGTCCCAAAGTTTTAGCTTCTGTTGTGAGTCCGGGCGCGGCTGAACTCCATCTCTTATAATTTCTTCATTGGAAAGACGCGGAACTATTTTCTGCCAGCCGTTTACACCGACATTATTAAAAAAATACGGCTTCGTGTAACCGTTCAAATAGTATCCGCCGATTGTGAAGCCGTTTAGCTCAGTTGGTTTTTCTATCTTTTGAAATTCGCCTGATAGAAAAGTTTTTCGTTCGTTAATATGCTCGGAAGTGCTTTTCTCTCCTTTAGCATCTACGGAAGTAGTTTCTTCCCTTACTTCAGCATTCCCGAAAACTTCAGCCAGCCATTTAGCCGTCGGTGCGCTCCGAGTTCTGAGTCCGGCAACATTGTCGCAAAGTCCGGTTATCTCTTCGGCGGTGTTCTCACCTAATGCGGTCATCAATCCTTTAATATCAATTACGCCTAGCACACAACACGCGCCCTTTTCACGTCCCATGTTGATAAGCTCAAAAAGTCCGGGAAGGCCGCGAGAAATTAGGCGAAGCTCGTCTAAAAATACCCAAGTGCGCCTTTGATCTGAATTTGTTTGGTTGACCAAAATATCCGACAACCGGCGAAAGATTACGCGGTTAAGTGGGTCTAGAGCTTCGCTCTGCTCCTTATCGTAACCTAAGAGAATAATGCTGCCGGTGGGGTCATTCGCCCATTTTTTGAGGCTAATGGAATAGGGCGCGTGTTCCCAAAGTGCCGCTACTCCATTGAAATCAGAAATCGCTGTGTCCAGGGTTGAAAGGATCGCTTTTAGTTCCCTCTCGTTGGAAAAGTATTTCTGAATTAAGTAATGGGTGTCGGGACATTTTTTTAAGAGATGAGTAATTATCTCTTCGTACCGCAAGGCTAAAACCAAATCTCTGATCCGCCAATCAATCGGGGGTTTCCCCTGCGCTTCTTGTTTCTCGGAAAGATAATTTAAGGCATCTATTACGCCCGCTAAAATCCTCCGTGCCGCGTCGCCAAAAAAAGCGTTGTCACCTTTTGTTTCTGGCGGAACCACAAGCGCGGCGGCAAGCTGTTTTGCCTGGTTGGGGGTCTTAATATCTCCGGCAATGTCCCAACGCGCCCCGCGTTTATCAAACGGGTCTAACGTGTGAATTAAGCCAGGCTCAATTCCAAGTTTTACAAAATATGCGTAAAGCTCGCGCTTCGCATCGAAAAGAACTGCCCGGTGGTCTGATCCTTTGATACCGACACTTTTAACGATTGAATTTAACAGTAATTTTATCGTTACTGTTTTGCCGCTGCCGGTCGTCCCGACCGCTAGAAAATGCCCGGTCGCCGCTGCAAACGGCAAAAGAGTCCCGCCCCAATTTATTCCGGTTTCGTTATCCTTTCTTAACCGCGAAAGTTTTTTTCCTGCTTCCTCGTGGGTTCCCTCTTCAACTCCGCGATCTATCTTTCGTTTCCCCTCATAGAATAAAGCGTAACTTGTCGCTGAGTACGCGCCGAAAGCGAGAAGTATAGACACTATCCAAGCGGCGAGCGGATGCCATGAATTGATGGCCGTGATCCATAAGCTGAGCAGTAAAACTATCCAGGGAATTACAATGACGGCAAAAACTCTTGCGACGTTCTTAATGAAGTTCTGAGCGGAAAGCAGATTACCTTTTGCTATTGAATTAACTTCAATTCTCACGGATTCCCGGGTTTGAGCTGCAATTAGAAAACACCCAACATAGTAAGGAATATCACCTGAGAAGCCGGTGCTTTCTAAAAACCAATCGGTGTCGATCAAGGTATAAGCTGCGCCTGCGGAGAGAAAAACAAGAAAGCCTTGAATTACTCCCCAAACTACTCTTAGCGGTGAACCTGAGAATGAATCTTTTTCCCGGAAAAAATCAACAGTCGCAACATACCAGTAACTAATAATGATTATGGAGGCGGCGAGAATGAAGAGCGGCGGATAGTCCATGAAGGCGGAAATGCCGATACACAACAAAACAGCACTGACCAAAACAACTAACGAAAACGGTAGTTTCTTTAGGGACTTAATCACTAAGTTTTTCTAGCTCACTTTCATCTGGTGTGATGAATAACACGCGCGGGCTGTAGCTCCTGCTCGCGCTGCTGCTGCTCCTGCTGCCTTCTCATCGTCTCAGCAACCTGGCGGCGTTCCTGCTGACTCTCCCTAGCTTCGTCTGCGAAAACGGCGCGTCCGCCTTTTTTCTCAATCTCAGTCACTAATTTCTGTATGTCGCCTTTAGTGGTGCGCCTGGCGTCAATCACGACAACGGTTTTTTCATCAATCTTATTTCTTTCTCTCTCTAGCTCGCGGTTTAGAAAATCACGCTGCGCTTTGCTGATCTGGTGGGTGGCATATTTGAATTCGTGGACGCGCTCACTAGATGGCCGGTGCTTCTGTCCTATGTATTCTTTCATTGAGTCTTTACTGATCTGGCGAGTGGCGTATTTATATATCGCGTAAACCTCCCTTACGGTTTGCTGCTTTTCCTTCTCTTCTTTGGTGCGAATGGTTCGGCCATGCTGTGATCGCTGAACCTCTCGGTAGTAGCGGCTCGGGTCTTTGCCTTCTAGCTCATAGAGAGCCTTTTTGATGGTTCTACTTTTTAGGCCGGTCGCCTCTTCAAGCTCCTTCGCCTTAGCTTTTGAAAAAGTGCATCCGAGAACCTTAAAACCTTCCTTCTCAAGCTCCTTCCGGTAATCGCCCAGGAGTGCCGCTTTCGCTTTCTCGGCGGCTTTTTCCTGCTCAATTAATTTCTTGGTTTCTCGTTCGGCGGTCGCGTCAGTTGTGAAGACTACGCGCCCGTCTTTCTCTCCTAACGGGATAGCTTCTCTTTGCAGAAAATCTT
>MWWB01000071.1_pt1 | contig 19413 bp, 16 predicted proteins | sample 1047291 | NCBI WGS metagenome assembly MWWB01 (sample SAMN06349976, study PRJNA376086) | soil metagenome | isolation source: MS4-1 sample Antarctic (ecotone) soil | place: Antarctica | reverse complement strand
TAGTTATAACATATATTTTAGACAAATTAAAAGTGAATTTTGAAAAAAAAATTGTTAAGGTATTCGACATTAAAATTAAATCGAAATTTTTATTATTTTTTAATTTATATTTTTTGTTCTCAAAGATATTAGAGTCCAAAAAACTTCTGCCATAAATCAGCGGTACGTAGCCAAATTTTTAAGAACCGGTATCTGAATTATTTTTTGTAAATTGCATAAATTTCGTGTGTTTAGACAGTAACTGAGAAGAATGAAAAAAATAGTTTTAGCGGCAGATTTAGGTGGAACTAATTTACGTATGGCAGCGGTAGATGCGGGCGGCAACATTTTATACCGCACGAGACGCGCTACGCCCCGAACTGAGAGTGCCGAAGAAATAGTATTGGCAATTGTTCAGTCGGCAGGAGAATGTCTACAAGCGATTCAGAAACGAGAAATCGTTAAAGCAATTGCGGTGGCTGTGCCGGCAACCGTCAATGTCGAAAAAGGAATTGTGCAGGATTCCCCGAATGTCCCTTCGTTAAATGGATTTCAAATCTCTAATGTTTTGAAAAGTCAACTTAATTTACCTTGTTTTCTTGAAAACGATGCAAATGCCGCCGCTTTAGGCGAAAGCTGGCTGGGTGCCGCAAAAGATTACAAAAACTCGATTACGGTGACTCTTGGAACAGGTGTTGGCGGCGGCATTATCATTGAAGGAAAAATTTTGCGCGGAGTAGATGGAACAGCCGGGGAAATCGGACATATTTGTGTTGAACCCTTCGGAGTAACGTGCGGGTGTGGCGGTTGGGGTTGTCTCGAACAATATTCTTCAGCGACAGCGGTTGTCCGCCTAACCCGTGAACTCGGCAGTCAGTATCCAAAATCCAATCTGTCAGTGAAAACTAATCTAACTTCATTGGATATTTACGAAGCCGGACAGCTCGGCGATGAACTTGCTTTAGAAGTATTTCGGCAGCAAGGATTTTATCTCGGCGTGGCTTTAGCCGGTCTGATAAATGTACTCAATCCTGAGGTTATAGCGATTGGCGGCGGCGCTTCCGCCGGATGGAATTTATTTATGCCGCACACCCTCGAGCAAATCCGCCAGCGTGCATATCGTGAACCTGCGAGACGCGCTAAAATAGTGACTGCTTTATGTGGTGACGCCGCCGGAATACTGGGTGCCGCGAAACTAGCTTTTATTAATATGGCAAATGAAATTTAACAACTGCACAGGAGCTCACTTGCTATTGTGCGGTTGTTTCGTGTAATATATTCGTTTCGTGCCAACAGCGTAAGCGACGGGTTAGGTGGGTTTCGCGCCCACTTTTTATTTGGGTGAAATAATTTTGATGAAGCACTTAGTTGATCAAAAAATTAAGGAAAACGTCATTCGGGTGGTGGAAAATAATGGTTTGGAACTTGTTCGAACTAACATTTCGCCGTCTAACCGAAATCTGATTATCAGTATTTTTATTGATAAAGATGAAGGTATTACACACGAGGATTGTGTAAAGGTCAGTCGTGACCTTGAAACACTACTCGAGGCGGAAGATTTTATACCGACAGCATATTTGCTGGAAGTCTCCTCGCCCGGTTTAGAACGTGAGTTATATAGCTTAAAGGATTTTGAAAAATTTTCGGGAAAGTTAGCAAAAGTCAAAACAAACACGGATATAAACGGTCAAAAAGTATTTAAAGGTCGCATCACCGAAGTTGAAGGCGAAGAAATTATTTTTGCTGACAAAACCAAAGGGACTGTCAAATTTCCCTTTATTGCCGTTGCTAAAGCGAACTTGGAAATTGATTTAGAAGAAGAATTTAAGCGAAACGAAAAACGGAAATTGGAAAGCGAAAATGAGTAATTAAATTTTTTCAATTATTCATAAATGAGTTATGACATCTATCGGACAAAGTATTGAAGCATTGTGCAGCGAACAGGGCTTAGATCGTGATTTGATTATCGAAGCGATGAAGGAAGCGGTGCGCGCCGCTGCCCGGAAACAATTTAAAGCACAAGATAAAACCGGTGAAAGCATCGAAGTTGAATGGAATAATGAAGAAGGAACAATTGAAATTTCCGCGCAAAAAACGGTTGTTTTAGAAGTAGAAAATCCTTCAACCGAATTGGCGCTTTCCGAAGCGCAAGAGCTAGCCGGCGATGATGTTGAAATTGGCGATATGCTTCTAATTCCACTGCCGACCGAGGAATTAGGACGGATTGCCGCTCAAACCGCTAAACAAATTCTTGTCCAAAAAGTCCGAGAAGCTTTGCGCGAGAAAGTTTATGAGGAATACATCGACCGCAAAGGCGAATTGATTAACGGAACAGTTAAAAGATTTGAACGCGGCGACATTATTGTTGATTTGGGAAATAATCTCGAAGCGGTTTTGCCCAGACAGGAACAGGCGCGAAGCGAAACTTGGAATCAGGGCGAGCGAGTTCGTGTCGTCATTGAAGATGTCTCGAAGGACTTGAAGGGACAGCAAATTAAAGTTTCACGCGCTTCGGCGGCTCTTCTCAAGCGTTTGTTTGAAATGGAAGTGCCTGAAATTTATGATGACACGGTGGTTATCAAATCTGCCGTCCGCGAGCCGGGCGACCGTGCAAAAATTGCGGTTGCTTCGAATGAAAAAGATGTTGATCCGGTCGGGGCGTGCGTCGGTATGAAAGGTTCGCGTGTCCAATCAATCATTAAAGAATTGCGCGGCGAAAAAATTGACATCATCGAATGGTCTGACGAACCTTCGGTTTTTGCCGCCAACGCGCTTTCGCCCGCAAAAGTTTCGCAAGTGCGAATCACGGATATTAATAATCGCAAAATGGAAGTTGTCGTGACGGAAGACCAGCTTAGCTTGGCGATTGGCAAGCGCGGTCAAAATGTGCGTCTTGCCACGCGACTTGTCGGCTGGGATATAGATATTGTCAGCGAAGAACTCTTGAAAAAAGAGATTGCACTGGCGATGGGCAAAATGATGGCTTCCGGTGAAGCTGTTCCGGTTACGGCTCTGCAAGGCGTTTCAACCAATCAAGCGGATGACTTAAAAGAAAAGGGGATTAATGACGTAGAAACATTGGCGACTACTTCGGTTGATAATTTAGTTGATATTTTAGACGTGAGCCTCGATGAAGCCGAAAGAATTATTGCTTCTGCCAAAGATATTGTTGAAGCCCGTAATAAACAAGTCGAGACGATTGAACCGGAACAATCAAATGACGAAGCTTTATTAAATGAAGAATCAATAAATACGGCAGACAACGCGCAGGAAACTGAAAATGCTCAGGAAATCATTCCAGAAGAAAGCGTAGAAGCCGTCAATAAAAATCAAAACACCGAAGAAGTTTCAAAAGAGTTAGAAGCATCACAAACAGCCGAAGAAACAGCAGAGGAAAATACAAAAGATTCGGCTGAAGGCAAAGAGTAAATCGAATGATTTACTCTTTGAGACAAAAGGAATTTAATTACCGGATTGTGCGCAAACACAAAAATCCGTCAATAGATAAATATGCCCGTAGGAACATCAATTCGGATTTACGATTTAGCACGAGAACTCAAACAAGATACAAAGCGCGTGATTGAAGAATTACGGCGTGAAGGCATAGATGTGAGCGTTCCGTCCAATTCGGTGACCAAAGAAATTGCTGAAAAAGTGCGCAACAGATATATTCCCAAAACTGAGATTCCTCCAAAGCGTGGAATAAAAGTTATAAAAAAGGCAGCAGCGTCTAAGATAGAAGACGAATCGTTTGAAGCAGATAAAACCCCGAACGTAGAAGCCGCGCCGCAGCTGGAAGAAACAGTAAAAGTTTCAAATGTCGAAGGTAAAACCAAGGCTGCAAAACCGAGTGTCGAAGAGCAGGAAATTTCAAAACCCGCCCGTCAAGTCAGAAAACTTCAAAAGAAAATCGAGTTAAAACCGCAAGACGAACCATCTGTTGTCGACGAAATTCCTCAAATTAGCGAAGAAAAAGAAACTGCAGATGAACTTCAACCTGCTGAAAAAATTCAAGCCGTTGGAGAAGATGAACAAGCTCAAAAGCCAGCCGAAGATTCTGCTGAAATCAAAAATAAAACTACCAGCAGAGTGCTTCGTCCGAACGAAACACAGGTTAAAGAATTAAAATTAAAACAAAGCTCGCTTAATCAAGGGTTGAAACCGGGCGACCGGGTGGTTAATAATGCTCCGACGACAACTGGAAGATTAAAGACCGAAAAACCAAACGAAGTTGGTAAAGGTGAGTTGCGTCGTGATGGGAAAGATAATCGAAGAGGAGAACTTCGCGCCACACCCGGCGAGACATTAACTCCTAAAACGACGTATACGCCCCCGGTTGACCAGCGCAAAAAGTTCGGGCGCTCTGCCGGAAAAAAAGGCGGTAAAAGATTTGAAGACAAAGGCGTAAGATTTGAGGAGAGGGATCTTGCCGCGCCACGGCAGCGTTCGATTGAGGAGCGAATTCTCGGGCAAGTCGATACGGTTGACAAAAATAATTTAACGCCAGTTCGCCTGACGGAAGGCGCGACTATTCGCGAGTTCTCCGAGTCGCTCGGTGTTACTCCGCGCGATGTTGTCCAGCTTCTTGTAAAACGCGGCATTTTTGCGACGCTCAACCAGCCGATTGGTGAGAATATGGCAGTCGAGCTGGGTGAAACTCTCGGTTACAACGTTGCTTTTGTGCCATTTGAAGAAATGGTTATCGAGCAGGAATTTGAAGAACTTATTGCGACCGATTCTGATGATGTTGAAATTGCCCGCCCGCCGGTCGTCACGGTCATGGGTCACGTTGACCACGGTAAAACTTCGCTTCTCGATGCGATTCGTTCCGATAACGTGGCGGAAGGCGAAGCCGGTGGTATCACTCAACACATCGGCGCGTACAGCGTTTTTGTTCCGAACCCGGACAATCCGTTAGAAAACCGTCGCGTAGTTTTTCTCGATACGCCCGGTCACGAAGCATTTACATTGATGCGCGCGCGCGGCGCTAAAGCAACCGATGTCGTTATCCTGGTCGTCGCTGCCGACGACGGGGTGATGCCGCAGACGATTGAAGCAATCGAACACTCGAAGGCTGCCGGCGTGCCGATTATTGTTGCCATCAACAAAATTGACAAGCCCGACGCGACGCCGGATAAAGTTAAGCAGGGTCTTGTCGCGCAAGGATTACAGCCGATAGACTGGGGCGGCGATATCGAAATGATTCCGGTTTCGGCAAAAAAACGCGAAAATCTTGATACTTTGCTTGAAACCGTGTTGTTAAGTACGGATATTCTTGATTTAAAGGCAAGCCCAACCAGGCGCGCTTCCGGCGTCGTTCTTGAAGCAAAACTCGATAAAGGTCGCGGTTCGGTGGCGACGGTGCTCGTTCAACAGGGAACGCTGCGCGTCGGCGACCCGTTTATCGTCGGACAGTATTACGGAAAGGTTCGCGCGATGTTTGGCGACCGCGGCGATATTGTAAATGAAGCGCCGCCCGCTACGCCGGTTGAAGTTCTCGGGCTGCAAGGCGTTCCGCAAGCCGGAGATACTTTTCAGGTTGTTTCCGATATTGACAAAGCGCAGACAATAGCCAGCCAACGGCAGATGCAGGCGCGGCAGCTTGCCATGCTCAAAACTACCAAACGTGGTATCGAATCACTCGGTCTGGCAGAAATCAAAGAATTGTTGGTTGTACTCAAAGCCGACGTGCAGGGTTCGGTCGAAGTTTTGCGTGCAACGCTTGAAAAGCTTTCGACTGAAAAGGTTAAGGTGCGCGTTATTCGTTCCGGTGTCGGAGCAATTACCGAATCGGATGTGTTGCTTGCCTCGGCAACGCAAGCCGACGAAGCCTCGATGGCAGTGGTTATTATTGGTTTTAATGTGCGCCCGGCGGTACGTGCTTCTGACGTCGCTAAACAGGAACAAGTTGATATTCGCCTTCATTCAATTATTTATAAAGTCGAAGAAGAAATCACGGCGGCAATGATTGGGATGCTCGATGCGATTGAAAAAGAAGTTATTCTCGGCAAAGCTCTTGTTCAGGATATTTTCAAGGTTTCAAAAGTCGGCACGATTGCCGGTTGTCGCGTTACCGACGGGCTAATCAGACGGCAAGCCAAAGCTCGACTGATCCGTGATGCGGTAGTAGTGTGGGAAGGCGATATTTCTTCGCTCAAACGATTTAAGGAAGATGCAGCCGAAGTTCGCCTGGGTTTTGAGTGCGGCATCAGTCTGGCAAACTTTAACGATCTTAAAGTCGGCGATGAAATCGAGGCTTTCGTGATCGAGAGAACTGCAGCCACAGAACTTTAACAGTGATAAGTGGTAAGTTAACTTGTATTTAAACTTTGCACTTACCGCTTACCACTTACCACTATTTATGCGTCGCCCGGAAAGATTAGCAGAAGTTTTGCGCGAGGAAGTAACCGAAATTGTCGGTTATGAACTCAAAGACCCGCGCCTGCAAGCCGTTACCGTAACAGACGTTCGCGTATCGGAAAATATGCGCGACGCAAAAATTTACGTGGTCGTCGAGGGTGATGAAAAAGAGATTAGGGACGTGCTGCGAGCATTGCAGAATGCGGCGACCTTTGTCAGGCAGCAAGTTGCGTTAAATTTAGATTTACGTCACGCTCCGCATTTGAACTTTATACGCGATACGGTTGAAGAAAATGCAGCGCGCGTTGAAGAATTGATTGTTGATTTGACGCAAAAGGGCGAATTTCAAGAAAGGAAGGATAGTGAGGGATAAAGCATGAGAGTTAAGAGATGAATAAAATAAATTTGTTTTACTTGTCCTTTGTCTCTCATTCTTATCCCTTTTAATAAGTGTTAAGCCAAGTAGTAGAGCTAATTGAAAATAAACAGAATTTTGCGATAACTACGCATGTCCGACCCGACGGCGACGGCGTCGGTTCTTCGTTAGGATTATGCTGGCTTTTGCGCTCTCTGGGCAAAACCGCCGAAGTTATTGTCCGTGACGGCATTCCCGTTTCTTACCAACAACTTCCCGGCGCTGAAGAAATCAGAAAAGTTTCCGAAATAGATAAAACTTACGATGCTGTTTTTGTGATTGAATGTTCAGATGTAACGCGTCCGGGCATCGCCAAATTAGAAGACCAGCTGACTGTTAATATCGACCATCACGCAACCAGCGAGCATTTTGGCGCGATTAATTGGATTGATGCGACGGCTTCGGCGGTCGGCGAAATGATTTACAATCTATGCAAAGCGATCGGCGGACGGATTACCAAAGAAATTGCTGAATGTCTTTATATGGCTCTGGTGACCGACACCGGCTCGTTTCATTTTCCAAACACAACCGATCGAACTCTCAAAGTGGCTTCTGAACTCGTTAAAGTCGGTGTCAAGCCCGCGCAAATTTCCGAAATCGTCTATAGCAGTTATTCATGGAGTCGTATTGATCTAATGCGGCAGGTTTTAGCAACCGTTATGCGGAGCAAAGACGGAACGGTCGCGTGGATGCGGCAAACCCTTGAAATGGCAGAAACTGCAGGTGCTTTAGATGGCGACAACAATGGATTTGTAAATATTCCGCTGGCTGCTAAAGAAGTCGCTGCGGTTGTTTATATGCGTGAAACCTTTCCGAACACGTACCGGGTCAGCCTGCGCTCGAAGGACGGAATCAATGTTGCCAGAATCGCGGAAAAATTCGGTGGCGGCGGACACAAAAATGCGGCGGGCTGTCGAGTCGAAGGCATCTGGGACGAATGTGAAAGGGCTATTGTTTCAGCGCTGACCGAAGCGGTTAAAAAAGCGCATGATGAATCGAAAAATTCTAAAGATCAATTTGAAGTGAGTTTGGCTTAAAAGTGAAAAAGTGAAAAGTGAAAGTATGAAAAAGTAGAAAAGTGAGAATGTTTTTTGAGTTTCACTTTTCCACTTTTTCACTTTCAGTTGTATGACAAAAGAAAAACGCTACAAATGGCGGCGCGAAGGTTACAAGGAAAACACGAAAGGCTTGTTGATGATCAACACCGGCGACGGCAAAGGCAAAACCACGTGCGCTCTTGGCTTGATGATGCGCGCGGCGGGACGCGGAATGCGCTGCTGTATGATTCAGTTTATGAAGTCGAAAACAGATCGCTACGGCGAACACGAGTCGGCGGAAGAATTGGAAATTGAAGTTTACACAATGGGTGATGGTTTTACCTGGGACACCAACAATCCTGCGCAGGATATTAAAACATCGCAGGAAACCTGGGCTTTATGCGTCGAAAAAATGCGTTCCGAAGAATATGATTTACTCGTTTTCGACGAGCTCATATATGTTCTCGACTACAAATTTTTACCTTTGGAAGACATTATCACGGAAATAAAAGCCGTTCGTGAAAAGCAGCCGAATCTCCATTTAGTTTTAACGGGCAGAAATGCGCCGCCGGAATTAATTGACGCGGCTGATCTTGTAACCGAAATGAAGGAAATCAAACATCCTTTTAATGCCGGAATTTATGCGCAGCAGGGAATCGAATTTTAATAAAAAAGAGTGGATGATGAATGTTTAATCAAAGATAAATATTCATCCTTTACCGCTCATCACAAACACCGATTTTTGGGCAGATATTTTCTAAAACACACTCGCCGCATTTCGGCTTTCGCGCCTGACAGATTTTCCGCCCGTGCCAGATAAGCCAGTGTGGAAACATTATCCAATTTTTTTGCGGTACAAGTTTTTGCAAATCCTGCTCAATCTTTTCCGGCACAAAGTTTTCAGTTAATCCTAATCTGTGCGACAAGCGCAAAACGTGCGTATCGACAACGATGCCTGAAGCAATGCCGAAAGCATTTCCTAAAACAACATTTGCCGTCTTTCGCGCCACGCCATTTAAAGTCAAAATTTGTTCCATTGTTTGTGGAATTTCGCCGCCGAAGTTCGCGATAATTTTCTCGCACGCTCCCCGGATACTTTTCGCTTTATTGCGATAAAAACCGGTCGGACGAATATCCTGTTCAAGTTCTTCCGGCAAAACATTCAGGTAGTCCTGCGGTTGTCGGTATTTTCTAAAGAGAGTTTCAGTGACGATATTAACGCGCACGTCAGTGCATTGAGCGGAAAGAATTGTGGCGACCAGAAGCTCAAAAGCATTCGAGTGAATCAAAGCGCAGTGCGCATCGGGATATTCTTTTTTGAGCCTTGTAATAATTTTCCGGGTGCGTTCTTTTTGATCAGTGAACATTGGCAATAGGCTAGAAAATAATCTTCGGAAATGCAACTCCCTAATTTAAAGTAAAAGAAAACTGCAATATAAACGGTATAGACGATTGGTTGGACGCCTGCGGCAAAAATGTTTTGGTTTAATTTGCGTTTCCGGTGCTAAATTGTCAAGATTAGGTTTCGATTTTTTCGTTTATGAAAGTTCCTCTACTAGACTTAAAAGAACAAAATCAAACTTTGCGCGCCGAAGTTGATGCGGCTATCTCTAAAGTATTAGATTCAAATAGTTTTATATTGGGTGCGGAAGTTGAAGCGTTAGAGAATGAACTCGCAAGTTATTGCCGGACAAAGTTTGCAATCGGGTGCGCTTCGGGAACCGATGCGCTCCTTCTTGCGTTGATGGCTTTGGATGTTGGTTTTGGTGACGAGGTAATAACGACTCCATACAGTTTTTTTGCCACCGTTAGTTCGGTTACGAGATTGGGAGCGGTGCCTGTTTTTGTTGACATCGAACCGAAAACTTACAATCTCGACGTGAGCCAAATTGAAGCAAAGGTTACGGAAAGAACAAAAGCGATTCAGCCCGTGCATCTTTTCGGACAATGCGCCACGATGAACGAACTACGGAAAATCAGTAAAAAATATAATATTCCATTGGTTGAAGACGCAGCGCAGGCAATCGGCGCCGAAGAAACCGGTGCGCGGGCGGGCGCGATGAGTGAAATCGGTTGTTTCAGTTTTTATCCATCAAAAAATCTTGGCGGAATGGGCGACGGCGGTTTTTTAACCACCGATGATGAAGTGTTGGCAAATAAATTAAAAGCTCTGCGCGTTCACGGTTCGGAAAAGCGTTATTACCATCAATGGGTAGGACTTAACTCGCGTCTCGATGCGCTGCAGGCAGCCATTTTACGAGTTAAATTGCCTCATCTTGATTCGTGGTCGGACAAGCGCAAAGCAAATGCGGACATTTACCGAAAACTTTTTACAGACGCGGGCTTGACCGAACAAATTACCTTGCCGTTTGAACGTGAAGGCGGACGTCATATCTATAATCAATTTGTTATAAAGGTCTCTGAAAGGCGCGACGAGCTAAAACAGTTTTTGTCCAAAAACAATATTGGCACAGACATTTATTATCCGGTTTCGCTTCATTTACAGGAATGCTTTGCGTATTTAAATTATCAAAAAGGAGATTATCCTGAGTCCGAAAAAGCTTCCAGGGAAACTCTCGCTCTGCCGATTTTTCCTGAGCTAACTGTTGAGCAGCAAAAATATGTTGTTGAAAAAATTGCTGAATTCTTTAACTTGTAATTTTTTTCGGTTAAAAATTCTTCTCTAAATTTTTATATATAAGATAAAAGTTGAGGGGTAATTATTTGCTGTTATTTATTAATTGGTTCCAAAAAATAAATGCCTAAAGACAAAGGACAATACGTTTTACTTGATGCCCGCGCGATGCTCGCTCGAATTGCGTTAATTACCGCTATTATTTTAGCTCTGGTTTTCGGATGGTTTGCGGTGCGTTGGCAGCTCGGAAATATGTTAGCCGAACTAACGACTCCAACTGCGCCCAGCGCGCAAGGAATCGCTCGGCTCGCAACCGGTTTTGCACCGCGTGATCCTTTAGCACAATGGTTATATGCGAGTGCGGAAAAAGATGTTTCGACACCGGAAAAACTTTTGGGTTCAATTAATAGTTTTGAAAAGGTAGTCAAACTTTCCCCTTATGATTTTCAGTGGTGGATTGAGCTCGGGCGGGCGCGTGAGCAGGGCGAAGATTATGCGGGAGCGGAAAAAGCATACGTCCGAGCTGTTGAACTCGCACCGCATTATACATACCCGCGATGGCAGCTCGGAAATTTTTATTTGAGGCAGAATAAGAGCGATGAAGCTTTTAACGAATTAAAGAAAGCGGCTGAAACAAGCCACCTGTACCGCGACCAGGTCTTCTCAATCGCGTGGGATTATTACGAACAGGACACCGTGCGGCTAGAGCAGCTGGTCGGAGATTCGCCAACGGTCAAAGCCGGTTTAGCAAGATATTATGCGGGCAAGGAACGCCCCATCGACAGTTTGCGTATGTGGAATATGCTTTCGGAAGAAGATAAGAAAGCTAACGCCCCGATTGCCAAAGTGATTGCTCAGGCACTTTACGAAAAACGATTTTTTCGTCAGGCGGTTGAATTTGTTCGTCAACTTGGAATTGAAACAAATGCTAAAGCTGAAATTGTTCAAAATGGTGATTTTGAAAAGCCGCTGGTGGATGCTAATGAGACTTATTTCGGTTGGAAAATTTCATCAATCGGTAAAATGGACATTAAACCCGACCCGACAAAAAAACATGAAGGCACCCGAAGTTTGCGAGTTTCCTTTAACGGTTTTACCGACCCGACCTTGTTTAATAGATTGGGAGCGGTGCCTGTTTTTGTTGACATCGAACCGAAAACTTACAATCTCGACGTGAGCCAAATTGAAGCAAAGGTTACGGAAAGAACAAAAGCGATTCAGCCCGTGCATCTTTTCGGACAATGCGCCACGATGAACGAACTACGGAAAATCAGTAAAAAATATAATATTCCATTGGTTGAAGACGCAGCGCAGGCAATCGGCGCCGAAGAAACCGGTGCGCGGGCGGGCGCGATGAGTGAAATCGGTTGTTTCAGTTTTTATCCATCAAAAAATCTTGGCGGAATGGGCGACGGCGGTTTTTTAACCACCGATGATGAAGTGTTGGCAAATAAATTAAAAGCTCTGCGCGTTCACGGTTCGGAAAAGCGTTATTACCATCAATGGGTAGGACTTAACTCGCGTCTCGATGCGCTGCAGGCAGCCATTTTACGAGTTAAATTGCCTCATCTTGATTCGTGGTCGGACAAGCGCAAAGCAAATGCGGACATTTACCGAAAACTTTTTACAGACGCGGGCTTGACCGAACAAATTACCTTGCCGTTTGAACGTGAAGGCGGACGTCATATCTATAATCAATTTGTTATAAAGGTCTCTGAAAGGCGCGACGAGCTAAAACAGTTTTTGTCCAAAAACAATATTGGCACAGACATTTATTATCCGGTTTCGCTTCATTTACAGGAATGCTTTGCGTATTTAAATTATCAAAAAGGAGATTATCCTGAGTCCGAAAAAGCTTCCAGGGAAACTCTCGCTCTGCCGATTTTTCCTGAGCTAACTGTTGAGCAGCAAAAATATGTTGTTGAAAAAATTGCTGAATTCTTTAACTTGTAATTTTTTTCGGTTAAAAATTCTTCTCTAAATTTTTATATATAAGATAAAAGTTGAGGGGTAATTATTTGCTGTTATTTATTAATTGGTTCCAAAAAATAAATGCCTAAAGACAAAGGACAATACGTTTTACTTGATGCCCGCGCGATGCTCGCTCGAATTGCGTTAATTACCGCTATTATTTTAGCTCTGGTTTTCGGATGGTTTGCGGTGCGTTGGCAGCTCGGAAATATGTTAGCCGAACTAACGACTCCAACTGCGCCCAGCGCGCAAGGAATCGCTCGGCTCGCAACCGGTTTTGCACCGCGTGATCCTTTAGCACAATGGTTATATGCGAGTGCGGAAAAAGATGTTTCGACACCGGAAAAACTTTTGGGTTCAATTAATAGTTTTGAAAAGGTAGTCAAACTTTCCCCTTATGATTTTCAGTGGTGGATTGAGCTCGGGCGGGCGCGTGAGCAGGGCGAAGATTATGCGGGAGCGGAAAAAGCATACGTCCGAGCTGTTGAACTCGCACCGCATTATACATACCCGCGATGGCAGCTCGGAAATTTTTATTTGAGGCAGAATAAGAGCGATGAAGCTTTTAACGAATTAAAGAAAGCGGCTGAAACAAGCCACCTGTACCGCGACCAGGTCTTCTCAATCGCGTGGGATTATTACGAACAGGACACCGTGCGGCTAGAGCAGCTGGTCGGAGATTCGCCAACGGTCAAAGCCGGTTTAGCAAGATATTATGCGGGCAAGGAACGCCCCATCGACAGTTTGCGTATGTGGAATATGCTTTCGGAAGAAGATAAGAAAGCTAACGCCCCGATTGCCAAAGTGATTGCTCAGGCACTTTACGAAAAACGATTTTTTCGTCAGGCGGTTGAATTTGTTCGTCAACTTGGAATTGAAACAAATGCTAAAGCTGAAATTGTTCAAAATGGTGATTTTGAAAAGCCGCTGGTGGATGCTAATGAGACTTATTTCGGTTGGAAAATTTCATCAATCGGTAAAATGGATATTAAACCCGACCCGACAAAAAAACATGAAGGCACCCGAAGTTTGCGAGTTTCCTTTAACGGTTTTACCGACCCGACCTTGTTTAATATTCTGCAGTATGTCGCGGTAGAACCGGGCGCAAAGTATCAGTTAAGTTTTTGGCTGCGCACGGAAAACCTGAGAAGCGCGGGAATGCCGACGCTGGAAGTTTATAATGCCAACGACGAAAAAAAATTAGCAACTAGTAGATCATTTCCCGCTGACCAAAAAGATTGGCAGCAAATTAAACTCGTTTTTATCGCTCCGCAAAATGCCGAAGCCGTCGGCATTCGCACCACGCGTGATTTCTGCGGCGCGGATTGCCCGATTTTCGGGACATTTTGGTATGACGACTTTAAGTTGGAAAAAATAAAATAATTAGAGTTACGCAGTTGCCATATTTTATCCCGCATCTGTGCCGAATAATTCTCCCGACTGTTTGATTTATAAGTTAAACGCACCGATTCGATTGATTCCAAATGATAAACGAAATTGAAACAACCTGGGCAAGCAAGCTTTTGTTTTTTCTGCTCTGCGCCACAATTATTTTTACTACGCTTGCATACGGCGCTGTTCACCATCCGATTATTGCTATTTTTTATGTGATTGCGGCAATCGTAGTTTTGTTATGGGTGTTTGATGCTTTTACCAATGGAGTTTTGCGTTTCAACAAAAGCCTTTTACAGATTCCGCTTCTTGCTGCCTTTCTTTATGGTATTTTGCAAACTATTCCCTTCGGCGCTCATACCGAAGTCGCCGGTTTAGTGGAGATTTCGCGCACAATCTCATTCGATCCGTTTTGGACTCAAGTTGCCGCTTTTCACTTTTTAGCTCTTTTAATTTTTCTTGCCGCGCTCTTAACTTATATCGACAGCGCGAAACGCCTTAATAAAATAGTTTTAGTAATTACAATATTCGGATTTGTCTTTGCATTTTTCGCCGTTCTGCAATCTGTCCTCAGTCCGAATAAAATTTATGGAATTTATGAAGTAGACTACGCGACGCCTTTCGGCTCTTTTGTCAACCGGCACAATTTCGCCGCTTTTATGGAAATGAGCATCGCCGTTCCAGTAGGCTTAATGTTTGTCGGAGCCGTGCAGAAAGATAAAAAGCTGCTTTATGTGACGGCAATTGCTTTGATGGGAATAGCGCTTATTTTAAGCGGTTCGCGCGGCGGATTAATTTCTCTCCTGGCAGAAATTTTCTTTTTACTTATTGTGACAACAAAAACTAAGGGCTACAACCAAGTTCTAATAAAAGTTGGTTTGGCAGTTTTACTGGTTGCGACGATAATTTTCGGTTCGATGCTCATCGGCGGTGAATCATCTTTAACCAGACTTGCTGAAACGGCTACCTCAGAAGACTTTTCAACCAACCGGACACATATTTGGGATGTCACGCTGAACATTATAAAAAACAATTTTATTTTTGGCACCGGATACGGTTCATTCGGTGTAGCTTATACGCCTTATGATTCTTTTAACGGTTTAGAACGCGTTGAACAGGCACACAATGATTACCTGCAAATATTAGCCGATGCGGGAATTATCGGATTAATAATTGCGGGATTTTTTATTTTTACGCTGTTTCGAACCGGTCTGAAAAATACGCGAACCTCTATCCCTTTTCGGCGCGGCGTCGCGGTTGGCGCGTTAGCCGGGTGTTTCGCTATTCTGGTTCACAGTCTCTTTGATTTTGTTTTGCACACAACGGCGATTGCGATGATGTTCATCACTTTGGTTTCGTTAGTTGTCGTCAGCGGAAATAAATTTCCCGAAGACAGCCCCGATATTTCGAAAAAACGAAGCAAAAAACGTCGCACGGAAAATGTTATTCCGATTGGAAAACGAAGGGAAAATTTAATTGTGGATGAAAATAATAAAACAAGTTAGTTAAATATTAATCTAAACCGTTGATTCTTTGGCTTTTCCCCGTCTCCTGGGACTTAAAAAATTCACTACATACCAGACGACACCATGAGCTACGTAAGTGAAAGCAATCGCAAAAAGGATGTATTGCGGAAAAAGCCAGATTAGCATTCCGAGAGCCGCGATAATCAAAATAAAGTAACCATTTTGTTTGCCTGAACCGGCGGTCTTAAAGCTGTTGTAACGGATTGTGCTGATCATTAAAAGACCCAGAATAGCCATTAGGACAATTATCAAAATTGTATAAATGTTTGAAAGATTGGCAGGAAAAGTACTGAGCGGAAGCGGATGCAGATAAACGATTGCGGCGAGAAGCCCGGCAGCCGGCGGAATCGGAAGTCCGATAAAGTTTTTCTTGTCTATCTTGGGTGTCCCTTCAATTAGAACGCGCGGGCGCATCGCTTTCAGATTAAATCTAGCTAGCCGAAAAGTCCCGCACATCAAATACATAAACAAAACGAATACGCCGGACGTGTGAAGGAGATTTGTTTCATCAAAAGTTGCGCCGATTGCCCAGCTGTAAATTAAAACAATCGGCGCGATACCGAAGGTCAAAACATCTGCCAGCGAATCTAATTGAACGCCGATTTCGGTTGATGTCCGCGTCAAGCGCGCGACGCGCCCGTCAAGTGTGTCAAAAACAATCGCTAAAACGATAGCTTTGGCGGCATATACAAAATAAATAGCAGCTTGCTCCGGATTAACGGAAATAACCTGAAAACCCCGAACAGAAGATAAAACCGCCAGAAAACCCATTGCAATATTAGCGGCTGTAAAAGCAGACGGAATCAAGTATAGACCTTTCTTTAAGCCTTTGTGAGCAGGTTTATTTTCTACAATCGCATCTTCCATAATCGCTTTTATATAAATACAGGTTTTGAAGTACGATTAATTTCTAAGCCTGCCGATGACTGTTTCGCCGCCAACGACTCGGTCACCGATTTTAACCGCAATCTCGACATTCTTCGGCATCAGCAAATCAGTCCGGGAGCCGAATTTGATCAAACCGTATTTTTCGCCGATTTCAACTTCGTCTCCTGCCTTTCTCCAGCAAACAATACGGCGGGCGAGAATTCCGACAATTTGCGTGCATACAACCGTCATTTTTTCTCCTTGGATGGTCATCGCGTTTCTTTCATTTGTCTGACTGGCTTCGTTACTTGTGGCGGGAGCTTTTTTTCCTTGAAACATTTCAACCTTTATAATTTTTCCGGCAATCGGCGCACGGTTTATATGAACATCAACCGGCGATAAAAAGACACTGACGAATTTTCCATCTTCTCTATCTTCGATACGGGTTACTTTGCCGTCTGCTGCCGAAACAACGATGTCTGCTTCAATTGGAACATTTCGCTGCGGGTCACGAAAAAAATATGCCATAAAAACGGCAAGCCCGACGAAGACAACAACTCCTACCCATATTTGAAAAAACCCTAAGACAAAAGCGATGAGCAGCGGTATCGAAACGAATGGAATTCCTTCTTTAACCATATAAAAGTAGAAGTGCTTAGAGGTTAGACATTAGACATTAGAAAAAACTAACCTCTGACATCTAACCTCTGACAACTTAATCTTTAATATTACGTTAATTTATGCGGTTTGAAAAACAAAAAAAGCCCGATGCGGTAAAACATCGGGCGCAAAGGAGGAATGAATAGAAAACTTCTAGCTTCTTATCGGGTTATCTTTTGCATAACTGTAAGCGCACCACGCGGCGATTAAATGAACAATCCAGCCGAGAGTTCCAGCCGAGCCAATCCAGGAAACACCGGTTAAAAGCAGCCAGAGTATGCCGCTAATGATTTTGCCGTTATAAATTTGTCCGACACCGGGAATTAAAAGACTTAAAATACCTGCTATCCAAGGTTCACGCATAATAAAAAATTACCTCCGCTTTATTCTACGATAAAATTATCCTCAAGTTCCAAAAATATTCAAATTTTTTGATGGCTCGACTTTTTCTACTTCGACAATTTTCCCGCGAAAAATTCGGAGAGCTTTTTTGACAAACGGATGACTTTCGGCGTAATGCCACATTTCTTCGGTCGTCGGATTTTCCGGCAAAATCGGTATTTCATCGCTGATGTCTTCGGTTCCAAAAGCTGACGGCAAGCTTATTTCCGCTTGATTATTATGTACAACCTTCGATTCTTTACTGCCGTTGCCATTGATGTTATTAGAAATTGTTCCCAAAAGTGATGAGGTGATTTCTGCAACACCTTTGATAAAAGCTAAGTTATCACCGGAATGCTGCAGTTTTCTCTCAAACTCCGCATCGAGCCAATTATCTTCAACGTGTTCAAGTTCCTCGGACGTGATCGGCGGTAACTTAACCGGCATTTTTTCAATCAGTTGCGTCAGTTTATCCGCGGTTATTCGTAAATTTTGTGGCGTTTTATCGAAGAAAACATCCTTACTCTCCTTAAAAGCTAGATCTACATCTAGTTTTACAGATAAAATTTCAAAATCCTCCGAAAATGAAATTGTTTCTTTCAAATCTGTTTTTACCGCAGTAAAATCATCAACGGAAACAGATTTGATCGAATCGGTCGAAACAGGGAAGGGAATTTCTTCAGGCGGAAAATCAATTCTTAAAGTTTTTTTTTCCGGCTCTCCGGCTGCGGATTCAAAGGTTTTTTTTTGATTTAAATCTTCACTTTCAGTAGTTTCGCCGTTTAGATTATTTTCAATTTTTGCCAGACGCTCTAAAATTTTTTCAATCGGAGCCACGCGGCGCATTTCAATCAGCTTAACTAAACCGATTTCTAAAATATAACGCGGCTGGGTGGCTTCACGAAGCTTACTTTCCGTTTCGCTGAGAGAATTAAAAAATCTTATTAAATCGGCTTCGGAAAAAGGCTCGGCGAATTGCTTCATCTGTGCCCGATTTAGAACTGCGGTATCAAACAGTTTTTCAGCTTCAGACGCCATTTTGAAAATTAGTAAATCCCGAAAAAAACTTAATAAATCCCGACAGAAGTTACGCAAATCTTGCCCGCGCCCAACCAATTCGTCAACCACAAAAAGCGCCTCCCCCGGTTTATTTTCAGAAATTGCCTGACTTATTCGCGTCAACATTTCTGCGCCCGCGATTCCGAGGGCGACGACGACATCCTCAATGCTGATCTTCTCGCCGGAGAAACTGATAACCTGGTCAAAATTGCTCTGCGCATCGCGCATTGAACCTTCACCGGAACGCGCTATCTCGCGCAAAGCTTCATCGGAAACGTCTATTTTTTCAGCTTCGGAAATTTTCTTGAGCTGCCAAAAAATTTTATCGGTAGAAATTGTCCGAAATTCAAATTCCTGGCAGCGCGAAAGAATCGTGTCGGGAACTTTGTGAAGTTCCGTCGTCGCCATTATAAAAGCAACCCTCGGAGGTGGTTCTTCCAAAGTCTTAAGCAGCGCGTTAAAAGCAGCCTTTGAAAGTTGGTGAACTTCATCAATGATAAAAACTTTGTAACGGTCGCGGGCAGGATTAAAATTGATGCTCTCCAGAATCGTTTCGCGAATATCGTCAATGCCCGTATGCGAAGCCGCGTCGATTTCCAGAACATCAATCGAACGGCTTTCCGAAATTTCAAGACACGATTCACAAACCGTTTCGTTGGTTGCCGCGCACGGTTTCGGAGTGGGCTTATCGGTTTTGCGGCAGTTGAGAGCTTTGGCAAGCAGACGCGCCGTCGTGGTTTTGCCAACACCGCGTGCTCCCGAAAAAAGATAGGCGTGGTGAAGACGTTCGTGTTCGACGGCATTACACAAGGTGCGTGTGATCGCTTCTTGTCCGGTTACTTCTTCAAATGTTTGCGGTCGCCATTTTCGAGCGATCACCTGATACGACATAAAGCTCTTATCTTACTTGCCTTTTGTACAAGTCGCGGAGAGTGTTTCTACTGAATCTTAAAGTCTATCTTATCACTTAACGAAGCTCTATTTAAATGGCTAAAAGCTACATTTTCAAATACAGACACTTGCGACCGATTAAAGTAGTTTGATAAACTTTTTTGGTTCAATTAGTGATATAAATTATCTAAAATCAAATTTTGAATTGAAATAAAAAACCGGTAATCAATTTATTTATAC
>MWWB01000070.1_pt1 | contig 19426 bp, 28 predicted proteins | sample 1047291 | NCBI WGS metagenome assembly MWWB01 (sample SAMN06349976, study PRJNA376086) | soil metagenome | isolation source: MS4-1 sample Antarctic (ecotone) soil | place: Antarctica | reverse complement strand
ATGGAAACAAGCGGGAGAGGGGAACCTAGAGGCGACGAAACACTGGCTAAACAGATGGAGGAAAGCTTAGATGCTCTGTGGACTGAAATTGAGGAGGTAACAGACGGTCATTGGCAACCGCGCAAGTGGGAGGCGAAAAAAGATGACTGACTTTTCCCAGCCAAATGTAGCCACTCGATTAGATAGGCTGAAATATCAATTGCAACTAATTCAATTTGCGACAGAACATCCAGACCGTGACGATATTCTTTTGCGAGTAATTTCTAATGGAGTAGACCTTGCTCTTGATGAGACTAAGGCAATCGCGTTGCAGATAAATGTTGAAATGGACTAATCAATTAAGGCGGGGATTATCCCCGCTTAAAGAAAAGAGAACTTTCGCACTTTGTTTGGGAGAACAAATTTTGGATTCGTCAAGAGAGTTAGCGGCGATTGCTGCCATCATGAATCGGTTTATGGTTCAAACCTCCAGTTGGCGATTGCACCCATCTTTACCAAAAGTTGGGAAGAACCCGAATATCGTGTCACCTGACAGCAGGGTTAACTCGACAATACTTGATTTAGCTATGAACCAACAAATATTGACCGTTACCCAAAATTTCACCATTACATCCGTCAAAAAGGGCAATACACCAGAGTAAATAAAGTCTCCAGAGTCGGCGAAACTTGGCATAACTCATTCCATAATTTAAATTTTTGATTTTTGCTTGACTTTGGTCAAAATTCCTTAGCCAACTCCTTAGAGTCTTCGAGTAGTTAATACCATTTAAATACCATCGATTAGTTGTTTTTAGATCTTTATTAATCGTTGGTATAATGTCATAGCTCCACGCCCGCGCATTGGGAAAAATATATTTATCGAGGAAAGGAGTAGTAATGTTGTTAGGTAAACTGGTTGTAATTATATGAATGAATACCCTGCCATCATTCTTTAGAAAAGAAGCCAGCTTCGCGAATGCTTTTGTTAAATTGCCTATATGCTCAAACAGACCTATCGCGATAATTTTATCAAATTTTGTCTCAAATTTAGCATCATTGAAGTCTTCTTCATAAAGAGCAAATCTCTCAGAACTGAGGTAACTTTCAGGGTCTTGCATTTTTTTACGCATATATTCGCATTGCTCATGACTCAAATTAAGAGCCGTCACCGTGACATTAGGAAACTGAGCCAGAATGTAATTCGATGCAGCAGCCCAACCACAGCCTAAATCTAAGATTTCATCTCCGTCTTTAATACCTACCTTTTCAATCACATCATCAAGCATATGTATTTGCGCTTGCTCAAGGTTTAATGCTCCTTTTTCCCATAAAGCCATAGTGTACTTGGGATACGTAAGCTTTCCCTCTCCCAACATCAGACGGAACATTTCTTCAGGAAGGTCGTACTGAATTTTCATCAGTTCCCGCGACCCTTCTGCCAGGGACTCTCTCTCTTGTGATAACCATTCATATGGAACTAAAAGAGAAGGAAAATTTTTGTAGCAGATTTGCACAGAGGCTTCTAGCACTGACTTTAGTACATGATCAGGAATTTCTAGACCGTTGATATAAGTTTCTGCTCCTGCTAATAAAGTCATGTTAAATCCTGTACTCGCTGTACGGGCCGCTTGGTAAGCAATCGGGTTTTTAGGATTCACATCTGCCGCTAAAGGTAGGGGACTTTCGATATCTTGCTGAATTTTGGAAGCCATGTATTAACTCCTTATAATATTCAAGTTTTTTTGCTCAGAATAGGACTTACACATTGGCAGAAAATATCAAATATAAGGTGGGTTTTCCAATGATCAAACTTGATTTTTCAGTGCTTCTTAAGCAAGCGCTATTCATTGAGAGATGATTTAAAAAAGCCTAAAACAATCTATTTTCTCATTGCTGTACAAGACAATGAATTTATATAAAGCGTAATTCCTAATATAAATATAATAAAATCAATCCGAAATTAAGATTTTGAAAAGAAAGATAATTTATTGAAAATTGATAATAATTCATGAGGTTTAACAGGAACTAAAACTGGTTCTCCAGGTATTCGTGAGCATCCAAGGTAGGACACACCTGAGAACTGGTTTATCTTTGGCGAGTAACCAGGGGTAATGTCACGGAAGCTGTCACCAGGGGCATGATCGTGCTTATCTCTACCCCCTTGTTATCACTAGCTATCACACTGTATCAATGTAAGCTATCAACTGTTATCAGTCTTTATCACGATTTGATAGCTTTTATTATCAGTTGTTATTAAGCATTGCTATAATGAGCTATCAGTTGATAAATGGTGACATTAATGAGCGAACGAGTACAGGTAATATTTCGCTGGGACAAGTCGAAACTAGAGCAACTAAAAGCATGGGCGGCTTCGGAAAGACTCACCCTTCAGGAGGTCTTAGAATCCCTATCTGCAAAGTTTTTAGACTCTCCTGATAGCAGGAAGATAACTGAAGATAACATCTACATATCAAATGATAACAATGTGATAACAAACTTGATAACAAGGCTAGAGCAGGTAGAGAAAACCGTTGCCGTCTTACCAGAACGAGTAGCAGCCCTGGAGTCAGAATTGGGGGAGTTAAGCGCCTGAGAGAAAATACTTCCACTCTCAGGCAAAAGCCGCAGCGCTCCTCGCAACGGATGGATAGCGAAGTTACAGACCATCAGGGCATAGCGGACAAGGGCGATCTCACGCTAACCCGCAAAGAATTGGGCAAACTATTTAATGTCAGCCATGAAGCGATCAGGATTTGGGAAGAAAACGGAAAACTTATTGAGTTGGGATGGGAGCGGATACCTCACAGCAAAAGTCCAGTTAAGTACAGTTGTACTACCCCGCCAATCGCCCCAGCTTCTGCTCAAGATTAATCACTCGCTGTTGAAAATCGGCGCTCGCACCTTTTACGGCTGTGGGGTCAGTTTTACCTAAATACTGAGCGCTCGCATCCCTAACTATCTCAGCTTCCTTCCGTCCAGCAGCTATTGACTGATTTAATAATTTACTGTGTGTTGTCTAACGTACTGAATTCCAACCTGTTCTGCAACTGTCTTGATGCTTTGCCCCAGATGAATTAAGGCACCCATATATAGGATTAAGAAAACCACAAATACACACAGACCTAGCATCAAGCTGCGAGGTTCTTTTCTGGGAATCTCCTGCTCAGGAGCGGGTTGAGCTTCGTCTCTAATAATCTTTGTCCAATCGCTTCCACTGACTATTTGCAGGGTTAATAGGTGGAGGTCATATAGAGCTTCGTCCGGTCTGGAATTGTTGTTAAATGTCTGTTTAAACATATCCGCCTCGATTTTCCTAATGAAAGCTACTATCTTAATTGGGGAAATATTTTTCACCCTGATATCAGCAAGGAGATTTAGACTGATGAATATCGTGCTTGCTACGCTACAGGGGTAAGCTGCACACCTACGGATTCGCAATCCTGCTTTCCACATCCCACTTGTGGAGCAGAAACTACTGATATTTGCCCTTAAGAGAAATATATACGTCTTGAAGGACGGCATCTGCCTAAAGCCATAAATTGTAACTAAAAGTATTCACTTTGAAGAAGGGGATTTAGCGGGGAGAGCTATGGGTCGCCAAGTTGGCAAGCTGGTATGGAGTCAGGTCCAAACCTACATAGTCCCTGTTCCTGAACCTTCTTCTGTGCTGGGTACGTTGTATTGGGTGCTTTAGGTGTAGACGTACTGCTGAAACGTTATAAGGGAGTAGCCTTTAAAAGGTAAAAGACTTCGGGACACTAACCAGCTAATTGCCCCAATCTCACAAATCCTTCCGCTCCGAGACAACTACTCGCTCTTGAAGATCGGCGCTCGCACCCTTAACGGTTGTAGGGTCAGTCTGCCCTAGATGGTGGCGATCAATTTTAGAATCTTGATCCGCAAATAGCCTGAACTTGAACTTCAGGCAAGTTCCGATTCTTTTCCCGACAAACTAACACATCAGCTAACCGTCGTTCAGCATAGAACTGATGAGCTAACCAACCTAAGGGAAGACCAGCCAATATTCCAACAATCAACCCAATCATCAAGCTAGAAACAAGATTCTTTCTAGTGATAGTATTCTGATGCTCTGCTCTTGCTGACATGATTCTCCTTTAAACGCATTAAACGCTGCCAATTAACCCACTACCCAACTAGACGACCTAGAGAGATTAGTTTCCGCTCCACGTTAGCTACCCGATCTTGCAGGTCAGCTAAAGCACCCTTCACGCTACGGGGATCAGTTTTGCCTAGATACTGGGCTAAAGCTTCTCTGACTACTTCCGCTTCTTTCCTTCCAGAGAGCGCGGCAATCTCTTGAAATTGTTGCTGCCAGTCCTGGGGAACCCGCGCCCCGACCATCGGCGATTCTGCCATCGTTGCTCACCCTGCTATCAACGTTAATTCAAGGGTAGCTAATTATAGCTGTAGTCGGTGATAGCGGCGATATCATAAGCAGAAACTATCTAAAATGGCTACAACCTTGATTCTGTCGTGGAATGGGTAGCAGTTGATTAATAAGTAAAAGTTAAGTAGGGTTAGCTGCTTCCAGCCGACAACGAGATATCAATACTTCGAGCTATCTATTCCACCAAATGGTGATTTCGTGTAATCTGGTGAAATTAGACAAAATTATTCAATGAAAGTAGCAGGAAACGGACAAGGGAAAATACTCACCCCAGAGGAATTGAGGCGACTGTTTACTGAAGGATTTGTTAGGGAGCGCGATCGCGCTTTGTTTGGCATCTGCTTATTCACGGGCTGTCGTGTCTCTGAAGCACTGGCACTCCAGACCTCTGATATCAAAGGTGGAACTCTAACTTTTAGGAAGTCTACCACGAAGGGTAAGCTCAAAACTCGCGTTGTAGATATTCAGCCGGGACTAGCTCAATTGTTAGCAGAGTACCCAACATCACCAGGGGCGCTATTTCCAGGGATGCGGGGGCGAAGTCTTACCTTGACTCGGTTTATGGCAGACAAGATTCTTAAGGCTGCTTGCGGGAGGGTTGGATTGGATGGTGTCAGCACTCACAGTTTTAGAAGGACTGCCTTAACAATGATGTCTAGTGCTGGTATCCCCTTGCGGGTGATTCAAGAAATTAGCGGACATAACGATTTAGGGACATTACAACGTTATCTAGAAGTGTCGCCAGAACAAAAACGTATTGCTGTTGCTGTAATTGGATTTTGAGATGGACAACAAGGTTTCTTCATCAAATTTCACCATCTCTTTACATACGGTCTGTTAGCGTAGTCAACTTTTGGGGATTGATATAAATAAGTCCCTTTGAGTAACTCCATGACACAAATGTACACAATTCAAGATTTAAAAAAGCGTTTTAGCACTTTTAAAACTGCTAAAGACTACTTCAAAGTCAAAGCACAAAGTTGGCAAAAGCTTTGTGACAAACTTAACGTCGAGTCTAACAAAGATACACGCCTTATAGAGCTTGAGTTTTTGGTGAGGGAACTGACCACACAGTTGGAATCGCTTAGGGCAAGTAAATCTACCAAAAACGAATTAGACATTTTGCTAATGGATTTGGTTTATAAGCGTGGCGTAGGCGGCAATGAAATCTTTGAATCCAGAGAAGTAATGGAAGGTGAACCAGAAGACGCAGATAAAGATGATTGGTCTTCTTTCTACAGCACTTTGAAGCGACGCTACCATCGTCTGAGCCAAATCTATCACCCCGATCGTGATGGAACTAAAGAGCAAATGGGAAATCTAACCCACGCTTACGAATCGGCGCTAATTTACGTGAAGGCTAACAATGGGATGGATCTGTAGTGGAATCTATAACCATTGAAACAGATTTATCTCGTGGGCAAATAAATAAGTTCAAATGCTTATTTAAAAGCATGAAAATCCATAATGGTCGTGCTTATCTTCCAATTCTAGAAATGCATGGAGTCCTTTTGACAAATAGTAGGCAATCAGCAGCCAACATAGTTAAGTCACACGATCGAATAATCAAGCCGCACCAGGAAGGTGAATACTTACGTCCATCAGGCGTTTACGTACTACTTGAGTCGTTATGTGATGAGAATCCCGCTAAATCATTAGGTTATCGTGCATCTCTAGCTTTCATAACAGCAGAATTAGCTAATAATCCAGAGCTAGCTAGAAGTAATCAAATTGCCGCAGCAGTTATAGGAAGATCCGCTACAAATACAATAGCTATCGTGAAACGTAACGCCCTAAGATGTGCTTTAAGCCATGTGGAATTTAACAGTAAGGTTAAGTGTGATATTCACCATATTGAAGGTAAATCTGAACAACCAAATTTAGTTGACGAAACAAGCAATTTGATACCCCTTACTGATGCAATTCATAAGGAATATCACACATGGGTCATCGTTAATAAGAAAGCTATTACAAGACAAACTCTAAAAGAATTTGCTAAACGTCACGATTATAATGCGAAGCTCACAGCGTAATCATGAAAATTTCATAAAACTATCTCATTAATTTTATGAACTACCACACCTTACGCTAAAATTTAGCTAACAAACAAGGCTTCTGTGCTTTATGAAAAAAGGCTCTCAAGCTTTTTAATTAATTGAAAGCGAATCTATTGCGTCGCACTTTAGCACAGAATTGGTTAGTGATTATTTCTGCTTTCGTATCGTATTCACCCAATCCGATGCAGTGCAGCTTTTTTATCATCGAAAACTTACCTGCAATATATTTATTCCGTTTAATACTTTTCATTTTTTGCTAGAGCAAGCGCATTTAATCCTAAGCCTTTAGTTCTTTCATGCACTACAAAAGAATTATTTTGTAGTTGAAAGTATAGTTATTTTGGTTAATTATGGACGAAAATAGCAGATGGAATGGGTCTATTGCTCATTCCTTGCAGAACCTTTAAAACTGACGAAAAACAGGTCAAAATGGAGTGATATACTGCGATCCATTAGTAGCCATTAGTAGCCATTGATAGCTATTTAGTAGCCACAGTATATGAATGTCAGTGCTGCAAAGCTTGAAAGTGTAGTAGCTATTGCTATCTATTAACAGCCATTGGTAGCCATTAATAGGCATTAGTAGCCATTTAGTAGCCATTGGTAGATAGTATTATATGCTACAAAACTAAGCTTCAAAGCTGTTTTTAAATAGTCTTTCAAGCTTTTACAAGAAAGACGCTGAAACCCCTTGGCTTCAGCCCAGGGATGAAAGATAGTTGCAGGGTTTTCAGGCTACAAAAATTAGAAGGGTTCAAATAGTATGGCTAAAAGTAGGGGCTAGGGTCTGCCAAATCCCAATTTTTAGATAAGACATGGAGGAAATTGTACCTTGGCTACTTTTACCCCCTAAAAACAACTACCAATCAATATCTGCCGTAATTCTTCGTTCTCCAAAGACCGTCGCATCGTCCCAGTTACCTTTTGGCGCGCTTACTGCTGCATTCCACGCCAAGCACAAAGCCACTGCCGCATCGCCGTGTCGCTGACCCCCATCGCTGCCCTTGTATCGGGCTGAATCCGGCACTTTAGGAATACCATTAATGACTTTTACTTGTCGATGGTCGTCGAGGATGTCCAAATCTTTAGGCAAAGTTATATCGCCATCTTCTAGGGCAGCTTTATAGCGCGGCCAAGACTCTATATGCCAGTTTTGGGTCATAGGTATTTGTTGGATTTGACTTGTACCGTATTTTTGAGCTGCAACCTCTGCTAAAAACGCTCCGTTACCAGTTTTATCCATTGCCCCACCGCTAAAGCGAGTGTGCTTTTCTAACCCGTCTATCAGGTAAAACAGAAGTTGTTTCTGGGACTCAAACGGACAGTTTCTAATCTCTAGCAAAAATGGACACCAGCGCTTCAAACCTTCTCCTTCTAATAAGGGAGCGATCGCCGACAAATCACCGCTGCGACCGAAGTCCATACCAAAGTAGCTCTTTGCTTTAGGGTCGAGACTGCTAAATATTGTTTGCAAATTATCTCGACACCAACCGTTGATAAACGCTTGACGATAGTGTTCTGATTGCTGAACAAAGCTTGATGGTAGAGCTAATCGCAGGACTGGGTAAACTTCGCTCATCCGCGCCTCTACCATCTGCCGACTTAAATAAATACCGCCAGATCGAGATGGAATACAGAAAAGCTCCTCATCTGAGTCGCTGCCATAACGGGACAACAGTTCATCAACCCATTTCTGTTCTGCCTCTGGTGTAGCTGGCAACCCTAACTTAAGTGCAATCCGTTTGTAAAGACCATCCACCAAGGCATCATCAAACGTCACGCGATGCAGCGAGTAAGGTTTCTTACCTGCTCGGATATCACCTATGAGTTGGTTAAACTCACTTTCAACTCCATTGTGTGTGCTAAAAAGGCTCACCTGACCGCCCCAGACCAACAAAGCCAACGCCGCTTTCATTAACTCCGATGGGTTATCGTGAAAAGCAAATTCATCGATGACTACCTTGCCCCGCTTACCTCTTAAGTTGCTTGGTCTGCTCGAAAGTGCCGTGACTCGGTTGCCACTGGCGAACGTGATTCGGAAGCTGAGAATATCTTTTGACTCGTCTTTTAAGGCCACCTGCTCCATCTTTTCGGCAGTAAGCTGGTAGACCCGCGCCCAAAATGCCACATCGCCAATGAACTCACGGGCGCTGTCCTCGTTGACGCTGACAATCCAACAATCCATTCCGCTACTGGCAGCGGCGGTCAAAGCACAATCGGCAGCTTCGCACCAGCTAAAACCAATCTGCCGACTTTTCTCTGCCACTTTGACTGGACTGCGATCGCTTATCCATCTCTGCTGATACGGCAATAAAATCGGGCTACCCGGCATCTGTTGATACCCCTAAAATTTGAGCGCGAATCAACTGGACGGCATCTGGTGATAAGCCAGGAGGCACATTACTACTAATTGTTTCAGAGTGGTCGCTGTGACTAGGATACAAGTCTAATAGCTTGCCCCGCTCTTGGACGCATTTGATGATTCCCTCTAAAAAGCGCGGGTCGCCAACTCTCGTTTCAGTCCGCCTTTGCACCTTGGCTTTACTGCTTTCAACGGCTTCATTCATTCGCTCTTGCATAGTCTGTTCCTTGATGACCTGCGAACGCTGCCAACCATCCCAGTATTGAAGCTCGACCATCGAAAGGCGGTGCAATTGCTCCTCTACGTGCAAATCGTAATCTCGGTTCGTTTCTGCTTTCCACCCAGCTTTGATTTTCGTAAGTTCGCGGCTAATGTTGCTCTGGTTAAGTTCTAGGAATTCTCCAATGCGAATCTGACTCCACCCTTTGAGATAGAGTTCGGCAATCGTAGCGCGATCGCGCAACTGCTGAATTTTTGAACGCTTTGGGGCTGCCACCTATGCACTTTATGAATATGCACCTAGTCTAGCCTTGCTGTTCCCTCTTTATATCAAATCGTCTTCGCACTTTGACTCTATCGCCACCAATTTGACAAAATGGGGTTTCGTTTAGGTCTGCCACTATTTCAAGAACTGAAATGCGATCGCCGCGCAGTTGGGTAATTTGGGAATTAAGCGTTTTCATCTCTGCTAATAAATCAAAGCTTGAATCAATGGCGGCGTTAAACTTCTCAGCTTTCGCCAGCAATTTCTGAAGTAACAGGTTGGCTTGCTCATGTCGGTTTTCTTGTTGTAAAACCTCTAATTCTTTTGACTTTTGTTCACAAATCTCGGTAGCTAACTTTAAAGACATTTTCGCCGCTTGTAGCTTTGCATCATAAATCTGCTGCTGTTCGAGATTTTCCGGTGCAGCGCCAACCATTTCGACTAATAACGCAAAAGCTGAGTCCGCTTTAGGATTGACAGGTCTAATTCTTTTTGCTTCCAAGGTGGCGATCGCTTCTCTTAAAAGCTCGATATCCGTGTGGCGCGTCTCAATTTCTGATTCAAGTTGAGCGATCGCACTTGTTTCTGTTTCTTGTTTAATCTCAATCATTTGTTTTTCCTCTATTTTTTAATTGGCGGTTTTCGTCGATTTACTTTGTACTGAACCAACATCTTTAGATGATTTCGCGCCAAACCTAGCAGCTTCAGGCACGAAGGCTTGTAAGCAATCGCTACTATTAGCGCGTGGCACTCAGAAACTAAATCGCCGCGTTCAGCTTCGGCTCTTAGTATTGCCTGCTCGTTTGGACTCATATTTTTACCTCCGTTGCATTGAATAAACCTTGCAATTCTCCCGCGCTCAAGGTAAACAATAGCGCCTGGAATATCTTTATTTGTGTGGCGGCTGGCGTAACATCCCAAATTTGTCGCCAGATAGCCGAACCGTAGCTCTCAAAAGTAGATAACACCTCCTCAAGCAATTCGTCAGGGGGCGATTCGGCAATAATTGGCAGGTATTCTTGCCCCATCCACTCAAGCTCACAAACGTTGGTTTGTGGGTCTAAAAAATTATTACTTTTGCTATAAGAGTCCTCTAGTAGGAAAAGTAATAATTTTTTGAACCTGGATATGTACCCCTGGCTTACTCCCACAATTTGAGCGATCGCGCTTTGGGTTATCTTCGCTCCAGCATCTTTGAGTTGTCGAACTGCACCAATAATTGCCAACTCTACCCGCTCTACTTTTGAAGCAGCTTCGGGCGTAATATCTGCGGCACGTCTTAGCTGAACTGGAACATCAAGAGGATAGTCACCGATGAAATATACTTGAAGCTGCTCTCCAGGTCTGCGATGGGCGCGTAACCGTCCGATCGCTTGACGAATGTCTGCAAGGACGCGGCGGCGGCAGAACTCATTAAACTCCTGATCGACGGATACATTCATTTCAAAAAATGGTTGTAGGTCTGGCAATGGTTGACCTTTAATTTGAACGGGATGTTTTACTTTTTTAGTTCCCTCCTCTGGCGCTCGTCCGTAAAGTATCTTAAACTCTGCCTGCAACTCCCCAAGATTTCTACAAGGTACGCCTACTAGAATCGCTGCCTTACAATCTTCAAGGTCATTTACGCCGCGCGAACCAGTCCACCAATGGCGTTTTTCATCCGCAACTTTTGTATGACGCTTAAAGTCGAATACAGCTACCTTTCCTGATGTATCGGCTTTAATTTGATTAATTAAAGCATCAACTCTATCCTGGGCAAACTCAGTGCGATCACTGCCAACTCCGAGCCGCCCCATTGTCGCCACTTGGATAATTTCAAGGTTGTCGCAAGAGGGAACTGCTTGGCTGATAGTTAGGATTTCTTTTGGCTCGATTCCTAGGGCGGGGGCTAAATCAATAGCCGTCCCCGTCGCATCCAAAAATAAATTACCCTGAGCCGCCGCCGCAATCTCAGCTAATCTTTGGTCGGGTAACGTGATTGTTAAAGTACCGTTGTTCCCAATCGCTAAATTGCTATTAGCGCTGCCCAGAGCAGTTACAAAGTCTGCTAACCAGTTGAGTGATACATTTTTGCTTATCTCCTCGGACAAATTCGTGTCAGTGTCAGCAAACCGCTTTCGCACGTTGCGAGGCAAGTCGGCTAAATCAACGCCGTGTTCTTCCTTGGTTGAATTTAAAAGTTTGTCAAAATTAACCTCCAACTGCGATCGCAGTTGATCAATGTCAACATCGACTTGAGGCAGAGCAGTCCTGATACATTCATCTTTCAAACCGTAGTAAGGAGTTTTTATTTGCCCAGACAGGTAAGGATGCAAGGCTGTCAGCACGGGTCTAAGGGCATCAAATAATTCTGGGAATGCGAAGCCCGTTACCGTTCCAGCTTGCCCTATCGCCAAGTCCGCGATCGCTCTTGTGACATCATGAGCCGTTACATTAATTGATCGATGACTCTTAATGATTTCTGATGCTTCATCCCAGACCAAAATAACATCGCTGTAATCATACTCGCCTGGGTCTGGCAAGCTTTGGAAATGCGCTCTTAGCCTGGGCTGCTTTAATGACTTGGCGCGATCATATAAATAGCCATAGACTGCCCCAGCTTGGCATGGTTCTAAGTTAGGGCAGGTTTTACAAATTAGACTTGATGTGTCCGCGCCGCCAATATTTTTACTCCGTAGGGCGCTAATTGTGTCGTTGCGTCCGCAGTTGGGGGAAATAACGCATTGCTGCCCTGATTTAGCGCGCCGCAGCTTGCCAAATTCATCGCGGGTTAGTCCTTTATGCCGTGCCTCTAAATCCGCCCAACTCTTAAGCGTCGGGGTGGTGGGGTTGCGATGTTCAGCGCTGACATAAATGACTTGGCGCGTATCAAATAGTTCTGGTGTAACTGTGCCAGCATCAAAAGACTTTCCCGTCCCAGTGGCGCTGGTATCGAGAACGTTTTTACATTCCTTTAACATTTCTGCCCAAGTATCTATACGTTCGTTTGCCTCATCCCCATAGATAGCAGCTAGGATTTTAGGGGGGACAATTTCACTCTTGGTAACTTCCCCTTTGACATCAACGCCCCAACCAGACCGACTGGCAGTCCTAGATAAGTGGGTCTTGAATCGACTTAGCCAAGACTTACCTGCTACTGATTTTTGTCCCGTTTGGAATTTTTCTTGTAATTGATACCCGCGCGATCGCGCTTGCTCCAAAGCAGAATGATAAACATCTTTAGGATCGCAGCCGCTATGACACTTGTAAGCGCCAGTGCTTTGTTCAATATGTAATGAGTTATCTGATTGCCCATTGTGGGCTGGGCATTTACCCGTGTCCCAACCCTGTCGCCCGTCTATTTGGTAGCCGTCCAAGTAATGAGCAAAATTGCGAATGTCCCAAGGGTTGTCTGTGGGGCTAGTCGCTACGCGCTCCGATGTTTGATGCGTCCTTGACCAGACTTCGCTATCCCATTGTGGTAGAACACGCTCAAACTCATCAAGAGTAAAGATGTGATCGCTCTCTTGGACGAGCCGCACTGGGAACTGCTCTAAGCAGCCCGTTTCACTATTCCATTTTTGATGATCGAATCCTGCCAGTCGCATCAAGCGCGCTGGGTTCCAAATAGCCGGATCTGATTCTTGTAATTGGATTAAACGTTGCTGATACTGCGTCCATGTCGAGGGCAGTAAGCCGTCATAGTCCAATGCAAAGTAGCAGTGTAAGCTGTTTCGTGTTTCGACCACTGATGAGGTTGAACGTCCTAAAACAGCTTCAAGACTTCGCAACTTCTCCCACTGTTCATCTTTACTAACTCCATCGCACTCGTAGAATAAAGCAGGAAACCGAGTTATGTCAGCATCCGCGCCGCCGCCCTCGTTTGGTATTAGATAAATGCCATAGCCGAGACTATTGAGACTTCGCAGGTAAGCTATCCCGTCCCCGTAACTTTTCGCTTCAATCCAAATAGGATTCCCGTTGCTATCTTGTTCAACCTTTTCAGAGGAGCGTTTTTTCTTGAGTCTGGTGAATACGCCACTAACGTTCAACCAGCCCTCAACTGGGATGGGAATAATTGTCTTTTCGTCCCTCTGCCATGCCGCACCCCGTTTAAGTTGTTCGCCTTGGGGCATTCCCTTAGCGACGAAGCACCGCACCCGAATTTTACTTTTGGGGTCAGTGTAGCCTAGTATCTCTAACTGCCTTGTCATTTCTGGAGGAATCATACCGAGCCTCCAGTCATCTCAAACTCTTGCTGCGTATACCATAGCCACAAATCAATCTGCCTGCTAGCTTCGGGACTCCAAGGCAAGTCGAGGAGTTTGTCCAGATGTTCTGGCAATACAGGGCTTTTTATCGGTGCAGTGTCTTGTAATGAGGCAGAGTTTCGCAGTACAATTCGATTAAGATTTTTTGTCTGCGTCTCTGCCCCCATTGCTCCTAGGGGCTTTGGCATTTTTGGACTCCTGTTTTGTATACCAGGTAGTCCGCCTACTTATTTATTTCTTGATAAATGACTGCTAAGTTGGAAGTACGTTTTTTCTTGGTAGTGAAAGCAGTTTAATGAGACAGAGCGAGGCAGTGCGGTTTCTTAGCAGTTAAAGCGAGCATTCTTTAGCAGTCATTCACGAAGTCAATTTAAGCAAGGCTGGACTACCAATTTTCTTAATTCTGTTTAATTGAATCAATTTGAACTGCGCGTGATCGCGTAGTTTGGGATGCTTTGGCAGTATTACAAGCTTTTACGCGGCGTACCTTTCTAGGTTCAACAGTGATAAATCCCTGCGGTGGAGCTAAAGCGACTTCGGCAATGCGATTGTCAATAGATTGGATTTGGTCTAGGAGATTTAGCATAGCGATCAATAAAAGTGTTAGTAAAATGTATACACCGACTTGATTTCAGCGTAACTTGCCTCTTAATTAAATCATGTCTGAAAAGTCCCATTTTCGATTCGGGGAAGTTTTAGCGATTTGTGATATTTCTTTACATTTGAAGATTTCTTCGATGTTGCTCAGAAATTCTCAATTTTTGATTTTGGTCAAGGTAGGTACAGACGTAAGTTGAGCTATCGGAATGTTCATCCTTCTCCTTCTCCTTTCCGTTAATGATTCGGTTGTAATGAGAGTAGCTAGTTAAAAATTCACGACAATAGCCGATTAATTTTTCGTCGTCCTCAGCCCAGGCGTATTTAATTGCTTCATCAATGAGCAGCCAGACAATCCATTCTCGCCAATCGCAGTTTTGGGCTTGCAGGGTTTCAAAATTGAGTAACATTAAATCTGATTCAGTTTTTAGAACTTGCTTTCTTTTCCGACTTTTCTCAATTAATGTCAAAGCCTTTCGGCGGCGCGCAATCATATCAGAAAGGTCATGGTAAACCAAGTCTTTTGTATTGGCTCGGTGCGAAACTAGAGCGTCACGCAGAGGATCTTGCCCTCGTAAGACTTCACGCGAATTTAGACCGCAACCTATTTTCTTGCACAGCATTAAAGAATACGCGGCGCAAAACCACAAGTGTTCGCGGGAAGTAGCTCTCAGCGCCATTGGTACTTTCTTCTCCCAGAGCATATCTGTGAAAGCTAGAAGCGCTTTATCGAAGTCAGCAAAAGGGAGCATAGTTTTGATAGGTGTCTCCAGCACCACAGATTCCAAATCTCCCCGCCTTAGTACTCGAAATTCCTGCCAAAGACTAAGACCGTGATAATGTCCTCGCATTCGGGCTACAAGCTCTTTAAAGTCGTCATTTTTTCCGTGTGTAGTTTGGATGGTAGGCCAGTGACGCATCTCGTTAATAACTTGAGGAGCCTTCCATTCTTCGGGTGGAGTACCTTCAATTTGAATATTAGGAACTGAAGGCGTAAAGCTCCACTGCAAAAAGTTTTCGTCTAGCTCCCAGTGATATTTACGGTCAGAGAAAGAATGAATAATCACAGGTGGAAAACGCCCCGGCGGATTAAGAAGCATTAGCATGGGCAGCCTTGAGCCTTTATGCCGAATTTGCCAGCCCCGATCGGATTCTTTAATTTGCCGCCGGATCTCGCCAGATAAATTAACAATTTCTGCTTCAGTAGGTTTATAAGAACCACTTACTACCTCGCCAGACGACCCTACTAAAATATTTGGGTCATCGTAGATATCAATAGTGTTGTCCTTTGGATAAAGAGTAATAATTTTTCCATTAATCTTGCCGTAGCTTGAATCTTTCTGTTTACGGCGCTTTGCTTCACCCATCTAAACCTCGATTGTGAATTTATAGTTATGCGATTACACGTTCCTGATGCGATCGCACGTTTTTCTCCTGCACTAAAATACTTCTACTTTCAAATCCTCCACTCTTGCTACCCATCGGTCGGCCTTCTTGCCATTTGTCGTCTCTAATTCCTCAAACTCTGCCTCCAAAACATCACGGGGCATCATGGGTAATTGAGTAACAGCCCAAGCGATTGCATCGGCGGGAGTCTTCCAACTGTGCCACACGGTAAGCATCCCCTGAAGGCGGTGCAATATAGCCGCAAAGTCTGCCTCCGGCTGCCACTCTGCCATAATTGGCTTTTTGGTCGCTGCGTCGTACACTCGCGCAAATACTACCGTTTCTTCCCCTGGCGCTACGGCAATAATTAAAGGTTTATCCAACTGATTCAAAGTATTTAAAGCCAGTAATAATCCTTTGCAGAATACCGTACCGAAACCAGTGCGAACTACATAGGTGCGATCGCTTTCAATTGTAATATCTAGCTTGACAAGCTCTTGCTTTTTATATTCACGATGGACAACTTCTAACTTTTTAATTGTTCCAGTTAAAGCCTTTTGAGGGATATAGTTTTTCTTAGAATCTTCACCCAAAAAATACCATAAACCTTGCTCCGGTTCACTGCCTACAAATATGTATTGGCTGCTTGGTGGATTACCAAAACCTAAAGGCATTGCAACTTTAGGATTAAGATTTTCAAGAGCGATCGCTATCCGTTCTAAAAGTTGTTCGTTCATATTTATTCTTATTTCCAGTAGTATTAGTAGCCTATATAATTAATATTTTACTATCAATTATATAGGCTGTTTGTTATTAGAAAGGTGAATCAATTACTACGCGATCGCAAGCATAATTATTGTGGTTTCTCGCAATTGATTTAATCCCACATCTGCCATTATTTAGGTAGATGCATTGTCCGCAAAGTAGAGGAAATTCTTGAGTTTCTGTTGCTACTGGTAGAGGGGCTAACCGAACTTGCATTCTGAATTGACGCATCCCTTCACAAAACCCTTGAAGGTAAATTATCTCTGCCATTGCTGGAAGGCGACCATCGAAGCCGTCACCGATGCCTGAGAGATAAATCTCCTCAACAGCTTCGTCCTGTTCTAAGCGCTGGGCTTGATCTCGATCTAATAAATGTGGCATTATTGGTTTACCTGGTTATTTGGGTACGGGCGATCGCTAACTTATCTAGGGTGGGTGATCGCCTTTTGAACTTATACATACTATTATACCGTGCCGACACGTACTTTGCAAGGGTTTTACCCAAACTGTTTGTATATGGCTTGCCGTGCCGACTTGAGCTATCATTAAAAAATGAGCCACTATGAAGAACAAAAGAGAGTAAACGGTAGGTTTGCGACTGATGTAGAGCCAGCAGTCGCAAAACTTACAGTTCGCGTGTCCCCCAGCCTAAGAGCAGAGGTGGAGCAACTGTCTAATGGCAAAGTAGCAGAATGGTTACGCGCGGCGATCGCAGAGAAAATAGCCCGTGAGCAGCAGCAGCTATCGGCTTAAATGTTAGAGCTAACTATTGCCCAAATGCGAAGTCTTTATAGACAATGCCATTGGCTAACAAATGTAGTCTTTCAGCCCATTCATGTTGTGCGGTTAGATGAGCGAACGGGAAATCTGTTTATATTGGCAGGGCATGAGGAGTCTATTGAAGTACAAATCAAAGCCGATGGAGAGTTAATATGAGCCAAATCGATTACGCATCTATGACCTTAAATGAAGCGAAAAGCTACTTTCTAGAGCATCGTGATGACACTGAAGCTTTCCACGCTTACATGGATAAGCTTCATGACTCTGGACGCGCTATCGTAATTGACCCAGCCGATCCAGAATCGGAAGCTAAAGCAATATCTGCCATCCAACAAAAACTCGACCAACACTTATAAAAATAGTTTGGTATCGACGAAACGCCATGCTAACCAACCTCACCAATCTAACTCTCGAACAATTCTGGACATTGCCAGAAGGAGAGACTGCATACGAATTAATAGATGGACAAGCCATACCCAAAGTGTCACCTAAATACTTCCATTCCTCGCTGCAAAGAGCATTGCTGCGGCTGTTTGACGCTTGGTGTCATGGCAATGGACGAATTAGACCAGAGTGGTCAGTCATTCTAAAACGCAATGGCTCCCCTTGGGTTCCTACTCCCGATTTGACTTACATTTCCTACGCTCGTTTACCCAGAAGTTGGAGACGCAATGAAGCTTGTCCCATACCCTGCGATTTAGCGATTGAGATTATTTCACCAGACCAAACATTCAAACAATTAGCAGATAAAGCCGAGGACTATATCAAGGCTGGGGTACTAAGGGTATGGGTTATAGATCCTGAAACTTTTAGCATTACAGTTTTCTTCCCAGATGGGGTACGCTCCTCAAACTCTTTGGATACAAAAATTATCGATGCGCTGCTGCCTGGTTTAGAACTAACACCAAAAGTTATTTTTGAGGAAGCAGAACTACTTTGACGCAATTAAGATGCGATCGCGCTTCATCGCCCCAGTTTTATCCAATCCCGCCCTGCTCTCTCAGCAGCTTCAGCCGAATAGTAAAGCTTCCGTTCTCCAAAAACAACCCCACCAGAACTAATGACCCGAAACTGCCAGCAGTGGGATTCAGTGTAAAACACTATTAAAGTAACGCCAAAGATGCCAATAACAGCGCGAATAATGGTTTGAGTCATGGTGCGAAGTCTCTTGCCCTCACCTGTCCAGAAACACCTCTAGTTATGAAACGGGCATTGCATCAGAACTAACTGCGGTAACTTCTGGATTAGATTCTTTAGCCTTCTTCTCAAAAACCTTAATGCCAGCGTCAACTACTTCAAAACCATTGGCTGTCCGTTGCCCCAGCTTGCCACTCACAGACCCACCCCAATCACTAAAAGCTGTGGCATCAGCTTCAGCCTTACGCCAGCTTTTAGCATTAATCAAAGCAGTGAAGACAACTCCATTTTGGTCGGTTAGTAAAAGTTCGACTTTCTTGTTAGGTACTGGCGTAGCTTCGGGAAGTTCGTTGAACTTGAGAGTAATTTCTGATTTTACTTCTGTCATTCTGTCCGTATATATAGGTGAGAGTTTAATTTTAGGATCTGTCGGTGCGATTGCATGAGTCACCCTTCTGGTTTCCCTTCCTGAATCTTCTGACGTAGGATATCTTCGCCAGCTTCAACATAGCCAAATAGTTCCTTGGGATTGCAGTTTAAGGCTTTGCAGAGTTTGGCTACTCGCTCAAACCATTCAATTCCACTACGATTATTTTCCCAATTTCTGATAGTTGTCTCTGTAACACCAACGGCTTCAGCTAATTGGCGCTGGGTAAGATCGAGCTTTTTTCTAAGCTCTGCTACTCGTGACATTGGTATTTTTCCCATAAAGAGATTTATATCAGTAACATAGCGTAAATGTCCTTGCGTAATATTGACAGCGTAAAGAACCTTACGATAAGGTGTTAGACATAGAAAAAGCACCTCCTGACGACTAATCTGAAGTGCTTTTTCTAATCCACCTTAATCCAAGGATTTGAATCTATCATGCCACAAGTATTATCCAGTGCGATCGCGTGGAATCACGCGGCATCGAAGCTGTTGGAGGACTCCACCGCAAAATCCCTTGCGGAGGCAGTATGACAAAGGAGCGCTTTCAAAGAGAAGGTTTAGAGCTAGTCGAAGTACCTACCAAGTTTGTAAACCATTGGCAAGATGAAGCCATGCGATTGCGCGACCTAGCGGAGGTTTTATGCCGTTCGCTTACGGCACGGATGGAAACAAGCGGGAGAGGGGAACCTAGAGGCGACGAAACACTGGCTAAACAGATGGAGGAAAGCTTAGATGCTCTGTGGACTGAAATTGAGGAGGTAACAGACGGTCATTGGCAACCGCGCAAGT
>MWWB01000069.1_pt1 | contig 19618 bp, 19 predicted proteins | sample 1047291 | NCBI WGS metagenome assembly MWWB01 (sample SAMN06349976, study PRJNA376086) | soil metagenome | isolation source: MS4-1 sample Antarctic (ecotone) soil | place: Antarctica | reverse complement strand
CCTATAGAGGCTGTTTAAGAAGCTTATTTTCAGTGACTTATTTTTAAGTTGTTGATATTCTTGAGGCATTCCGCTCAAGGAGAAGAGATTATGTCTGTTGCTCGACGCTCTTATTCAACCGCCTCAGCATCAAATTGCTCATTGCCAGATAAATCATCGTTTCGCTGCTTTTGGGCAGATATTCATAATCCTTTGAAAGTCGGCGATGACGCGAGAGCCAAGCAAATGTTCGCTCAACCACCCATCGCCGTTTGAGAACCGTGAAACGCGGCATCTCAGGTGGTTCGACATTCTCAGGATACCAGCCCCATCGTCGCGGTCTTTGCACTATCTCCAACTCCCAATCGGTGTTTGCCAGAATCCATTGCCGCAACCGCTCGCCGCGATAACCCATATCCGCCCAGATTTTCTTTAGTCTCCGGCTGATTTCTTTAACCGCGACAAAAATCAATTCCGCACCATCCGCGTCTCGAATTTCTGCCGAGTGAACCACCACTCGAATCAACAATCCCGTGGTATCGACAACGATGTGTCGTTTCCGACCAGCTATTTTCTTGCCGCCGTCGTAGCCTCTGTGCGCCCCCCTTTTTCCGTCGTTTTCACCGATTGTGAATCAACTATGCCTGCCGACGGTTGTTTGTCTCGTCCCATCTGCTCGCGCAGTTCTGCATGAAAATAATCATGAATTTTCAACCAAGTCCCGTCTTCTTTCCAAACTTTGAAGTATTCGTACACGGCTCGCCAATGAGGAAAGTCATGCGGAATCAATCGCCACGAACAGCCGGTTCTCAGTAAATATCTGAGTGCGTTGATGATTTCTCGCAATTGATAAAGGCGATGTCTGCCGCCCGGTTTCTCTGCGGGCAGAAGCGGTGCGAGAATTTGCCATTCGGCATCGGTCAAATCCGTTGAATAAGAGCGTCGAGCAACAGACATAATCTCTTCTCCTTGAGCGGAATGCCTCAAGAATATCAACAACTTAAAAATAAGTCACTGAAAATAAGCTTCTTAAACAGCCTCTAAGTCTGCCAGAATCTAACTCGACCGTCTCAGTGCCGCAAGGTTTGGGATTTTGGCGTAAATTATTCGCTTTCTCCGGTCCCGGCTACCTTGTCGCTGTCGGTTATATGGACCCGGGCAACTGGGCGACCGATTTGGCTGGAGGCTCGCGTTTTAATTACACACTGCTGTCTGTCATTATGATTTCCAACTTAATGGCTATTTTATTGCAGAGTCTCGCGCTTCGCCTTGGAATCGTTACGGGACGGGATTTGGCGCAAGCCTGCCGCGATCATTACTCGGCGCCCGTATCATTTGGATTGTGGATTTTATGCGAAATTGCGATTATCGCGTGTGATTTAGCTGAGGTAATCGGATCGGCAATCGCGCTTAATCTGTTGTTCGGCATTCCGCTGATCTGGGGAGTGTTGTTGACGGCTTTCGACGTGATGATTCTGCTACTGCTGCAAAATCGCGGTTTTCGCTGGCTCGAAGCCGTCGTTATCACGCTTGTTTTAAGTATCGGCGTTTGTTTTGTGGCGGAGATAATTTTCGCGCAACCCGAAATTGGTCCGATTCTCAACGGTTTTATTCCATCCGTACAAATTATCGCCAACCCGGAAATGCTCTACATCGCCATCGGTATTTTAGGCGCGACGGTGATGCCGCATAACCTTTATCTGCACTCTTCGATTGTGCAAACGCGCAATTACGAACGCACCCCGGACGGCAAACGCGAAGCAATAAAATTTGCGACTATTGATTCGACCGTCGCATTAATGTTCGCATTGTTTATCAACGCCGCGATTCTGATTGTCGCTGCCGCCACATTTTACCGCTCGGGCAATTATCAAGTTGCTGAAATTGGCGACGCTTATCAACTACTGACGCCGCTGCTCGGCGCGGCGGGCGCCAGTACGCTGTTTGCCATTGCACTGCTTGCTTCCGGTCAGAACTCGACTCTAACCGGAACGCTCGCCGGACAAATTGTAATGGAAGGCTTTTTGAATATCAGATTGCGTCCCTGGCTGCGACGTCTGATTACGCGGTTGATTGCGATTGTTCCAGCCGTCTTCGTCACGTTTTTCTACGGCGCATCGGGAACAGCGCAATTGCTTGTTCTGAGCCAGGTTGTTTTGAGTATGCAGTTGAGCTTCGCTGTTTTTCCGCTCGTGATGTTTACGAGCGACAAACTTAAAATGGGCGAATTTGTCAATCCTCTATGGCGAAAAGTTTTGGGTTATAGTGTTGCCGTCGTCATCGCCGGACTCAATGTGTGGCTGCTAGTACAGACTTTTGGCGGATGGTTAAGTTAAAAATTTTGAAACAAATCCGTGAAAGTTATTCTGCGCTCAAAACCTGAGCGACAGTTTCTTTTTTCAAACCCTTACCGTGACGATTATTGTAATCACCGATGGAAATTTGCGGGTCGCGCCAGGCATCGAGGTGTCCGACCTGGTGAACGCATTGAATCGTGCAGGTGGGAGCGCACCATTTTTCCGTCATATATTCGCGCCGCATATCTTCATGTGTGTATTCGAGTAGCGGAATCCCGGGCGTTCCGCGCTGCTGCGAACACCAACTAACGATTCCTGCTTCGTCAACATATAAATATCTCGCACCCGCTCGACAACGCCATTCGTATTCTTTACCGTCAATAAGATTGTCCTGAAACCAGTTCCAACGCGCGTAACTTCGCGTGCCTTTGGCTTTGATTTCTTTATAAACTTCCTTTTCTCTTGGCGTTAAACCTTTGATTAAACCATCGCCGTCGTGGATTACTCCAACGGTTGAAGAGAAACCGAGTTCAACGGCGCGATTGGCAATAATTAACGCTTCTTCTGGATTTGCCACGCCGCCGCCGACCACCGAGTTGATATTGACCTTAAATTCCGCGTGTTCAGCTAAATTTTTTAATTTACCGTCAAGAACTTTCAAACTCTTTTTGGAAACGTCGTCTGGGTTGACGTTATCAATCGAGATTTGCAGATAATCGAGACCGACTTCGTTTAAATTTTTTACTTTTTCCGGTTGAAAATAATAGCCGTTGGAAATCAGACCGGCAATCATTCCATGATGGCGTATGCGGGCGATAATATCATAAATTTCCGGGTGCATCATCGGCTCGCCGCCGGAGATAGTGATTACCGATGAACCAAATTCGGCAAGTTTATCAATCCGTTTCAGCATCACTTCAATCGCAACGGGCTCGCTAGTTTTGTCGTATTCATTGCAGTAAGTACAAGCCAGATTGCACCGCCGCATCGGGACGATGTGCACCAGAACCGGATGTTTTGTCGAAGCAAACGCGCGCACCGTGTGGCGAACTCCGCGCGTAAACCGACTGAAACTGCTTGCCTTTGGCATAATTTATTTATGGGAAAAACCGCTTATTATTTCTGCTTCACTGACAAATTTGTCTTGTCTGCCTTCGGTGATAGCATTTGCCAAGCCTACTTCTTTTATCGCCTCTAAAACAATCTCTTGAAAAAGTTCTCGTTTTTCTTTTATCATTTCAACTAAAACTTCAGTTAGCAATTCTTTCGTTTTTTCATCACTGATAGTTAATTCCATTTGTCTTTACCTTTTCGATTAATTCAAACGTAAAATTATAGTTTTTAATACGTCTCTTTTCAAATATAAGCAAAAGGCTCTGACCTAATTTAAGCCAAAGCCTTTACAAAAATCTTCAGTAACGAAACGCTTATCCTTTGACAATCTTTGTGTCTTTCGGCAGTTTTACCTCGAATTGCGAGAGGTTTATCTTGGCATTTTTCTCAAAGTCGGAAAGCAAGACAGTAGTTGTATCATTATTGCTTTCAACGACTTTCGCCTGAATCGGCATTCCGTTTCCGTCAACCCAAAGTTCCGCCATTTTAAAACTTGTCGCTTTTTTCGGTGTAAGTTCAAGTCGCCACGTCGGCACATCCCCGCTTACTTTTTCCTGTCCGAGATATTTAATCGTGTAATTTGCTTTGAGCTGGTCTTTCGACATATTCATGAACGACAACGCACCGTTCGCTTTACCATTGCCTTTCGCATCTTTGGCATTCCCTACAATTGCCTGTTTCAGACGCGGACGATAAAACACATATTTGCCATTCACCACCGCCAGAGTTTCTTCGACCGGTTTTGTCCAATCAATTCTGACCAGCGCATCGCGTCCCTTTGTCGGCATAAAAATAGAAGTTCCTTGATTCGTGTCCGATTCTTTCAGCTGGGCATTGTATTTGACCATCGTAACCTTGGATCGAAGCGTTTTCATCGCATTTCGATTTACTTCCATACGATTTAATATTTCGGGCAAAGGATTCGACGCCCGCGTTTCAGTAACAGTAAATACGCCTGAAAATAATGTCAAAATAATTGTTGCAAAACTGAATCTAAAAAATGATTTCATAATATATAACTCCTAGATAAAAAGATGTGAGAGGTTAGATTTTAGATGCTTGAAAGTAATCTTTTAAAAAATCTAACTTCTGAAATTAGCGAATATCAACTTCATAAAAAATATCACCATTAGCATTTTTTGTCTCGCGCCATTCAAGGATTTCGGCATTCTCGTTGCCACTTAATTCTCTTATTTGCCTTTCCATATTACTTTTATCAGGCGAGAAATCCTGGGCTTTGACGATGAGACGCGCGGTTTGAGTTGCAAGTTTTTCACGCTTTTCAAACCAGGCTTTCGGTGTGAGGAAAATAAAAGCTAAACACAAAAGACAAAGAACATCCCACTGCGGACTGGCGCGTTCGTATCTCCAAAGTATGATGTCTTTTAGCATAGCCGGTAGCGATTTGTCGCTATCTTACCATTTTCTATTTCTTATTACTCGTTTTCCATTATTCTCCCGTCACGCATTTGAATAATACGATTACAGTTTCGAGCGGCTTCCGGATTATGCGTAATCATAATAATAGTTTGATTAAATCGCCGGTTAAGTTCACGAAACATTTCGAGCACAATCAGGGAATTTTCACTATCCAGATTACCGGTCGGCTCGTCAGCTAGAATAATTGCCGGATTATTAATCACGGCTCGCGCCAGCGCGACTCTCTGCTGTTCGCCGCCGGACAGCTCGAGCGGTTTATTGTTAATTTTATTTTCTAATTTGAGAAGGCTCAAAACTTCTTTTCGCCGTCCGGCATTTCCGCCGTTGCCCGAATGAATTCTTTCTGCCAGACGAAGATTTCCGTCGGCTGTTAAAGTCGGAAAAAGATTAAATCTTTGAAATACAAATCCGATTTTGCGGCGGCGGATGTCGGTGCGCTGCGCGTCGGAAACTTTTGATAAATCTTCGCCGTCAACGATAATTTTCCCGCTCGTCGGTGAAAGAAGTCCGCCCAAAAGATGAAGAAGCGTGGATTTGCCGCAGCCCGATTGTCCCATTATCGCTACAAATTCACCTTGTTCAATACCGAGCGAAACTCCGCGCAAGGCATGAGTTTCCACATCTCCGATTTTGTAAATTTTAGCTAAATTCTCGGTTTGTAAAATCATTTACAGTCAGCAGTCAACAGTCAGCAGTTATCAATTTTATTACTTCTTAACCGTTGATTGTGTGGCGTTTACTTTTTTATCCAAATCAACTTCCGGCAAATTCCAGCTGTTTTCAAGGACAAAAACTTCCGGGTTATAAGTTTTGCCGATCGAGACGCTTTCCGGTGATTGATAAGTCAGGCTCATTTTGTATTTTTCTTTCGGGCGCATTACTTCAACCCGCAGAGGCAAATTATTATATTCTCCGGTGTCGGTTAAATTTCCTTCTTTGCCGTAAATAATATCCGATTCAATTTCGCCTTTGTCATCAAAAATCTGTTGTCGTGCCAGCCGTATCGAGCCGACTCTGTCGAACCAGAAACGTCTGGAAACACTCAAACTTCCGTCTTCATTTTTGCGAAGTTCATCCAAGAAATAATAGCTTCGCAAAACTCTCGCCGACGGTGTTTTTTTGCCGGTCTCGGTAATGAATTCCTCTTGCAGTGTGGCGCTCTGAACGTAAGAAAAATTTGCGGTGTCAATGGGACGCATCAGCATTGCGTCGGTAAAATGCTGCGGGCGAAGATTTGAAAAAGCATTGACATTCTTCTTCAATTCTTTGCCGTTATCAAGGTCCATATTTTGAACTTCTTCCTGCAAAGCCGAATAATCCGCGGTATTGGTGCCGATAACGAATTTTTTATATTTTCCGCTTCCGCCGTCTTCGAGAATTGCCACGCGAAACTTCTCGCCGTTTGAAGACATCTGTGCGACATCCGTTTTGATAATCGGGACTTGAACTTTTAACAAGATATTTGCCGGACGCTGAACGACGACTTCGCCATCCGCCGTTTTATATTTTTCGGCAATACCGATTTCGGCAAATGAATTGTCTTCAAATTTCAAATCCATTTTCGCCCGCATTGAATTAACTTTTGAAAAACGGCTGACTGTTTCCAGCAGAGAAGCTTGCGACGCGGATTCGGCTTTTAATAAAGTGACGGTTCGCTCTTTTGTCTTCGGACTAAAAACGCCGCAACCGCCGGAACTCAATACTAATAAAACAATGAAAAATACGGATAATTTCGATAAAGTTCTTTGATTTAACATCATCGGTGTGTGATGTTTGAAAAGATATGCTTGTTGTCTTAGAAATACTCTCAAAATAATAGTCATGTAACGTTAAATATAATTACAAAACCGAAATAATATCACGACAAAACAGTTTATCCTAATAACTAAAAGACGCGGCAGCTAAAGCATTTGTGCTTTTCACTCCGCGTTTAAAGATGTTCGCCGCCTTTTTAAAATTATCCGGTAAAATTGCCGGTCGAGCGCGTTAGGTAATCCTGCATCGTAAAGGCGAACATAATTGCCAGCCAGAAAAACCCGGCAATTGCCATCAGCCAGATGAGGCGCGAACTCCAGCGTATTTGCCGTAAATAATATCCGATTCAATTTCGCCTTTGTCATCAAAAATCTGTTGTCGTGCCAGCCGTATCGAGCCGACTCTGTCGAACCAGAAACGTCTGGAAACACTCAAACTTCCGTCTTCATTTTTGCGAAGTTCATCCAAGAAATAATAGCTTCGCAAAACTCTCGCCGACGGTGTTTTTTTGCCGGTCTCGGTAATGAATTCCTCTTGCAGTGTGGCGCTCTGAACGTAAGAAAAATTTGCGGTGTCAATGGGACGCATCAGCATTGCGTCGGTAAAATGCTGCGGGCGAAGATTTGAAAAAGCATTGACATTCTTCTTCAATTCTTTGCCGTTATCAAGGTCCATATTTTGAACTTCTTCCTGCAAAGCCGAATAATCCGCGGTATTGGTGCCGATAACGAATTTTTTATATTTTCCGCTTCCGCCGTCTTCGAGAATTGCCACGCGAAACTTCTCGCCGTTTGAAGACATCTGTGCGACATCCGTTTTGATAATCGGGACTTGAACTTTTAACAAGATATTTGCCGGACGCTGAACGACGACTTCGCCATCCGCCGTTTTATATTTTTCGGCAATACCGATTTCGGCAAATGAATTGTCTTCAAATTTCAAATCCATTTTCGCCCGCATTGAATTAACTTTTGAAAAACGGCTGACTGTTTCCAGCAGAGAAGCTTGCGACGCGGATTCGGCTTTTAATAAAGTGACGGTTCGCTCTTTTGTCTTCGGACTAAAAACGCCGCAACCGCCGGAACTCAATACTAATAAAACAATGAAAAATACGGATAATTTCGATAAAGTTCTTTGATTTAACATCATCGGTGTGTGATGTTTGAAAAGATATGCTTGTTGTCTTAGAAATACTCTCAAAATAATAGTCATGTAACGTTAAATATAATTACAAAACCGAAATAATATCACGACAAAACAGTTTATCCTAATAACTAAAAGACGCGGCAGCTAAAGCATTTGTGCTTTTCACTCCGCGTTTAAAGATGTTCGCCGCCTTTTTAAAATTATCCGGTAAAATTGCCGGTCGAGCGCGTTAGGTAATCCTGCATCGTAAAGGCGAACATAATTGCCAGCCAGAAAAACCCGGCAATTGCCATCAGCCAGATGAGGCGCGAACTCCAGCGTATGTGCATAAAAATCAAACCGACGCAAACCATTTTGAAAAAAGCGATTGATAATGCCACCAAAGTATTTGCACCAGGGAAAATATGGTCAAGATCGATAAAGGCGACGGCAACCGTCAAAATTGTTCCGACCACCAGCACCCCGAAAACCATCAGGTACAAAGGTATCGCAACAATATGGTGTTCATCGTCTGAGTGGTGTTCTGAGTTTTGATCCGAATGATGTCTCACGTCTTTATCATCCATTTTTTAATGTCCTCCGCCAAAGTGTCTTCCCAAAAGATAAAGCAATGGGAAAAGAAAAATCCACACAATATCAACAAAGTGCCAGTAAAGCCCAGCCATTTCAACCGGCGCATAAAATTCTCCGGTATAACTTCCGCGCCACGCCTTCCATAGAAGCCACGACATAACCGCCAAACCGATAATCATATGGAGCGCGTGCAAGCCGGTCATCGCAAAATAAATCCAGAAAAAGATTCGTACCTTATCCCGAAATTTATCTTGATTTAACTCACCGTTAGCAAAATAACCGATTTTTTCGCTCTCGGTTAAGTAACCTTCTTCCTGCGCCTTATGTGCCAGAGATGTATCCGTCCACTGAAATTCACCGCGCTGGTTGACGTATTGATGCTCGGCGTGTTCTTCACCGTGCTCGTTTTTTTCGCCGACAGGAACTCTGAGAGATTCTCGCGGGTCATCCCTGCCTGTCTGAGAATTGAGCTCTCGCGGCGAGCGAATTTTTTCATGCGATTTTTCGGTTCTCAAGTTTAATCCGGACACCGGAACAATACCTTCGTGATATTTATCGGTGTATTCGACTGCCTTAACGCCCAGAAATGTTGCGCCGAATATCATTGTCAGGATAATTAAGATGACCTGCAGATTTCGTTTTCCAAGCTGGGCGTAATGAACCGCCAGAGCCATTGTCAAACTGCTGACGATCAGCACCAGCGTATTCGCCGCGCCGAGCCACCAATTTAAATGATTACTTCCGGCAGCAAAAGCCATCGGATATTGCGAACGAAAAACCAGATAAACGGTAAAAAGTCCGCCGAAAAACATAATTTCCTGGACGAGAAAAAGCCACATTCCGATTGAATCGGATTCCTGCTGCTGTTTCATATCTTCAAAATGATGTTGAAGACCGGGCGCGTGATAATGTTCGTCGTGTGTCTCGAAGTGTGTCGCCATATTTTTTGAATTCCAATTACGAATTAAAAACTACGAATTAATTTTTTCTCAATTGTGTTAATTCCTATTTTGAAATTAATTATTTACTATGCCGCCGGAGCAATATACTTGGTTCTTGCGTCTTCCAAATCCAAACCGCTTTCTTCACCGAATTCGTAGGCTTCCCAAAAAACAATCGGTGTTTCGTGAAAATTTTCAGTCGGCGGCGGCGATGTCGTGCGCCATTCGAGTCCGGGCAAAACCCACGGATTAGACGGCGCTGTTTTACCGAAAAAGATTGAATGGATAAAATATACTAACGGTATAAATAACCCGATCGCGAGAATAGAGGCGCCCGCCGTCGAGAAGATATTTAAAACCTGTAATTCTTCGGGGTAGGACGCATAGCGGCGCGGCATTCCCAAATAACCTAAGATAAACTGCGGGAAAAACGTCAGGTTGAATCCGACGAAAACTATTATCGCGGCAATTTTACTCCAGAACTCCGAATACAGTTTGCCCGTCATCTTCGACCACCAGTAATGCAAACCGCCGAGGTATGCCAAAACCTGCCCGCCAACCATTACATAATGAAAGTGCGCGACGATAAAATAGGTATCCGTTAAGTGGACTGTAAGTCCCATCGCGCCTAAAAATAAACCGGTCAAGCCGCCGATTAAAAACAACCCGATGAAAAATAAACCGTAAAGCATCGGCGTATCATAAGAGATTTGACCTTTATAAAGAGTCGCCGTCCAATTAAAAACCTTAATCGCTGACGGAATCGCCACCACCATCGAAAGAAACGAGAAAACCAAACCGGCGTAGATTGATTGACCGCTGACAAACATATGATGTCCCCAAACGAGAAACCCGAAAACAGCAATCGCAATCGAAGAAAAAGCGATAAACTCGTAGCCGAAAATCTTCTTACGCGAAAAGTTGGAAATCAGTTCTGAGATAACGCCCATTCCTGGCAAAATCATAATATAAACCGCCGGGTGTGAATAAAACCAGAAAAGATGTTGAAACAAAATCGGGTCGCCGCCGATTGCCGGGTCAAAAATTCCGATTCGGGCAACTCGCTCCAGAGCAAGCAGCAGAACCGTGATGGCAATCACCGGCGTTCCTAAAATCATCACCAGACTCGTTGCGTAATGCGCCCAGACAAACAAAGGCATCCTGAACCAGGTCATACCCGGCGCGCGCATTGTGTGAATGGTGACGATAAAGTTTAAGCCGGTCAGAATAGACGAAAAGCCGTTGATAAAAATGCCCAGACCGACCGCCATCACATAACTGTTAGAAAACGTCGTGCTGTACGGCGTATAAAAAGTCCAACCCGTATCAACGCCGCCTTGCAGCAAAGCCCAAATGGTTAACGCTCCACCGACAATGTAAATATACCAGCTCAGGAGATTGATGCGCGGAAACGCCAAATCCTTGGCGCCAATCATCAGCGGAATCAGGAAATTTCCGAGAATCGCCGGAATTGCCGGAATCAAAAAGAAAAAAACCATAATGATTCCGTGCTGCGTAAAGACTCGATTATAAGTTCCGGATTCGAGAAGATCGCTCTGCGGCGTAAGTAATTCAAGACGAATCAGAGAAGCGTAAATGCCGCCGAGCATAAAGAATACGGAAACCGATAATAAATACAGAATCGCAATCCGCTTGTGGTCTTTGGTCAAAAGCCAGGAACGCAAACTAAAACCGTTTGTTAAATAATTGTCCTTCGGGTCAGGTCTAATATTTCCAACATTTATTGCATCTATATTTTGCATAACTCTCTTACCACCTTTATCTCTATCTGTCCCTCTTTGCCGGACTTGTCGTTTCCGGTTGATTTCGCGGGGCGTTCGGATTGCTTCCCTGACTGTTTGAATCACCCCTGTCGGCTCGCGGCGCGATTGTGTTTGTCGAGTTTGAAGCGTTATTCATCCTGCCTCCGCTTGATGTATTCCCGGTTGCCGCGCCGGCGCCGGTTGCCGCATTAACTCCGCCCCCAGCATTTCCGCCCAAGGATTTTATATAAGCGACGAGCGAAACGAGTTGTTCTTCCGTTACCTGCCCCTTAAAGGTCGGCATTATCGGCTGATACCCTTCAACAATCTGCCCGGTCGGATTCAGAATCGAATTGCGGATATACTCATCATCGGCGAGGACGGATTGTCCGGTGGTCAATTTCTGTTCTTTGCCGTGAATTCCCGTCAGCGTGGGACCTCTGCCCTGGTCATTTTGCTGATGACACGAAGCGCAGCCGAGCTTTGTTTCAAAAAGCTCTTTTCCGGCTTCGACCGGCGTTTGCCCCGACACAGTTCCGCTCAACCAATTATCAAAATCACGCTGCTCCATGACATAAACATAACCACCCATCCCCGAATGATTTAAGCCGCAGTATTCAGCGCAGAAAAGATGATATTTACCCGGCTTTGTCGCTTCAAACCAGAGTGTCGTATAGCGCCCGGGAATAACGTCCATTTTTGTCCGAAAAGCCGGAACGAAAAAATCGTGTAAAACGTCTTCGGTTGTCATCGTGAGCTTAACTTTGCGATTGACCGGTATGTGTAATTCGTTTATTTCGCGCTGACCCGTGGTGTGCTGCAATTTCCACATCCACTGTTTGCCGACCACATAAATTTCCATTGTGTCTGCCGGCGGACGATATTGGTTGTAGTAAACAAGCGCGCCGCCGAGAAAAATCGTCATTGAAATAACGAATGGAATAATTGACCAGGCGGTTTCAAGTCCGATCGAACCGTGAATTTCCGCACCGGTCGCGTATTTTTCTTTTTCACGATATTTAAGGACGAAGAAAATAATTGCCGCCACAATTCCAATGGTGAAAAACGCGCTAATGGCAATCAAATAAAAATACAGTGCGTCGACCTGCCACGCAAAAGTGGAGGCTTGTTCGGGAAATAATGGAACCCACGAATTCTCTTGCATAATCTTTTATAAATTTTATATTTCAGATTCCAAAATACCGGAATGCGGAATCAGCATTTGCCAGTCTATTTCAAACCTGCCGACTTATTTTTGTTATACCGCCAAAACACAACGAACATAACGCCCAAACCGAGTATGGTAGCGATTGACAAAAGACGCAGAAAACTTAAAATTGCCAAGCCGTACTTCCCCGTTGAAGGGTCGTAGTGATAGCAGTAAAGAAACAGTTTTTCAACCGGATTTCCGATTTTACTTTCAGCCGACTCCATCAAGCTAAATTTTAAATCCTTCGGCGCATAATCAATTCCGTAGAGATACCTTGAAACTTTGCCTTCGGGCGTGAGAACCATGATTCCGCCGGCGTGCGCGAACTGATCGGTTTGCTTGTCAAACTCGTATCTAAAACCGACGGCATCTGTAACTTTGTCGATTTCACCTTGCGTTCCGGTCAGAAAGTGCCAGCCTTTTTCCGTTCCAAGACGTCCGTATCTTGCCAGATAGCTTTCCCTTTTATTTTTGGCAAGATTCGGTTTATCATTTTCACGCGCGTCAAAACTAATCGCGACCACATCAAAATCCTTTCCCGTATCGAACGAAATTCCTTTTAACGAACCGGTCAAACCGTTTAAAACCTCGTTGCAGAGCATCGGACATTCATAATAAACCAGCGCCAGAACGACCGGCTTACCCTGATTGAAATAATCGTTGAGATTAACCGTGTTACCATTTTCATCCTTGAACTGAGCGCCGAGCGGCAACTGCTCATTTAACTTTTGTTCGATGCCGACTTTTTGCAAACCCGAAGGCAAGCCGTTGCTCACACCTGTTTGCGTCGGGTCATAAGTTTTCGGCGAGTAGAGCGGAGAATTATAATGCTCTCTTTTCTGTGCAAAACTACTCGTCTGCGTTACCAAAACGAACAAACTCAACAAAAGCGTCAGTTTCAAAACTGCTGAAAAATCTGAACTTTTAATCATAAAATCCTTGTCATATTTTGATGAAATTCAAAACGTTTAAACTGCCTGTAATCAATTAAAAATTAATCTTTTTTCTTTATCTTCTGACAACCGAAGCGGTTCTTCCCGCGCTCGAATCTGAAACAATCGAGCGTGATTCCTTTAAAATATTTTGCCCTTCTTCGCTGTTGTTTGCTTTTGCGTTCGACTGCAAAAACTTTTCTTTAGCTTCTTCAATCGGCAAAGTAACAACTGTTCCCGTTTTGGAATCTTTTTGACCTTCTTCCCAAAGTTTCGTCCATTGTCTTTCAAGCTCGCGGTATTCCGACTGCGGCGCTGCCAGTTCCAGATTCACTTGACCCCGCTCGCTTTCAACCGCAAAACCGGGCGCTCCCTGGAGGCGAGGTTCGGGCGGAAGATTTTCTCGAGCGCTCATCTGCATCGGTCGCTCGTTTTGATTGTCAGCTTCCAGAGCCCCATCTTCCATTACGTTTTCCAAAAACCACATCAGACCGAAAGTTACAACAACCAACAAAAACAAGCCAACCGAGAAATAAATAACTCCGCGCAGTCCGATGGTGTTTGTTTCGTATGGTTTATCAAAATCTACAAATTTTTTCTCGTGCTTTGCCATAATATTATTTATCAATCAGAAATTTGTACAACGCTTCAATACTTGTGATTAGAAATTTGAAATTGCTAATCGTTTAATGTTCAATTCCGTGTTTGATTGCGTCAGGCAAAAATGGCTCGTTAATCGGAACGAGCGGACGCTTTGCCAACTCGCCGAAAAAATACCAAAGCCAAATTCCGCCGACGGCAATTGGCGCGACAAAATCCATCCAACTTATATGAAATTCCATTTCCTGTCCGTGCATCCCAATCATCGGACTCGGACCAATCATATAAAACATATCAATCAGCCGTAGTAACAAAATGAAAATTGCCAGCAGCGCCAGCCATTTCGCGTTGCGTTTAACGTCGCGCGAAAGCAAAACTAAAAACGGAAAGGCAAAATGAAACAAAATCAAAAGCACTCCGATTACGCCCCAAATTCCCTTCATCCGGGTCAGATACCACGTCGTTTCTTCCGGCAGATTTCCCGACCAGATAATCAAAAATTGCGAAAAATTAAAATATGCCCAAACCATTACCAGCGCGAGCATTAATTTGCCGATATCTTGAAAATGTCTTTTGCCCAGGATACGGTTCATCGGCTCTTTGTCAGACAAAAGCGCTAAAATCGCCACAACAAAACAAAAACAACTTAAGCCCCAACCGGCGACAAAAAGAAATCCCCACATCGTCGAATACCAGTGCGGGTCAAGCGTCATAACCCAATCAATAGACGCAAAAGTAACGACAAAAACATAGAAAACCATTGTCGGACCGGAAAACTTTGACGCATCTTGCGAAAGTTTGAGAGCGACTTGAGGGTCATTGGTCTGGTCTTGCTGCAAAGACCATTTGTTGAGCAGATGAACCATCACGCCCCACAAAACAAAATATAGGCAGGTGCGGAAAATCCACCAGCCGACACTCAAATACGGTTGGCGATGTTGAATAATTTTATCGTCAGCCAGATGCGTCCACTCATAAAGGTGCGTTACGCCAAGCATAATCGGCAGAAACAAAACAAAAATAACGGGCAGAGTACGCGAGCCGGCTTCGACAATGCGGCGAATAACCACGCCCCATGCGCCGCCGGTTAAATACTGCAAAATCAGAACACCCAGACTACCGATGCCGATGCCGCCCCAGAAAATAAAGCCAAGAAGCCACGAACGCAACGCTTGTTCGGTGTTGAAAAAGCATCCGACCAGCCATATCACCGACGCGATCCCGCCGATACCGAGAGCTAATGTCCGCCAGCGGGCGAGGTCTTCGGGAGCTTCAAAATTTGCATTCCTAATCATTTACCTTATTTCTCCTTAATGCCCGGTTGTTGGCGGAACAGTAGTTGTTTGAGTCGTCGCACTCGTCGCACTCGTCGCTTGTCCTGTATTTACACCGGTCGTCGGCAAAGACATATTTCCATTCGGATTCTGACTGATTTGCAAAGTTCGGATATAAGCAACGATTGCCCAGCGGTCTGCCGGCGGAATTTGCGCGGCGTATCCGTTCATTTTGCCCCAGCCGTTGGTGATAACATCATAAAAATGTCCGACGGGCGCGTTTCGCAAACGGTCGTCGTGATAAGTCGAAGGTTTCGGATAACCGCGACGCACAACCATTCCGTCGCCGCTGCCGACCGGACCGTGGCAGACTATGCAGAAAACTCTGTAACGCTGTTCTCCTCGGTCAACCAATTCTTTTGATACGGGAACGGGAAATTCTTCGATATCATCGGGAAAGCTCGTCACGACCGTATTGCCTGAAGCATCCATTGTAGGCGCGACAGCCGCGGCAGGTGCGGAAGCTGCTCCCGCATTTTCCTTTTTGCCAGTATAAAACGCTTTATTTTCGCGTAAATTACCACGCGAAACAGTGCCTTCGGGCAAATCTCTCATCGCTCGCCCGTCACTGAAAAAATCGCTTTTCTTGAGAGCTTTATAACGCGGCTGATCCTGCATATCGTAGCGACACGCGCTCAAGGCAAAAGGCAAAAGGCAAAAGGCAAAAACGAAGAAACGTGCCATCCTTATTCCTTTTTCCTTTTTACTTTTTACTTCCGCTCGCGGATTATTCCTCAACATCAAAGACCTCCTGCGCGTTCAAACTCTGCATAAAACTTCTTGTTTCCTCGAAATCAAATTTCGGGTCTCGCCTTTCAATCAATAAAAAAAATTTTTCTCGGGTGGCAAGCGCAAAACGCGGCACATTGAACACCGGATGGTACGGTTTTGGCAGTCCGTTTAACAAAATCATTCCAAAAACCGCAGTGAATGAAGCGAACAAAATCGTCAATTCATACGCCGGCGGAATAAACGAGGGCAAACTGAAATACGGACGACCGCCGACGATAATCGGATAATCATAAACGTGCACGTACCATTGCAAAATAATTCCCGTCAAAAGACCCGTCACACCGCCGGCGAACACTAAAAAAGGTAATATGCTTCGCTTGATGCCGAGCGCTTCGTCAATTTCGTGAATCGGAAACGGCGAAAAAGCGTCGGTTTTCGTGTAGCCTGCGAGGCGCACCTTGCGCGCTGCCTCGACTAGTTGAGTCGGCGTATCAAACTCGGCTAAGTATCCGTAAATATTATCGTTCATAACTTTTTTTACTCTGCAATCAACCGCTGTTGCCGGCAGACCGTTTGGCACGGGTGAACTGCCTTTTTAATTGGCGGCGGACAACTCGGTTGATTGCAAATTTAATTTACAAAGTCTATCTTTCTTCCGCTCCCTGTGCATCATTTATCGATTCGTTAAAGGCATTCGGGCGCTCGTTTAATTCGTCGTGCGCCCCGTGGTGTCCGTGCGCGACTTGCGCCTCGGGCAGCAGCGTTCTGACCTCAAAAATTGAAATTACAGGCAAAAACCTGACGAATAAAAACAGCAAGGTAAAGAAAAATCCGAGTGTCCCGATAAACATTGACCAATCAAAAACCGTCGGTGAATACATCGCCCACGAAGACGGCAGAAAATCTCTGTGCAGACTGGTCACAATAATCACGAAACGCTCAAGCCACATACCGATACTGACAATGATTGAAATAAAAAACAGCCAGAACTCGCTTTCCCTAAATCTCTTGAACCAGAGAAGTTGAATCGACAGACCGTTACACAAAATCAAGAGCCAGTAAAACCACCAGTACGGACCTCCCCAGACGCGGTTGTAAATCATAAAAACTTCGAACTCATTCGCGCTATACCATCCGAAAAAGCCTTCCATCGCGTAGCCATAGACGACAATCAAACCGGTTGCGAGCATCACCTTACCCATAAAGATAAGATGGGTTTTGGTAATAAAATCTTCCATTCCATACCAGTGCCGCAGAGGTATACATAAAATCAGAACCATCGCAAAACCGGCAAAGATAGCTCCGGCAACAAAATAAGGAGGAAAAATTGTCGCGTGCCAACCCGGAAGCTGTGCCACCGAAAAGTCGAAACTAACGATTGAGTGAACCGAAAGGACGAGCGGCGTTGAAAGACCCGCTAACAATAAATACGCGATTTCGTACCGGTGCCAGTGCTTTGCAGAACCGCGCCAACCCATCGAAAGCAAGCCGTAAACGGTCTTGAAGTATTTGTTTTTGGCACGGTCGCGTAAGGTTGCAATATCTGGAATCAAACCGACATACCAAAATAGAAGTGAAACTGTTGCGTAAGTCGAAACCGCAAAAACGTCCCACATCAAGGGACTTCGAAATTGAGGCCACATTCCCATTGTGTTCGGATACGGGAAAAGCCAGTATGCGAGCCACGGACGCCCCGTATGGAGTAGCGGAAAAAGTCCCGCGCAAGCGACGGCAAACAGCGTCATCGCTTCTGCGAAACGGTTGATCGACGTTCGCCACTTTTGGTTCATTAATAAAAGAATGGCGGAAATCAACGTCCCCGCGTGCCCGATACCAATCCACCAAACAAAGTTAATAATGTCGAATGCCCAACCGACCGGCTGATTATTTCCCCAAATTCCGATACCGGTGATTACCAAATAAACAACCGTGAACAAAAGCGATTGAGCAACCATGAAGGCGAGGGCGAAGCCGATAAACCAACCATATGGCGTCCGTTTCTTGAGAGTTCGGTCGCTGATTTTGTCCGTTACGGTAGCGAACGTGTGGTCGCCTTCAACCATCGGCGGATGTAAATTTTTTTGAATTTCCTTGACATCTTGCATAGTTTCTTTTCCTAAAACTAATGTTTCGGCTCGCTCGGCTCACCTTGATTCAAATCTTTGGACTCTTCCCGATTACTTTCTCTTGTTTTCGGAGCGACATAATCAGGCATTTCCCGGTTCTGATTTTTCAAATTGGCTAAATATGTTGTTCGCGGCTGTGTATTGAGTTCATTAAGCAGCGAGTAATTTCGATGATCTTTTTTTAGTTTGGAAACCTGACTGTTCGGGTCGTTCAAATCACCGAAAACAATGGCGTCAGCCGGACAAACCGATTGGCACGCCGTGACGATTTCACCGTCTCGAATGTTGCGCTGGTCTTTCTCCGCTTCAATTCTGGCGACTGAAATACGCTGCGTGCAGTAAGTGCATTTTTCCATCACACCGCGGCTGCGGACTGAAACTTCCGGGTTGCGCATTAATTTGTATTGCGGAGTATCCCAATCCTGATAAAGCAGGAAATTAAAACGTCTCACTTTATACGGACAGTTATTTGAACAATAACGCGTTCCGACACAGCGGTTATAAACCATATCGTTCAAACCTTCGGCGCTGTGAACCGTCGCGTGCACCGGGCAAACCGTTTCGCACGGCGCGAGTTCGCATTGCTGGCACAGAAGCGGCTGAAAATGCGGTCCTTTCGGATTATTGATGTCTTCGCCGGTGTAATAAGCGTCAATCCGCATCCAGTGCATTTCGCGGCTTCGTTCAACTTGTTCCTTACCGACAACCGGAATATTATTTTCCGATTGACAGGCGACGACACAAGCGTTACAGCCGACGCAGGAATTGAGGTCAATCGTCATTCCCCATTTGTTGCCCAGATATTCAAACTTCGGATACATCGACAGATCATATTCCTCGTGCTGATGACCCATATCCGGATGTTCTTTAAATTGTTCGATGTCCCAAACGCGCAAAATATCGCGCCCTTCCATATTAAAATGGATTTGTGTCGAAGCGATTGTCGTATTCGCTCCTGTTTTGTCGATCTCTCCTGAACCAGACCACAGCGCGTTGGATTTTCGTATATCGTAGGCGTTATATCCGGCGCCGGTCCCGACTCGCCCGGCACGAGTGCGCCCATAACCGAGATAAATCGTAATCACATCATCAGGCTGACCGGGCTGAATCCACATCGGAACAGGCTTATCGATTTCCATTCCGTCATAATTCAGCTTTACTAAATCCGAAAATAGATTACCGCCCTTTGTATTTACAAAAGTAGTTCCCTGGACTCCGCCGGAATACTCGTTGTATTCTTTGCCTTGATTAATGCCGAGACGCTGTGCGGTTTTCGGACTTATCAAAGCCACGTTATCCCAGGTTATTTTCGTAATCGGATTTGGAAGCTCCTGCAGCCACCCGTTGTTTGCAAAGCGTCCGTCATAAACAGACGGGTCGGGCAAAATCGAAATCTCCAATTCGCCGCTGCTTGCCATCGGCGTTGGCGGCTCGCTCAAAAATGCATTGCTGACCGAAACGGATTTTGCCGTCGCAACGGTGTTGGGAATAAAACCGTTGTGAACTGCCTTGCGCCAATTATCTTCAAAGCTTCTCGGCGCAGTCGGTGCATTTGCAGTAGTCGTTGTTTGACCGGGCGCGGAGCCAGCGGCTGAAGATGTTTGTGTTCCGCCGGCAGTTGACGATGAACCTGTTGGAGCGGTCCGTGTCGCCGGAGTTGCTTGCGCTGTCTGTGAC
>MWWB01000068.1_pt1 | contig 19644 bp, 26 predicted proteins | sample 1047291 | NCBI WGS metagenome assembly MWWB01 (sample SAMN06349976, study PRJNA376086) | soil metagenome | isolation source: MS4-1 sample Antarctic (ecotone) soil | place: Antarctica | reverse complement strand
AATGAGTTAGCGACGTGTAGCGGCGAAGCCTTAGACGTGGCGCGCGAAATGGCGCAAGCCTACAAAGGCATGGTGGAGTTCTACTGCGCTAATTTCAAAGATGAATCCGGCGCGCCGATCACAACCGGCGCGGCGCGAGCCATGACCGAAAGCCACCGCGCCCAGCTTGTCGAAGATATACGCGACAAGCTGGCAAGCGAGCCTAAAGCCGTGTCGTGGCACGATCTGGACACTTTGGCGCGCGAAGATGCCGCTTTACCGGCGCAAGCATGGCAAACGATAAAAGACTTTGCCTTAGAGCATCACCGGCGCGGCGTGCCGACCATAGAAGCGGCGACCAATCTTTACGGCCAAAGCCCCTATGAGCGGGCGCAGATGCTGGCTTTGCGCGATGAATTGCGGCGCGACTGGCAACCGCAAAACGGCATAGAAGCGGCCATTATCGAGCAAATGGCCTTAGCGCACTGGCAGTATTTCCAATGGATCAACCGGCTTACCACGCTGGAAAATATGCACGACCAGCACTTGCGGCGCGACGCACACGGCGAAGCGACTTTGCCGCGCGTTAGTCAGGCTCAGGCAAGCGACACGGCGGCGCAGATGAGCGACCGCTTTAACCGCATCTTCTTGCGCTGCGTTCGTTCCTTGCGCGACTTGCGCCGCTACCCCGTGACAGTGAACGCCCCAGGCGGGCAAGTGAACATCGGCGAAAAGCAAGTCAACATCGCAAAGGTGGAAGCCTGAGTTTTTCGGAATTTTCGGCACACACTCACGCGGCCAAGCCGTTTTAAGCCATTGGGCATTGAATTCGCACAATCGGCGCGCGGCTCCTAAATTGATCTTTTGCCGGATTGTTTTACAGCCATTGCGGGAGTACTCTTCGGAGTGCTCCCGCTTTTTGCGTTTGCTGCCCTTTTAAGCGCCGATAACCGCCAAGACGGGTAAGAGACGCGAGTACTCCTCATCGCGCGCCCTGGGCGGCACAGCGCGAGTACTCCCGATTCTCTGGCCGATGGCTGAAATGCGGCTTTAGTCGCTCACATCCGGCATTATAACTAAACAGGGCGTATAATACTGAGTTCTGCCGGTGCGCGCGGCGTTTCAGGTCATGCAACAAACGAATCTGAAATAAGGAGTACGGTCGAATTCGCCCATACTGTAGAATAATGGTCAGGTTCCGAATTATGGCATCAATAGAAAACAAGTTATTGCAAGCGTGGATAGCTCCAACTCTTAAAGCCACTGGATTTAAAAAATTAGGCGCAACTTGGCATCGCGCCAAGTCGCCCTTCATCCACGTCTTAAATATTCAAGGCTCACAGTGGAGCCGCAACTTCTATTTTAATCTCGGAATATACATTACCGAAATGGGCGATTCGGACAAACCAAGAGAGAATCACTGCCATGTACGAGGGCGTCTTGATGGCTTTGTCCCGAACAGGGAACGCTTCCATCAACTTTGCGATTTCGAGAACGATTTATCAGGGGAACAACGTCGCACAGAGATTGAGGACATTATTGCCTTACATGCTATTCCTTGGCTTGACCAATTCGGGTCAAGAGAACAACTACAGCAATACATCCAGCGTAACAACAAAGACGCAGAGGCGCTCATATCGGTTAACGCGTTTGAGTATCTCGGTATTCCTATCGACAACTCTTAAACTCCAACACCGGCAGAACAAGGCGCTGCACCCGACCGCTTACAGCTCCGTTCGTTTCGTTCGTTCCTCACTCCACTCTCTGCGCTTTCAGCGGCGGGTGAGCTTGGTCGTTGTGCTGCTGCGTCTGCTTGATGCGTGAGGGCAGGCAGTACTCTGGCCGCTGGAAGGTGGTCGCTTCGTGTGGTATGTGGCGGCGTCGGTGTTTTCGTCGCTGCGGCTTGGTCGCTCTGGCGGTGCGTTTGGGTTTCGGGGCGCGGAACAAATCAACAGCGACACAACAAGGCGCTGCACCCGACCGCCCGCAGTGTCGTCGTTTTCCGGCTCTCCGGCTCGACCCAAACTTGGTCGTAGCTGGCGGGCGGCGGGTGAGCTAAGCGTTCTGTGGCAGCGCGGGACGCTGCTTTTGCAGTATAATGCGTGCAATGAATGTGTTATCTACTAAACAAATTGTAGCCGTTTTGAGCGGTTTTATACTGATATTTTTAGCCCCGTTTTTTGTTCGTTCCGTTCTGCGTCAACGTGCTATACAAAAACCTACTTTCGCAGAATCTTACGTAGGCTCAAAATTCCAGCGTGTTCAACTAATCCGAAATAAAGTCCTCTTGATTCCAGCACCACCGATAAAAGGGGTAGATGCTCCACAAGAAATTTATCTTCTGTCAAAACAAGCAAAAGGTTATTGGAGAAAGCCAATGACTGTCGGTGTTGGATTCGAGTTTGGCTTCTTTGACGGAGCTAAATCCTACAGGTATAAAATCGTTAATTGGCGAGCGGATGGCGTAATGCTTCAATATGATTACGATGGTGCTCCTCCTCGTCCAGATAACCAGCCGTATGAAATCATCAAGTTGAGATGGAAGTGAACAACAGCCACAGAACAAGGCGCTGCACCCGACCGCCTATAGCTCCATTCGTTTCGTTCGTCGTTCCTCCTCTCTTCACTCTTTCCGCTTCCGGCGGCGGGTGAGCTTGGCGTTGTGTTGCTGCGCCTACTTGGATGCGTGGAAGCAGGCAGTACTCTGGCCGCTGATATTTGGTCGCGTGAAGTCAAAGTTGGTGGCGTCGGCTCTGTCGGCGGGCGTGGCTTGCTTGCTCTGGTGCAGTGTTTGGGTCGCGGGAGGCGAAAGAAATAATACAGCAACACAACCAGGCGCTGCACCCGCCCGCCCGCAGTGTTGTCGTTTTTCCAGCTTTCTCGCTCGACTCAAAGTTGGTCGTAACTGGCGGGCGGCGGGTGAGCTTAGCGTTGTGTCGCTGCGCCTGCTGGATGCGTGAAGCAGGCAGTACTCTGGCCGCTGGAAGGTGGCTGCGTTCGGTGCGGTTTGGCGGCGTCGGCTCTTCGGCGGGGCGCGGCTTGGTTGCTCTGGCGCGGCGTTTGGGTTCGGGTGGCTGAAACCAATCAACAGCAACACAACAAGGCGCTGCACCCGACCGCCCGCAGTCTCCGCGTTTTCCGGCTCTCCGGCTCGGCTCAGAGTTGGTCGTGGCTGGGCGGGCGGCGGGTGAGCTTGGTCGTTGGGCTGCTTGTTAATGGTTTCGGAACGTGGTATGAAGACTAACCAGAGGTGAAGAAAACGGCAGACTAATGACGAAGACAACATAAATAGGAGGTATTATAGGAAATGAGAAAACAAAACATTGCGGCGTTGTCGGCTTGGGTTGCCTCAGCCGTCTTGGCGACGACCTTAGCCGTCTTGGCGACGACCGAGCCTTCGACGACCGAGCCTTCGACCACCGTGCCTTCGACCACAGAGTCCAGAACCACCCTCGTAACCACCGTCGTGTCGAGTTGCGCGACGGTGCAGCCGGACGCCGAGTATTTCATCCCGGAAAATCTCGTCGAGCACATCGTGCCGAGCGGCTCAGGCGCTTACGGCTACCGCAAGGGCTGTCCTCTCTGGGTAGTTGACTTCTCGCTGAACAGCAAGTCAAACAGCTACCTTCCCCCGAACGGCCAACGGATTCCTGAGAAAACCGTTTTTTACGGCGTGCCCCACGATTTGCCGAGTTCCCTATCGGCGGGCGGTGAAAACCCCATCGTTCAGGAGGATTGCCAGCGGCTCCGCGTGGAGCACTTCATCTACAAGAAGTTCAAGCACGAGTCGGCGTTCGTCTTCAAAAAACATCTCACTAGGAAAGGCGTGTGGCAGGGTTCTCAAAACGGCTGCATACTAACAAAAGACCCCGCCACCCCGCCCGACGGTTTTCGGGTCGAAGCGCCGGAGGCCAACGTGCTGGTAATTCGTGTCGCCACGCGGGTCAAGCTTCGCACGTCTTGGCAGGAGGCCGCCGCGAAGATTCACGACGTCCCGATCCCCTAGGGGCTTGTATTCGCGCACGCGCGAATATGGTGCGCGCTCCGCGTTGATTCTGAAGTTCATGTTAATGTAAGCAAAAGAGGAGCGCGGCTCGTTTCCCTGAACGGAATAAAAAGGGAAAGGTGGCTCGTTCCTGCAATGGGCAGCCCAACAACTCATTCAACCGGACTCGCAATCAGCTAGTCTTTTATCATCAAAGTTGATAGCTCGCCGGTTAATTCGGGCGTTGTGTCGCTGCGTCTGCTGCGATGCATGGTGATGGCAGTACTCTGGCCGCTGATATGCGGTCGTGTGAAGTGATATTTGGCGGCGTCGGTTTTGGCGGCGGGCGCGGCTTGGTCGCTCTGGCGCGGCGTTTGGGTTTCGGGTGGCGAAACGAAAAATTCACTTCAAACCCACACCCGCGCGGGCCGCAATTCCCTTTTTCGCGTTTGCAGCCGTTTTAAGCGCCGATAATCTCAAAGACGACTAAAGAGACGGCCCCGACACTTCCGCCGCGCCCTACCCGCCACAGCGCCACAGCGCGCCCAAACTCACACCCGCGCCGCATATCCGAGTGACTCCGACAGACATATTATTACTTCTGTTAAGCATCCTTATCATAAGTAATAATTGCACACTTGCGCGCCGCTTGTGTTGCAATGTGCTATACTCGCGTTATGTCAACTGAACCGAAATTCTACAATGCGAGAGAGGCCGCGCGGCTTTTGGGCGTGAACGTGCAAACGATGAGGCGCTATTTGCGCGAAGGAAAGATTCGTTCTATCCGGCTTGGCCGTGATTGGCGCATAAGCCAGGCGGCGCTTGAAGAGCTGGCAGGGCGCTCAGAAGTCACACCCGCCGAAACAAAATAGCCAAACGAAAAGACCAAGCGCGCAAACGCCTGGCCTTTTCTAAATCCATATTTGTGTGAGGACAAAAATGAATCTGAATGACAGTCTATCCGGCGGCTTTATACGCTGGCACGAAACCGAAGCCGACAGGAAAGCCGAAATATCGGCGCGCACCAATCAGGACGCGTACCCGAAGATATTCCGAATGCCCGCCGTCGGCGGCGCGAGCTGCGCACTCGCTGGCATGATTGAATTATTCGCCATGATGGAAGCTGAAATATCGGCGCAAGTCGTTTCGATGAATTGATTATTTCAATGCCTGAGCTGACTGTTTCCGAAGCCGCTGCGCGCCTGAAAGTTTCTGAGCGCACTATCCGGCGACGCTGCGAAACCGGCAAGCTGAAAGCTGAGTTAAAGCCGACGGCTTCCGGCACGGCATGGCAAATTGAAGCTGATAGCTGCGGACAGGTGCGGCCACAAGCGCGGACAGGTGCGGCCATAGCTGCGGACACCGTTTCAAGCGAGAATCAATCTCAAAACGTCTCGGATAGCGCGGACACTGCGGACAGGTTCGGACAGGCTGCGGCCATAGGTGCGGCCATGCCTGCGGACACTGACCGCGCACTCGGACGGCTTGAAGGTATGGCGTTATCTGGCCTTGAAAAGTCCATCGCTCAGGCGGTAGAAAATGCCGTCGCGTTGGCCGTCGCGCCGCTGGCCGATGAAATCCACGCGCTGCGCTTGCAAGTCGAAAAGCTGCAACAAGTTGCAACGGAAAACATAGGCCGCGAGAATGCCCCACAACCGCCGATTATTCCGCCTGGCGATGTTTCACCCGTCGCGCCAAAACAAGCCGCGCAACGTGGCACAAAACCGCGAAAGCTGACGGCCTGGCAGCGTGTGGCGGCGCGGATTTTAGGGATACGCTGAGAAAGTATCATGGTGCAAATTCTCATTCCCGAAAAAGAAGTTCAAAAACGAATAGTACGCCATCGCCTGGAAGAACTGGCAAACGAAAGCGAACTGACCGAAGAAAGTTTTGAGGCGCTGATCGAACGCTATGCGAACGCGCCGCGCATGAAACACGCCCGCCGCTATGCGAAGCGATTGCGCGTACTTTGGCGGGCGGGCATTTTACGAAGGTGGGACGTGCGTGGCCAAAAGTGGGAACTGATCGAAAAGCGCGCCGCAAGCGTTTGGATTAACAATGAAGGCGAATTGATACCGCGTCACCTGCAAGACGAAATAACGAGCTGCAAAATGGCTGAGCGCTTGCCGCCAAAGCGCGAGCGACCATTGTGCGCTGCGACCCGAAAAGACGGCAAGCCATGCCAGGCGCGAGCGGTTCCCTATTCTACGCTTTGCAATGTTCATCGCCCTAAGTTACAATGAGATTCGTTACGCGCGCGCGCGTATAGATGTATAAATACTTGTTGTGTTAAAGTTTTACGCAGTGGGAGTACACCCGACGAAAGCGTCGGGTTTAGGGATAACATCTCGATTTTCGGGGATAAGCGCCGAATTCAGATGAAAAAGCCCGAAAAAAACAGTGTTTTAGGTTAGTAGCCGCGTTTGGCTACTAAGGGTTGTGCTAAAACTGAGATGCAGAAACGAAAAAACCCGCCGACACTTTTATCTTTCCAGGGACAAAGTGAAGGCGGGCGCACCAAAAACCGATTGCTCGATTTTTGTGTTCTAAAGAAGATTGTAGCGCAATACTCGCAATGCGCGCAACATTTTCAAGAATTCATTTTTAGGGCAATCGGCAATCAAAGCCGGTTGCCCGTTTTCGTTTTTATGACGTGAAAATCTAATAAAGCCCCCTGCAAAAAAGCGAAACGCCCCGACGGGCAATCGGAGCGTTTCTAAGTCATTTTTTGCGCGGGCAGCGGGAAGCGGTAACTTCCATGACTAAAGAAATTGTATCACAAAACGGCAGCGCAAACCCGCAAGCCGACGCGCCGCAAAACGGCAGCGCCCCGACCAACGGCCACCGCAACGGCACCGCCACCGGATACCCCGACATCCAAACGCCGGCAGTAACAAGCGGCGAACTTTCCCCAACGCATCGCGCGCAACTGGAAACCGAAAGCGCGATCAGCTCCGAAGCGATTGCAGCGCGCGGCTATTTCACTCAAACCGACCGGCAGGCGATTATTTTGCTTGGCTTTGAGAAATACCAGGCAGACCCGCCGGCGCTTATCATTCCGCTTCTCAACTGGAAAGGCGAGCGCGCCGGATACGTTTTGCGCCGCGACATTTTCCGAAAAACCAGTCGCGGCAATCGCGTTAAATACGAAAGCCCAAAAGATAGCGCGCCGGTGCTCGACATTGCGCCTCTGACGCGCGATCAGATAGCCGACGCATCAAAGCCGCTTGTTATCACCGAAGGCGCTAAAAAAGCCGATTGCGCCGCATCGCGCGGCCTTTGTGCGATCAACTTAAACGGCGTTTATGGATTCCGCGATAAAAACACGGCGCTCCCCGACTGGGAAAATATCCCGTTAAATGGCCGCGTCGTTTATATCGCGTATGATTCCGACGTTGCCACAAACCCGAAAGTTGAAAGCGCTATGCGACGCCTTGAAGCGTTCCTACAGTCGCGCGGCGCGGTTGTGAAAATCGTTTATTTACCCGACGGTGAAAACGGCGCGAAAACTGGCCTTGATGATTTTTTCGCTGACGGCGGCACGGTTGCCGAAATGTTTAGCCTGGCGCGCGATCTGGAGCCGATAGAGGAATCAAAGCGCAAGCGGAAAGAAAAAGCCAAAGCCGAGAAGACCGAAGGATTCACCGCGCGCGGCTTGCCGGTGGTAGAAGTTCACGACCGGCCATTAACCGCCGTGCTGAGCGATCTGGCGGACGCAATCGCGCGCTATAACGGCAACTCCCCGACCATCTTTCACGGCACCGGCGGACTGCGGGAAATCGCTCATAACAGCGACGGCGCAACCATCTTGCAGGAAGTCGGGCGCGAGCGGTTGCAGGTCGTCGCGGCGGCGGCGGCGGTTTGGACTTCCACAACCGCCGATGAAAGATTGCCCCGCGAAATCGCGCCACCGTCTGAGCTTTGCAAGCAGTTTTTAGTTTCCCGTGACGTTTGGAAAAACATCCCCGTTATCAAGCGGATTTTGACCGCTCCGTTTGTTGACCGCGACGGGAATATCTGCGCAGCGCCTGGCTATCACGAAAAAGAAGCGGTTTGGCTGGCCTTGCCCGACGGCTTCCAATTGCCCGACACAACCCCGACGCCGGAAAACATCGCGGCGGCTAAAACATTAATCCTCGATCAACTGTTAGGTGAAGTCGCTTTCGCTAACGACGCATCGCGCGCCAACGCTTTAGCATTGATGCTGCTACCATTCGTGCGCACTTATATTGACGGCCAAAACGACGGGCAAACTCCGATTCATCTTTTCGACGCCCCGACGCAAAGCAGCGGAAAAACTTACGCCGCGACGGTTTGTTTATCGCCGTTTTGCGAAGCGGTTCCGACTTCCGACAAGAAAGATGAAAAGGAAAGCGGGAAAGAAGTTTTCGCGCTGCTTGTGGAAGGCGCGGCTTATATCTTCATTGACAACGTGCGCAGCGCATTAGACAGCGCAGACATCGCCACCGCCGTTACCAGTGGAAAAATGCGCGGGCGGATTTTAGGCAAAACCGAAACGCAGACCGTTCATTCAAACGTCGTCTGGATAGCGACTTCCAATAATGCGCAGCTTGCCGGTGATACCGTTTCCCGCTCGATTCTGATTCGACTGGACACCAACACGGAAAATCCCGAAGAGCGGGAGTACTCGCTTAATCCGGCGCGCTACATTGCCGAAAACCGCGCGCAAGTTCAAGGCGCAATCCTCACGCTCATTCGCGCATGGCTGAGCGCCGGACGCCCAAACCGCGCGGAAAAAGTGAGTCGGTTCCCCGCCTGGGAAAGAACCATCGGCGGCATTCTGGAAACTGCCGGCGTTGCTGATTTTCTCAAAAACCATCACGACGCGCGCGACACGTCCGACCCCGACACAATCGCATGGCGCGGCTTCATTGACGCATGGAAAGAATCGCATGGTCGGCACTTCAAGACCGTTTCCGAACTGCTCAAAACCGAAGGCGGCGAAGAGCTTTGCGCCCTGATAGGCGATAAATGCCCGACTAAAGTACTTGGGAAAATGCTGCAAACACGGCGCGATAAAGTCATTAACGGCTGTAAAATCCTCAAAAACCCCGAAAAGAAGCGCATCGGTGAATGGCGGTTAGAGTACTCCGAAACGACTGAAAAACGAGAAATCGCGCCTGTTGTGGGATACGGTTCAGATTAAGAACCCAAAAACCTGCGCAAAGTGCGCAAAGTGCGCAAAGTTTTCAACCTTGACGTGAGAAACTTTTTTTCTATGGTGGTGATACCATCACTACCACCACCATAGAAAATACCCCTACCGTGCGCAGAGTTGAAACTTTGCGAACTTTGCGAACTTTGCGCAAAAAGAGATTCATATCATGAGACGCAAGCGCCCCCATGTATTGACCCGCATTGAAGAGCGCATGAGGCGCATTGAAGCGCGCGCCATAGCGCGGCGCGAGGAACTCAGGAACGCCGCGAAAAGCGAGACGGCGGCGCATGAAGAAACGAAAAAAGATACTACCGTTCGCATTGCCCGCGCGCGGCAATGTTTGCCAAACTCACAAAATGTTACCTAAGACGCCCGAAGAATCAGAAGAGTTATCCGGCTCGGTTTGCGCCCAGCGCGTGCGCTGCGGGCGGTCTAACTGCCATTGCAAAGATGGCGGCGCGGCCTTGCACGGTCCCTACTTTTATCACTTCTGGCGCGAGGGCGGGCGCTTGAGAAAACGCTATCTCAAGCCCGATGAAGTTGAAACCACGCGCGCCGCGTGCGAGCGCAACAAAGCCCAGCGCCGCCGCCGCGCCAACTATCGCAAGGCTTACCGCGCGCCAAAGTCACAGACCTTTCAAAGTCTTATGCGCGAAATCGAAGCGATGATTAAAGAAGCGAAGGCATTATGAGCGAGCTTGCCATAAATGAGTTAGCGACGTGTAGCGGCGAAGCCTTAGACGTGGCGCGCGAAATGGCGCAAGCCTACAAAGGCATGGTGGAGTTCTACTGCGCTAATTTCAAAGATGAATCCGGCGCGCCGATCACAACCGGCGCGGCGCGAGCCATGACCGAAAGCCACCGCGCCCAGCTTGTCGAAGATATACGCGACAAGCTGGCAAGCGAGCCTAAAGCCGTGTCGTGGCACGATCTGGACACTTTGGCGCGCGAAGATGCCGCTTTACCGGCGCAAGCATGGCAAACGATAAAAGACTTTGCCTTAGAGCATCACCGGCGCGGCGTGCCGACCATAGAAGCGGCGACCAATCTTTACGGCCAAAGCCCCTATGAGCGGGCGCAGATGCTGGCTTTGCGCGATGAATTGCGGCGCGACTGGCAACCGCAAAACGGCATAGAAGCGGCCATTATCGAGCAAATGGCCTTAGCGCACTGGCAGTATTTCCAATGGATCAACCGGCTTACCACGCTGGAAAATATGCACGACCAGCACTTGCGGCGCGACGCACACGGCGAAGCGACTTTGCCGCGCGTTAGTCAGGCTCAGGCAAGCGACACGGCGGCGCAGATGAGCGACCGCTTTAACCGCATCTTCTTGCGCTGCGTTCGTTCCTTGCGCGACTTGCGCCGCTACCCCGTGACAGTGAACGCCCCAGGCGGGCAAGTGAACATCGGCGAAAAGCAAGTGAACATCGGGCAAGTGACCGCCGCGCCCTGAGTACTCCCGAAAAGGTGTAGGACTTTACAAAAATGTTACATTCCTGAGCGACTTTCACGTTCAAACGCGCGTTTTGTGTAAAGCACAACTCGCGTTTGCGCTACAAGCCCGTTTTAAGCGCCGATAACTCCGATAACGACCAAAGACCCGCGCCCGATGGAAGCGGCGCGCCCTGAATAACACAGCGCGAAAGCGCGCTATTTTGTCTTATGCTTTTCGATGTAAGCGATGATGCTTTTCACGCGGCTAATATCATCTTCGATATGGCCTAAGCCCTGATTACACTTTGAGCAAAGCAAGCCGCGCACCTTGCCCGTCTCATGGTCGTGGTCAACCGCCAATGATTGCGCCTTGCCGTTTCTGATGCACTTTTCGCCGTGTCCGCAGATAGCGCAAACGCCGCCTTGACGGGTGAGCATTCTTTCATAGCGTGCCGCCGATAGGCCATAGGTGCGCTTAAGATGGTGTTTTCGCATCTCGCTTAAGCCGTCGCTGTTGGCGTATCGTTCGCGCCGATAGGCGCAGATGCACTTTTTGCAGTTAGGAGTGAGGCCACCTAAATTTTTAGCGGACGGGTAAAAATCGGACAGCGCGAGGACTTCCCGACACTTGGCACAGTTTTTTAGCATCTTGCCCCCAAAAATGAGCATTGTACAGCAAGGCTCGAAGTTTTCATAATACAAATTATATGATGTAACCATTTTCGCGCTTATCCGAAACGATAAATTGACTTCTTGCGCCTTTGTGCGATATAATTGTGTCACTAAAGCAAAGGAGTTGGCACGATGGCGGAAAAATTCTATGACGTTCCCACAGCGGCACAAGTTTTAGGGCTTAAACATGAAACTATGCGCCGATGGCTGCGAAGCGGCAAAGTGCGCGCGGTGCGTCTTGGCCGTGACTGGCGCATCTCAGAGCGCGCGATAGATGAACTCGCGCACACGGCGACCAATCAACCCCGCGCGCCCCGAAAAGCCGCTAACGCGAACCGGCTTATCAAAGAAGTGCGCGCCCCACTGACACAAGACGAAACCGCCCGACGTTTGGCCGCGCTCGATGCTTTAGGCGAGGATGCGCCCGACCATCGGGCAGAGGCCAATTTGCCGCCGCTCGATTTATCAGGCGAGCGCGAGGACGTTTACGCCTACAGCCCGCGCGAGGACGCCCAACGGTGAGTACTCCAGCCCAAGCGCCGCCCGCACTGTATTTGCTTGATACCAACGTCCTTTTGCGATTGAGCGAACGGGCAAGCCCGATGCACGCCGAAGCGAAGAACGCTTGCCGCGCATTGGCCGGTTCCGGCGCGATCTTGTTTATCACGGCGCAAAACCTTATTGAGTTTTGGAGCGTGGCGACGCGCCCGATAGAAAGCAACGGTTTAGAATTGACCGCCGCCCAAGCCGCCGCTGAAATCGAAAAGCACAAGGCCGCGTTTCGCTTGTTACCCGACGCGCCGAACATTCTCACTTTTTGGGAAACGCTCGCTTTGCGCTACAACATGCAGGGCGCGCAAGTCCACGACGCGCGACTTGCCGCCGTCGCGCTGGCTTATCAAGTGCCGAACTTTCTCACCTTCAACGGCAAACATTTCGCGCGTTTTGCGCCCGAAGGCTTGGCCGTCATTGATCCGGCCACAGTGCCGATACAGCAAACATGAAAATCGCAAAAGTCACAATCGAAGGCGAAAACGGCGAGCGCATCCAACTGGATAAAACGCCTCTTTGCACTCTTGGAAATTGCTTAAATCGAGGGAACGATGACAGCATTTATGCCCGTTGCCCGCAGTGCGAGCGCTGGACGTGTGAAGGCCATTGGCAAGAAGAAGCGGCCTTGTGTCTTGATTGCGCCCACCAGCAGAAGCCATGAGCGAACCGCAAAACGATTATTTGACCGTTTCACAAGCGGCGGCGCGCCTGGGTGTCTCCGAACGCACGCTACTCAAGCGCATTAAAGGCGGTGAAATCGAAGCCGAAAAGCGACCCGTGAAAGGTGGTGGCATGGCGTGGCGAGTACTCCTAAACCCCGACCGCGCCGGAAGCACAACGGAAGCGGAATGGAAAAACGAACCGGAAGCGCGCCGGAAGTCTTTTGAGAGTGAAAGCGCATCGGAATGGAAGCGAACCGGAACCGGAACGGAAACCGCGCCGGAAGTTTCCGAACCGCGCGCCGGAAGCGGAACGGAAGCCCGACTTGTGGAGCGTTTGGAAAGCGAAGTAGTCTTTTTGCGTTCAATGCTCGAAGCCCGCGAGCGTGACGCCGCCGAACTTCGCGCGGCTTTGCGGTCTGCATTAAATGCGATGCCAAAGGCAATCACGGCGGGCAATGAAAGCACGCCGATAGAAGCGTCACAAGCGAGAGGGAGTACTCCAGACGACCAAACCGGCGCGAGTGCAAAACAAAGCCCGCAACGTGGCGATAAACGGCCAAAACTGACGGCGTGGCAAAAAGTGGCGGCGCGGATTTTAGGGATTAGATAATGGAAACGCCAAACCTAACCATAGAAGAATACCGCACCATCATTGAAACCCAGCGCGAAGATTTAAGAAAGCTCACGCCTGACGGATGCCCTTATTTTCACGCTATCATATCGGAAACAGGTTCAGGAAACGGCGCAAAGATAGCTTGGGCAAGCCACATTCAAATTATTATCGGCCATGCGTGGTTTGGCAATCAGCAACCAGCTAAACAACGGGAGCGCCCCGATCAAGTTGTTATCTTGTCCGATCCGAGCAAAGAACTTCACCGTTTCACAGTGGCGTCAACCCATTTCTTTGTGACGGACGACGGCGTACTATGCTGCCTCATTCCAAGTGACGACGCAAAAGCTTTGGTTCTCTTAGAAGGTGATTCGGCAAAAGCGCCGTCTGACGGCATGATGGGCGATTTATCCTTTCCATATACAGTAATCCGCGACGCAGTTAAAGCGCGCAATCAAATTTGGAAAGTTACGCCACCCATCGAATTACAAAAAATAATCCAAGCAAAATGGCAAGGAAAATTCAAGCCGTCGGTAACTGATTCAACTCAAACAATCGCTATGGCTCAAGCCATAGTGACAGCCTCAGAATACTTTCTTCACACTTCGCAAGAGATGGACGCTCTATCTCTTGCGCAATGCGAAGGCAAGACATTCGCTGGGTATACGATGAACGAACAAGCGGGCGCGATTATTCACCACCGCACCGGTTCACCGCATCAAATCCGCATGGAATTGACCGAAGATGAACGCGCCGCCGGTTTAGCTTTGAGCTATCTTGAAAGCCTGGCACGCGCGCAAGATGCCGACGCGGTTTTAGCGACTGCTTACATTTTGGGAGTACTCGCGCCGCCGCCACACTTGCCCGCGCGCGTTGCGCTTGGCTGGATTGACTTCGATGACGTGTTAAACAAAATCGGCTGGATACCGCGAAACACCAAAGACCGGCGCGCCCTGCACGGGAAGATATGGAATTTCGTTAAGTTTGGCGAGCGCGCCCAAATCATCGGCAAGCGCACCGGCGCAAAATACAAAGACGCTGAGGGCAATGAGATTGATACGACTATTCACGGCGCGGCCTGGCGCGTGATGAAAACCGAAACGCCCGACCCACCGGCGCTTTACGCTGCGCTTGAAACACCCGTGCGCGCTGAAATCGTTGTGTCAAAAGAATTGACGGCGCTTATCTCAAATCCCAAAACGGCACAGTACTTTCAATGCGGCGAAGTCTTGGGCGCAATCCCAGGCGGCAAACCGGCGGGCGCTTGGGCGCGTGTTATCGGCTTGGCCTTGTTATCGTTCTGGCGACGCAAACCGCGCGAGTACTCCGCCGGAATACTAAAACCCACACGGCGCGAATTACTCAGTCACTATGCGGCCAAAATCGCGCCTTATGATGAAATTTTAGAAAGTAACGATCCGTCGCGCGCGATTGATTATTGGTGTGGCGCTTTGCAGATTTTAGCCGATGAAGGTTTTATCGAACGCACCGGCGAAGCCGCGATGAGCGCAAAAGAAATGCGCGCCGGATTGCCCCGCAAAAACTGGCAAGCCCTTTGGCTTGACCAAAGCATAAATATCGAAGTTGGCACAAAGACAAAACCCGCGTTTGAGAAAGTCTTAAAATCGCAATTCGCACTCAAGCCGCGCGACTTGAAAAAGAAGCCGCGCGCCAAAAAACGCCCAAAGACCTGACAACAAACTGCGGGAATCCGACAACAAACTGCGGGAATCCGACAACAAACTGCGGGAATCCACTCTTAAAAGTGCAGCTATAACAATAACAACCGGCGAATTAGCGCGCCCTTGTCGGGCGCTATTCGCGGCGTTTCACTTCCCCACATGAACGCCAAGTCTTCTTTGCGCCCGACCAGCGAAGCCGCCGAAAATGCCCAAACCGACCAAAGCCCAAAGCCGCGCCTTTTCAAGCTCAGTCAAGTACTCAGTGACTTTCGCGCCGATGCCGACGCCGCGCATGAGGCGCGCACAACCGGCAAGCCGCGCGGCGCGTTATCCGGCCTGAGTACTCTTGACCGCGAGTTATCCGGCGCGTTTGCGAACGGCTTGCACATCTTGCACGGCAACGCCGGCACGGGCAAAACCGCGCTCGCTTTGCAGATCGCCGCGACTTGCCAATGCCCCGCGCTTTTCGTGACGTGCGAAATGTCACCCGTTGAACTCTTGCGACGGCACACGGCGCGAGTGACCGGCACTTATCTTGGGCGCTTGAAGTCCGGCGAAATGAGCGGGCAAGCCGCCGAAGCAATGGCGCTGCAAGCAATCGAAGCCGCGCCCGATCTGGCGTTTGTGGACGCGACGCGCGCACCGGCGCGCCCTGAGTACTTGCAAGAGTGCGCGCTTATCGTGCGCGGGCAATCAAAGCATTTTCTTTTGGTGATTGACAGCTTGCACACCTGGACGCAATCCACCGCCGCCGACGGCGCTCAGGAATATGAGGCGCTCAATACTTCAATCACATCGCTGCAAAGACTGGCGGCGAATCTGCCTTGCCCGCTTTTAATGATTAGCGAGCGCAACCGCGACAGCATGAAAAGCGGCGGTTTGAATGCGGGCGCGGGAACTCGCAAAATCGAATATCAGGGCGAAACCGTGATTGATCTTGACCGCCAAAGCGACGCTCAGGAAAACGGCGCGGGCGAAGTTGAAATCACTTTGCGCCTGGCGAAAAACCGGCACGGCTCGATAGGCAAGCCGATGCCGCTGCGCTTCAATGGCGCGCTGCAAAAGTTCAGCGAAGCGAAGATGGATAAAGGAGATCACTAATGGATGGCGTATATAACTTGTCTCTGAAGTTTCTTCTTGAAACGCCTGGCGGCGAACCTTGCCCTATTTGCGGCAAGGAATGGAAGGCAATGGCTTTTGATTGGATGCCATTTAGCGTTGGAGTTGTAATAGACCAAACCCGCGCGCCGGTTTGTCGAAGTTGCGCCGCAGACTACTCGCCACTGTTAGAGGCACTTGCTACTTTATCAGAGACCGTTATAAGGCCAAAGCAATTCGACATTGAAGCAATGCCCAATGTCATGGAAGCCGCAAGCGATTATCGCGCCGCCGCGTTGGTAGCATGGGAGATTGAAACAATAGACCATGAAATGAAACGAGGCTAATTTATGGCACTCATACCCACTCAGAGTACTCCCGCGTTATCTCTTGCCGACTTGGAAGCGTTCGACACCCCGCAAGGCCGCGACCCTGAAAAAGTTTGTCGTTGCCCAATCTGCCACAGCTCCGAACGCGCGTTTCACTTCAACACCGCGACCGGCGTTTTCAACTGCAAGCGCGCGAGCTGCGGCACGACCGGCAAGTTATCCGACTTCTGGCAAGACCGGCCACAGCAAAACCGCAAGCAACGCGCGAGCAACGCCCTGAGCGCCGCGTTTTCGCTTGCGCCAAAGGATTGCAGCCCCGATGCCATAAACGCGCCCCACAGCGCCCCACAGCGCGAGCAAACGAACGCACCCGCGACGGCGGCAACATGGCAAACGCTTTTCGCGCAATCGAAACCGGCAAGCGGCACGGCGGCGGCGAAATATCTGACGCGGCGCGGCATACCCGACGCGACCAGCGAAGCCGCGAGCGCGCGAGTACTCCGCTTGTATCCTGGCGGCTATCCGCGCGATTATGTTGTGTTTCCATTTTGCGACCGCGACGGCGCGCCGGTAGCTTTTCAAGCGCGGGCGATTGACTGCGAAGCCGACGGCCACCAGGCGCGCGGCACCAAAAGCGCGGGCGTGTTTTCGACTTGCGCCGATGCCTTGAAATCCGAAACCGTCATTCTCTGCGAAGCTCCGATAGATGCTTTGAGTTTGGCCGCGTGTGGCTTTGAAGCCGTCGCTTTGGGCGGCACCAGCGCGCCCGCGTGGATTGTAAAAGCGTTGGCTTTCAAGCGCGTTTATCTGGCGTTCGATAACGACCAAAACGGCGCGGGCGATACCGCCGCCGCCAAACTCGCGCCCGATCTTGAATCATTCGGCGCAAGCGTTATTCGTCTTCCGCCGCCGCGTGAAGATGCCGCCGCAAAAAGCGACTGGAACGCGATGTTATTGCAGCGTGGCGCGCCCGCTTTGCGCGACTGGCTCAGCGAACGTTTGCACATTCCCGAACCGGCCAAAGCGCCCGCGCCGTGCGAACAGCCTGCAACCGTTGCAGCCTCAAACGGTTTGACCCTGAGCGCCGCGCCTGAGTACTCCGATTTTGACCCGACGGGCAAAGATACGCGCTGCGTTTCATGCCGCGCGTATTGCGGCGCGGCGGCGCTTTGCGCGTTTTGTTGCCGTGAGGCGAACTCATGAGACGCAAACGCGCCAATGTATTGATCCGCATTGAAGAGCGCATGAAGCGGATTGAAGCCCAAGCCAAAGCGCGGCGGCGCGAAGAACTCAGGAACGCCGCGAAAAGCGAGACGGCGGCGCTCGGAGAAACAAAAAAAGATACTACCGTTCGCATTGCCCGCGCGCGGCAATGTTTGCCAAACTCACAAAATGTTACCTAAGATGCCCGAAGAATCAGAAGAGTTATCCGGCTCGGTTTGCGCCCAGCGTGTGCGTTGCGGGCGGTCTAACTGCCATTGCACAAGCGGCGGCGCGGCCTTGCACGGCCCCTACTTTTATCACTTCTGGCGCGAGGGTGGGCGCTTAAAGAAGCGGTATCTCAAGCCCGATCAAGTCAAAACCACGCGCGCCGCGTGCGAGCGCAACAAAGCCCAGCGCCGCCGGCGCGCCAACTATCGCAAGGCTTACCGCGCGCCAAAGTCACAGACTTTTCAAAGTCTTATGCGCGAAATCGAAGCGATGATTAAAGAAGCGAAGGCATTATGAGCGAGCTTGCCATGAATGAGTTAGCGACGTGTAGCGGCGAAGCCTTAGACGTGGCGCGCGAAATGGCGCAAGCCTACAAAGGCATGGTGGAGTTCTACTGCGCTAATTTCAAAGATGAATCCGGCGCGCCGATCACAACCGGCGCGGCGCGAGCCATGACCGAAAGCCACCGCGCCCAGCTTGTCGAAGATATACGCGACAAGCTGGCAAGCGAGCCTAAAGCCGTGTCGTGGCACGATCTGGACACTTTGGCGCGCGAAGATGCCGCTTTACCGGCGCAAGCATGGCAAACGATAAAAGACTTTGCCTTAGAGCATCACCGGCGCGGCGTGCCGACCATAGAAGCGGCGACCAATCTTTACGGCCAAAGCCCCTATGAGCGGGCGCAGATGCTGGCTTTGCGCGATGAATTGCGGCGCGACTGGCAACCGCAAAACGGCATAGAAGCGGCCATTATCGAGCAAATGGCCTTAGCGCACTGGCAGTATTTCCAATGGATCAACCGGCTTACCACGCTGGAAAATATGCACGACCAGCACTTGCGGCGCGACGCACACGGCGAAGCGACTTTGCCGCGCGTTAGTCAGGCTCAGGCAAGCGACACGGCGGCGCAGATGAGCGACCGCTTTAACCGCATCTTCTTGCGCTGCGTTCGTTCCTTGCGCGACTTGCGCCGCTACCCCGTGACAGTGAACGCCCCAGGCGGGCAAGTGAACATCGGCGAAAAGCAAGTGAACATCGGGCAAGTGACCGCCGCGCCCTGAGTACTCCCGAAAAGGTGTAGGACTTTACAAAAATGTTACATTCCTGAGCGACTTTCACGTTCAAACGCGCGTTTTGTGTAAAGCACAACTCGCGTTTGCGCTACAAGCCCGTTTTAAGCGCCGATAACTCCGATAACGACCAAAGACCCGCGCCCGATGGAAGCGGCGCGCCCTGAATAACACAGCGCGAAAGCGCGCTATTTTGTCTTATGCTTTTCGATGTAAGCGATGATGCTTTTCACGCGGCTAATATCATCTTCGATATGGCCTAAGCCCTGATTACACTTTGAGCAAAGCAAGCCGCGCACCTTGCCCGTCTCATGGTCGTGGTCAACCGCCAATGATTGCGCCTTGCCGTTTCTGATGCACTTTTCGCCGTGTCCGCAGATAGCGCAAACGCCGCCTTGACGGGTGAGCATTCTTTCATAGCGTGCCGCCGATAGGCCATAGGTGCGCTTAAGATGGTGTTTTCGCATCTCGCTTAAGCCGTCGCTGTTGGCGTATCGTTCGCGCCGATAGGCGCAGATGCACTTTTTGCAGTTAGGAGTGAGGCCACCTAAATTTTTAGCGGACGGGTAAAAATCGGACAGCGCGAGGACTTCCCGACACTTGGCACAGTTTTTTAGCATCTTGCCCCCAAAAATGAGCATTGTACAGCAAGGCTCGAAGTTTTCATAATACAAATTATATGATGTAACCATTTTCGCGCTTATCCGAAACGATAAATTGACTTCTTGCGCCTTTGTGCGATATAATTGTGTCACTAAAGCAAAGGAGTTGGCACGATGGCGGAAAAATTCTATGACGTTCCCACAGCGGCACAAGTTTTAGGGCTTAAACATGAAACTATGCGCCGATGGCTGCGAAGCGGCAAAGTGCGCGCGGTGCGTCTTGGCCGTGACTGGCGCATCTCAGAGCGCGCGATAGATGAACTCGCGCACACGGCGACCAATCAACCCCGCGCGCC